>Ga0209979_1000686_pt1 | contig 42982 bp, 37 predicted proteins | sample AnhtaG_FD_183114 | JGI IMG/M metagenome (GOLD analysis project Ga0209979, IMG submission 183114) | Deep subsurface microbial communities from Anholt, Denmark to uncover new lineages of life (NeLLi) - Anholt_01485 metaG (SPAdes) (version 2) | ecosystem: Environmental > Aquatic > Marine > Oceanic...
TCCTCAACCAATCTCATCATGTCATTGTAATCGCTATAAGCTTGATAGCACTCAAGCAAGGTGAATTCCGGGTTATGTCTAACAGAAATGCCTTCATTGCGAAAGGCACGCCCCATCTCGTAAACTTTGTCAAAGCCGCCTACCACCAGTCTCTTGAGGTGGAGCTCCAGGGCAATTCGCAGATAGAGGTCTTCATCAAGGGCATGATGATGGGTGACAAAGGGGCGTGCTAGTGCTCCGCCGGCATGGGGCTGAAGCACAGGAGTTTCTACCTCCATAAACCCCTGCTTGTCGAGAAAACTTCTTATGGCAGTGATAATCTTGCTGCGCAAAGTAAAAATGTTTTTACTCTCTTCGTTGGAAATGAGGTCGAGATATCTCTGCCGATAGCGTTTTTCTACGTCAGCCAGCCCATGCCACTTCTCTGGCAGCGGGCGAAGGGATTTACAGAGCATGGCGAAATCGGATACCTCCAGAGTGAGCTCTCCGGCTTTTGTCCGGAAGAGCTTCCCCCTTGCCCCGATAATGTCACCGATATCAATATCCTGAAGAAATTCGTACCTCTCCCGGCCCAGAAGGTCGTAGCGCAAAGAAAGCTGTATCTTCCCCGAGCTATCGCGAATATCAAGAAAGGACATCTTGCCCATAGAGCGCTTGGACATAATACGGCCAGCCAGCGATATGTCCTGAGAGCTCTCCCCTTGCTGCTCAAAAAGAATTATTGCCTCTCGAACAGTGTGGCTGGGATGATAGGAATGGGGATAAGGGTCTATGCCGCGCGCCCGAATTCTGCTCAGGCTATCCAGCCGCTGTTCAGTTATGCGTTCTAATCTTGAAGTCATCAGAAATCAAAAGCCAAAAATACAACTCTAAGCTGTAAGTCTAATGCCCCAAATTTAAGTACCAAAACTGCCCTTCGGGCAAAATCGATGGAACTTATTTAATTACCCCCTCCCTCTTCACCTTTGGCAAATTCACCTACTCCCAAAATCTCCTTAGCTTCCTTTGCCAGAGCTTTGGGCACCATTACTTTTACCTCACCTAACCCATCAACTGTAATGCCGTAAACCAGACCAGCGCTCTCGTAGCTTAGGAGAGCTGGTATACCTTCGCTCTCCAACCGTCCCTTGATTACTTGCGCCTCCATGTACGTGGTAGTGCACACAGAAACCAATTGTTTCCTTGCAGACATAGTTCCTGCCTTCGTTTATTTTAGCAGAAACTCTTGGAGTATTGCTAAAACGATGGATATTGTATAAAATTTGCCCTGTTGCCCAAAGGGCTCCATCACGAATCTAAAATTCTAAAGGAGGGAAGGTGATTTGAATGCGCTTGGAAGACATCTGCTACTGGAACTAAAAATCTGCAACGAGGAGGTGCTAGATGACTTAAATTTTATCAAAGATTGCCTTAACGAAGCTGCCATTGAGAGTGGAGCTACTGTAGTGGGCGAGTCCTTCTATCATTTTTCCCCTTACGGAGTGAGCGGAGTGGTCAATATCGCTGAGTCACATATTGCCATTCATACCTGGCCGGAATACAGGTACGCTGCCGTAGACGTTTTCACCTGTGGGGACGATGTAGACCCTGAAAAGGCTGCCAGGTTGATAACAGAGAGGCTGGGGGCCCAAAGCCACTCCTTAATCGAGCTTCGCAGGGGGATTATGGAGGATAGCCAGGTCGGGTGTGCAAAATGAAAGATAACGACCCTGATAAACATAGATGGTTCTCTGACTATATAAGTCCTGACCTTACTATGCTGCATAGCATTAAGGAGAGGATATATTCAGGGCGAAGTAAGTTTCAATCCATAGATATTGTCAACACGGGCAGCTTCGGTATCTGTCTCGTCCTCGATGGCAAGATTCAATCCAGCGAGGCGGACGAGTTTATTTACCATGAAGCTCTGGTACATCCAGCTATGCTTACCCATCCCCAGCCAGAGAGGGTATTCATTGCTGGGGGAGGTGAGGGTGCGACCTTAAGGGAAGTCCTGGCGCATAAGACGGTAAAAAGGGCTGTCATGGTGGATATTGATGAAGAGGTTGTAAGCCTTTGTCGCCGCTTCTTGCCCTCCTGGCATCAGAATGCCTTCGATGACCCCCGGGCAGAGCTTCATTTCGTCGACGCCAGAAAATACCTGGATGAAAGTAGCGACAAATTCGATGTCATAATCATTGACCTGGCTGACCCCTTGGAGCAAGGGCCGGCACGCTTGCTATACACCCAGGAATTCTACCAAATAGTCAAACAAAAACTAGGGCCTGATGGCATTATGTCGGTGCAGTCTGAACCTGCCGAATGGATGAACTTAGATAATTTCATCGCTATTGCCAGTACCTTAAGAAACGTTTTCCCGATAGCCTGCCCCTACCAGGTCCATGTGCCTTCCTTTCTGGGCTTATGGGGCTTTGTCGCGGCTTCCCAAAGCCTTGACCCCCCTGAACTGACTCCCGAGGAAATTGACACCAGAATTTCAACAAGAATATCAAAAAAGCTAAAATCCTACGATGGCCTTACCCATCAAGCCATGTTTACCATCCCCAAGCATATTCGCCAACAGTTAGCTGCAAGCAAAAGAATCATCACTGACAAACAACCTATCTCTGCCTATTGACTTGCCCGCACAAATTACCTCCCTGCCGTTTCTAACGTCTTTTTATTAATTCCACCTGAAAAGTAACTGCTCACCCTGATGTCGTTATCAGGTCTTCGCTTTCTGTGCCTCTCAATCCTCCGGACTTTTTGCCTCTTCCTCGGTGGAACCCGCCACTATCTCTTCTCCTTTTGAAAGATACAGCTGGCTTGTGCTTGATTTCACCCGTGGCACTATTTTCCCACCACAATGAGGACAAAGCACCCCAACAGTTTGTCTCGCAGTAAAGATGATGCTGACAATTCCTACGACCGCCAGCGCTATTCCTACGCCCATTACCACCCACCAGATTGCTTCCCTGAAGTCAGGCCTCCTTAGAAAAACGCCGAGGACTATCAGCGCAGCACCCAGGACCACCCACACCAGCACCGTTAGGATATCGTACCTTTTATAAGTCATTCTCTCACCTCCTATTCTAGACTATAACAAAGTAGCATCTATCGCCTACGTTGTCTAGCCCCTATCGACTTCTCCAAAAGTTTTTTCAATTTCCGTAGGCTTCAGCCCCCTGAGGTTACAGAAAGCCTGTTATCCAAGAGCTGTTTATCAGGAGTCTGTAGATAACTGTGCTATGCCAGAGAGAGCATAATCACGTTTGAAATTGTCGAATACACACTATGGACGATTGTTCAGGCGGAACTACCTATGAAAGCTCGGATAACCCACGGCGGATGACATCATTTTACTTTCTTCTGCTGCCAGCCCTTCTCTTTTGTCATTCTGAGCCGAAGGCGAAGAATCTTACCCCGCCCGGGGTAAGGCGGAGATAAACTTCGCCACTACACCTCATCAGCCTCGCAATGGCAGTATGCAGTCTATTTACATCTCTGCGTTGTGGCAGGGCCATACTGGTGACACGCCCCAGCGGGAACACCCGGCGTCGGGGGCGTTGTTTAGCCCGGTACCCCTTCCATTTGTTGCTCCTGTGTCCTTTCCTGCTCTCGTATTCTTTCCTCCACCCGCTCCCGTATCCCTTCCGGTATAACTGGAGGTTGAGGAGCCTCAACACCCAACTGCTCTAATGCTTGGACTCTCTTTTGATAACGTATTAACAAAGTAGCCATCGCCCTTTCTATGTCTGGTCGGGTTTGTTCCGATACCATTTCCCAGACCTCTGCCAGCTCTTCCACGTGTTCGGAGGTCGCCAAGGCTATGAGCTCTTCTACCATCGCTACGTCTTTGTCTACTTCATGCGCAATTTGGGAAATTTCTTCACCGAACTCTGCCATCGCCTCAAACTGCTGCAGGGCATACTCTACCGCTTCCATATGCTCAGCCCTAACCCTGACCCTGTACAACCTTCCTTCCATGGCGGCCAGGTTCATCTCAGCCGCCCTTACCGGGTTATCCTTCGCCAGAGTCGCCAGGGCATTTTCCCGCCCTGTTTCCGATACGTTTCTTGCGTGTGCTATGGCTGCCTTTGCTTCATCTGGCACCATATCCCAGACCTCATCGAGTACCAAAAGATGACCTGCCGTAGCCTCGGCCACCAGCGCCGTTATATTTCCTGTAGGCAGTCCCTTATCACTTGCCTGCTCTATCCTGGTTAGTGTCATATTCAGAGCATAGTCATATTTTTCCACAGCCAGGTCCAGGTCTTGTGGACGTCCCCTTTCAGCCAGGGCTGCCATCTCCCTCACCCGTTTGTCGGCGAAGTTCAGGGCCCGTTCCGCCCTGGCAGCATCATCTCCCGGCAACATCATTCCAGCTTGCTCGGTACCGAGTTTTAACGAGTAGAGGGCGTCGCCGGGCAGACTGGCCTGTGCGGCATAAACGGTGCCCCCGCCTATAGCGGAGAGAGTCAATACGATTGCGAGAATAACACGTACCATGCTAAACCTCCTTCTATACGGTATTGGCTTTACCTGACTGTTATAACGAAACCATGGCCATTTTGTTACAGCCTGCCTGCCATGAATCTGGTCCATAAGCTGGACCCGGGCCCTTACCTTGAAGGAGTGAGAGGGCTTGACATCCGGTGGCTCTCGAATTTCAAGAGCAATCCTCAGTAGCGGTTCCAATTGCTCACGCATAGACGGATATCTGTCCAGGCAGTCTTCAATGCTGGACCTGCCCGCTTTGATATCCTCAATGCACTGGGCGAGTATATCTTCAAACTTCTTCAACTCTGTTTCTCCTCCTTTTCCAGGATATTACGGAGTTTGACCAGTGCCCGGTGTAGGATGACCCTGACATTTCCTTCTTTTTTCTTCAAGAGAGAGGCGATTTCAGCAAACTCAAAACCCTCCATAAAACGCAGGATGACCACCTGCTGCTCGTCGCCGCCTAGCTGCAAAATCGCCCTCCGCAAACGCTGCTGCTCGAAACTGGCTTCGGTTGCCTGCTCCGGGCTCGATGCTGAACCGTTAGCCAGAACTTCAGCTTCGAGATATGCCTTGTCTTTTTTAGTCCGGTAAAAATCTACCACCAGGTTGTGGCTGATGGTCATCAGCCAGGCAATAAATGGGCTTGCCGTTTTCTTATATCTGTCAATTGCCTGCCAGGCCTTGAGGAAGACCTGCTGGGTCAGGTCCTCGGCATCCGTTTCATTGCCTACCCGGTAATAAATGTGTCTATATACCCTGTCGATATGCATGTCATACAGCCTCCCGAAAGCCTCAGCATCATGACCGATAGCTCTCTGGACCAGCATAGCCTCATCTGATGTTTGTCCTTCAGAACGGTTCTGGTACACCCGTTTACCTCTTCTAACGAATAAGCCGCTGAAATGTTACAAAAGGCCTGTTATCCAAGAGTTGTTCATCAGGAGTCTCTAGATAACTGTACTATGCCAGATAGAGCACAATCAAGTTTGAAACTATCGAATACACAGTACGTACTACAGGGCCAATTCTTTTTTTCTTTGCGGCCTGTCACTGCGAGACTAAGGAAATCAGCCGTAGCAATCCTAGTGGGTAGGGCGTAGAAGTAGAGAATAGAACTGACCCCATCTTAGACCTGCCAGCTCAGGAAGGGATGGGTCTGGTCGGTAACGATATTCCAGGTGAAGGCATTGTTGGTCTCGCCAGGAGCGACGGCTGTTATATCCCATGGGTTGTCCAGTCCTTCCGTTGCCGTGTTCGTGAAGGTGGGGATATCCTGCATTGCCGCCGTGGTCTTGCCCGTTCCCCCGTCACTCTCGTTCATCCCAGAGGTGTCGATATTCCAGAAGGAATTGCTCACGGCGCCCAAATTCGATCCCACCAGACCGCCAACAAACGAGTAACCAGTCACACTACCGCTGGCATAGGAGTTGCTCACAATGCCCAGGGAATCATTATCTCCCACCAGACCGCCAACATACCATTCACCAGTCACGCTGCCAATGAAATAGGAGTTGCTCACGATGCCCTGATTATCTCCCACCAGACCACCGACGTAGTCATCGCCAGTCACGCCGCTGGTGGAATAGGACGTGGCAACAATTCCTCCCAGATTGCCTCCCACCAGACCCCCGACAGCCCACTCCCCGGTCACGTTGCCGACCGAATAGGAGTTACTCACTGTACCATAGGAATCACTACATCCCACCAAACCGCCAACATCCCAATGGCCAGTCACGTTAGCGGCGGAACAGGAATTGCTCACACCGCCCGCATTACCTCCCACCAAGCCACCAACACAGTCCTCGCCACTCACGGTGCCGCCCGAATACGAGTTGCGCACATCGCCCCAATTTTCTCCCACCAGACCGCCAACTGCCCACTCGCCCGTCACAGTGGCGTTCACCACCTTGACATTCTGGATGACCACTTCCGCATCAACAGCACCGAAAAGCCCCACCAGATATTCGTCAGGGCGGTTGATAAACATGTCACTTATCTCATAACCCTGACCGTCGAAACTCCCCGTGAATGGGTCATCAGAAGTCCCAATTGGCTGCCAGCCCTTTCCCTCATTGGCTGCTCTGCTCGCGAGCTCCCCATAACCAACAGTCGTGGAATCGAGGTCGTTCATTAGAAGGTAATGGCCGCCCAAATTATCTCTGATGGCATACAGGTCATGCCAATTCCGTATTTCCAAGTAATCAGGAGCAGGCTCACACCCCATCATCCCTGCTACTAAGGCTACGGCAATCAACAAGATGCTAAGCCTTGCGAGGCAATGGTGTTTCCTTCGCCTGGGTACTGCCTTCATGTTCCACTCTCTTTGCGACATCTTGCTTCTTCCAAAATAATAGTTGGCAGCTTCTATCATACCAGTCCGCACTGCAACGCGGTTTGGCGCTGTCATCCAAGAGCTGTTCATCAAGAGTCTGTGGATAACTGTACTATGCCAGAGAGAGCACAATCAAGTTTGAAATTGTCGGATACACACTATGGATGATTGTTCAGTTGGGACTACCTATGAAAGCTCGGATAATCCACGGCTGATGACATCATTTTACTTTCTTCTGATGCCTGTTGTATAGCATGTCTTTCATTATGCCTTTAGCCAGGACTTGTTTAATACCGGACAGATTTCGAACCAGCATGAAAAGGTCGACAGCTAATGCATAACGTACTAGCGGCAGCGAGCCTTCAAACAACCAGGCAAACAGAGGCAACAGAGCAAATCCAATGAGTATGGCCGACGTAAATTTACGGGTAGTAAAGAACGGAATAGCTATTATTGCCAGCGTAACAAGTATTGACTTGGGGGCTAGCACGAGAAAGATACCTATAATGGTGGCTGAACCTCTGCCACCCCTGAAACCTGCGAACACAGGGAAATTATGCCCCACCAGAACACCAAAACCAGTCCCGAAGACCCAGGGTTCCGAAATGTTTAGAGCTTGTGCAATGAGTATAGCACCCGCCCCCTTCGCGACATCAATGAGACCGACAAGAAGGCCTTCATGAGTACCAATTTGGCGGATAACATTAGCGGCACCCATGTTACCTGAACCGACGTTCCGAATATCTATGCCTTTCCTCGTGCGAGACACGATGTAGGCTGTAGGAATGGAGCCTAAAAGATACCCGATGATTATGCTTAGAATACCTGGTAGCATGTCCTCACCCCAAAAGATGCCTTATGCTCTATTCATGGTGACACAGCATCCTCGGACTCCGTGAAATGAATTTTTAGTCAAGCGAGGCACTTCATCTTACGCTGAAAATCCGCCGTATTCTCCGTTATTTTCTATCGCTGCTAGGTGGCAGATTGTCTGTTTCCAAGCACGCTAACAATAATGAGACCAGGCCCTGTGTGCGTGCCGATAACAGGGCTTGTACGCGAGAGGTAAATAGGAACTTGAGGATACCTTGAGTGAAACCTCTGGACCAAGCTGTTGGCCTCATCCAAGTCAGTGGCATACTCTACAGCTAACCCTTCAACGTTGCCAAAGCTTGCGGCAAAGTTGTACAGGTAGTCTATCGCCTTAGCTCGGGAGCGTTCCCGAGCTAAGGGATGCACTTCACCATCCTTAATGCCGATGACCGGGTTTACCTTGAGTAATGAACCAAGAAAGGCTTGCGCTTTGCCGATGCGCCCGCCGCGTTCCAGGTATTCAAGGGTATCAAAGGCAGCACGCATATCTACCCGCCCGATGGTGTGACGGGCCACATCCAGTACTTCATCAAGGCTAGCCCCAGCTTGGGCTGCTTTGGCAGCAGCAATTGTTATGAAACCCTGTGCCATAACCGCCCATTGCGAGTCCAGGACCTCTACACGACATTGCTTCTTCATCAACCCTACGGCTTGTAACGCCACCTGATAGGTAGCACTGAGCTTGGAAGTTACACTGATAACCGCGATCTCGTTTGTTTTTTCGGTAAGCTTATTGTATGCATCGGCAAAAGCCGCTGGTGGCGGCACAGATGTCGCAGGCAAAATCTTGCTGGTCCTTAGCCTTTCGTAGAACTGGTCAGGACTCAGGTCGAGACTATCGCGGTAGAGGTCAGTGCCAAAGCGGACAACGAGCGGAACCACTGTAATCCCGAACTCCTCAGCTACCTGAGGGGGCAGGTCAGCAACACTATCAGTCACAATAGCTACATCAGGCACGGATATTATTCTCTCCTCCACCAAACAACCCAGATAATACCATTTTGCGGCCACGCGGGACTAGAATAGTCCGGGTCGTCCGTAGATGTGATACTGCTTGCTCATAAACTGTGCGAGGAAATGATACCACGTGGGGGCGAGCTACCAGGGCGAGGGGAGCCATTAGTCCAGCTACGATATTATCTCCAGTCAGTTAGTTCGGCCTTTGCCAGCATACTTCCCAGTGCCACTAACCATAGCGAAAAGGCGATTCCCACGCCTAAAATCCACCAGTTTATCGTATCCTCCTGCTGGATATCTCCTATGATCATTTTGGACAATAAATAAAGAAGACCAATTCCAGCCGCTGCTAGCATAGAGTGTGCCACTACACGCCATCCTTTTCGTGTTAAAAGCTTCTTTATTATCATCGCTCCCTCCTTGCCCTTCTATTGATTATACTCCGGGGAGAACATTCTGAAAAGTGGGGAGGAAGCAGGTCGTTTTGAAATTGACAGGTCATGATTTGAGGAATAGGATTCAATAGACAGGGAAAATCAAGACAGAAATGAGAATCCGATGCAGGCTGAGTTGATATACAATCCTTCTGGTGGACAGGTGGTCGTCAGGCACGAACTTGATAATGTGGTTGCCTTTTTAGGGCGCTATGGGTGGTCTACCAACTTACGAGAGACCAGCAAACCGCTGGAAGCAACCCAGCTAGCCCGCCAGGCTGTCAGCAGAGGTGCCAAGGTGGTTATTGCCGTTGGCGGCGATGGCACTGTTAACGAGGTAGCAAATGGACTGGTGAACACCGATGCGGCGCTGGGGGTGCTTCCTGTAGGGACAACCAACTCGTGGGCATTACAGATGGGTATCCCGTCCTTGAACCCCATGCTTCCGGGTACCCAGGCAGTCAGGATGATTGCTGCTCTGGAGGAAAAAATTGCACACACGTTACCGGCTAACTACTATCGAAAAGTGTTGTTGGACGCTGTTCGAGTGCTCGTAGAAGGGCGCACCGTTGCTGTTGATACGGGTGAACTCTGCGGTCGCCACTTTTTAATGTGGGCGGGTATTGGACTTGATGCCGCCGTCGCGAACAGTATATCGTTGAAAGAAAAAAGGGCATTGGGTTCCTGGGCGTATGTGCTCCCGACAATTGAGTCAGCTTATCGATACCCCGGCGCCGATGTCTGTCTGAATCTGGACGGGAAGGTGGTAAAGGTCAGCACGCCATTAATCGTCGTTAGCAATATTCAAGTTTATGGAGGTGTGATGGCTATTGGGGCTAGGGCTTGTGTGGACGACGCCAGGTTAGATGTGTGTATTTTCAAGGGAAACGGTTTCTTTACCTTTGTGCAGCACGCCGTGAAGGTGCTCTCGCACAGGATTCTCCAAGACCCGAATGTGGAATACTACCAGTGTCGTGAAATAGTCGTCGAGTCACCGCGCTCATTGCCAGTTCATGTAGACGGTGAGCCTTTTACCAAGACCCCGGTCGCCATCCATACCGTGCCCTCATCGCTGAAGGTGATAGTGCCGAAGATTGTGCCGGCTAACTTATTCAAGTCGTCAACTTACTCTTCATACCAGTAAGAATTTCAGAGCAGAGAGGGGTGGATGGGGCTGTTCATCTGAATGTCGGCTCAAGAATCACCTGCAACCTCCTGCAGTGCACGGCGGTAGCTTTCATAAGTTCTAGCATCAAAGAGAACAAGCACGACATCTTTAAGGGATGTCGCTTGCTCCTTAAGAAACGAAAAAACGGTGCTTACTGCTATTTTTGCCGCTTCATCAACGGGATAGCCATAGGCTCCGGTGCTTATGGAAGGAAAGGAAATGCTGGCCAATTTGTTCTCGGTAGCTAATTTCAGGCACTCGTAATAGGCACTCCTCAAAAGCTCAGCTTCATTTCTGCTGCCACCATGCCAGATGGGACCAACAGTATGTATTACATACTGTGATTTGAGATTCCCCCCGTGGTGATTACAGCTTTGCCTGTGGGCAATCTTCCTTGCCGGGCAACAATTTTCTTGCATTCCTCTAATATTGCTGGTCCTCCGGCCCGGTGTATTGCCCCATCCACCCCTCCGCCACCCATTAAGCTGGAGTTGGCAGCGTTAACGATGGCATCGGTAGCTTGCCTGGTGATATCCCCCTGGACAATAGAAACTTTTGTTTTATTGATCATCATCTCTATCTTGAAAATGGGGTCAACTCTATTTAATTATTTGTTCCATTATGTCTGGCTCTTCCCCCTTCTCATTGATTAAGGTCAAATTTCGGAGCTTGAAAAGAATGGAAAGTGCCTAGACATTAAACAAGAAGGTAACTACATCTCCATCCTGGATGATGTAATTTTTGCCTTCTGTCCTGAGCAGGCCTCTTTTTCGCGCCTCGGCTAGATTGCCGCAGCTTTCCAAATCACTATAGCCGATAACCTCAGCTCGGATAAATCCCCTTTCCATGTCGGAGTGAATCTTTCCTGCCGCTTTTGGTGCTGGAGTTCCACCGGGGATAGTCCAGGCCTTTAGCTCAGAGGAAACTGTGGTAAAGAAAGAAACCAACCCCAGAAGGCGGTAGGAAAGGTCGATAACCCGGTCAAGCGCCGGTTTGCTCAGCCCCATAGCTTCACGGAATTCCTTGGCTTCAGCGTCGCTAAGCTGGGCTAGCTCCATCTCCAGCTTGCCGCAAAGAGCTACCACGGCAAATTGGGGGTAAAGGGAACTTATCTCACCTTTCAATTGTGAAGCCTGTGATATTTGCTCCTCTCCTATATTGAGGACTACCAGCATAGGTTTGGCGGTAAGAAATTGATAGTTGGATAACATTTTGAGGTCTTCTTTAGCCAGGCCTTGTAGTCTTATTGGTATATCCTTCTCTAACTCCGCCTTAACCTTTTGAAGCAAAAGTTGCTCCTTTAAATAGAACTCCCGCTCTGCTGCTGTAGCTCCTTTTAAACTTGTCTCCAGTTTGTCAAGCCTTCTCTCGATAATAGCTAAATCGGAAATAGCGAGTTCTAAATCTAAGGAAGCTATGTCTCGTTTCGGCTCTATGCTTCCTTCAGGATGGGGAACCTTGTCATCTTCAAAAGCCCGGACTACCTGGAGCAAGGCATCAGCAGTAGTTAGATAGCTCAAGAATTCTCCCCCTACTCCTTCCGTCCCGAAGCCCTTGATGGAACCGGCAATATCTATGTAACTCACCTCTGCGGGAACAGTCTTTTTGGGCTGAAATATGCCTTCCAGCACTGATAGTCGGGCATCGGGCACCTTAGCCACGCCGGTATTGGGAGCCAGGGTAGGGGAATAAGCGTCAACTTCAGCCTTGCCTTTGGTCAGGGCATTAAAGATAGTCGTTTTGCCGCTCTCAGGTATCCCGATAATGGCAACCTTCATGATTATATCCTAATTATATCCTAGCATATTTTGCTTTGAGCTTCTGCCAGGAAAAGTTGGTGCTGTGATAGAATACCAGGTAAATGCTCTACATTCTTTATGGTCAGGACGATTTCTCCCTTAATCAAGCTGTGGAGAAAATTAAAGCTGACCTGGGCGATTGGGAAATGCTAGCGACTACCACCACCAACTTAGAGGGTCAGCATCTAATTTTAAGTGAACTTAGAAATAAATGTGATACCGCTCCTTTTTTATCCTCACATCGCCTGGTTATAGTCGATGGCTTATTAGGGCGCTTTGAGATAAAACAAAGCAGACCACGGTCTGGTAAAGGCAAATCCGGAAACGGGCTGGGGGAATGGGAAGGCCTGGCTTCTTACATCGAGCAAATGCCGGAAACGACTGTGCTGATGTTAGTTGATGGGGAGATGAAGGGCCCTAATCCTCTATTAAAGAAGCTTTCACCATTAGCTGAAGTAAGAACCTTCCCCTTATTGCGAGGCAGGGATTTAAAGGCCTGGATACAACAGCGGGTAAAGGCAGAGGGCGGCGATATTACCCCCCAAGCCGTGAATTTGCTCGCTGAACTTATAGGTGGAGACTTATGGGCGATGAATGGTGAAATCCAGAAACTGCTTCTTTATAGCCAGGAGCGCCCTATCGGCGAAGATGATGTTAGACAACTGGTAAGTCATGTCCAGGAGGCTAACATCTTTGCTCTGGTGGATGCAGTGGCCGAAGGCCGAACCGAGTTAGCCCAGCGGATACTTCATCGGCTATATCATGATGGTGTGGCGCCAATCTATATCCTGGTTATGATTACCAGGCAATTCCGCTTAATAGCCCAAGCTAAAGATTTGGAACGAGGGCTATCCCGCCTGCAGATTCAGGATAGGTTGGGGCTGAAATCGAGCTATAGTTTGGATAAGACGCTTAGCCAGGCCAAATTGTATGATTTTGAGGGCGTAAAACGGGCTTACGATAAGCTTTTGGAAACCGACTTAGCCATCAAAACTGGCAAATATAGCGATAAGTTAGCTATCGAACTCCTGGTAACCGAGCTTGCCTGCCTGAATCCATGAGTGAAAGTCCTGGGCATAGCGAAGGCCCTCAACTCGCGAGATTGCTTCGGGGCTTTGCCCCTCACAGTGACGAAGAGAATGTGTCATTGCGAGCGAAGCGTGGCAATCCCTCTCCCTTGACGGGAGAGGATTAAGGTGAGGGTGCTGTGCCGAAGGCGAGGCAATCCTATTCTCCACCCTGTCATTGCGAGCGGAGCGAATGCGGAGCGCGGCAATCTCGGTGGGGGTATGCGGGGCTATTCTAGAGACACAGTACCTCGTTTATGGTAGGCTTAATTAGTATTGTGCCCTGGAATCGCAAAGGAGGTTCAGCATGAAAGCATGTGAAGGACGAATTGGCCGGGTTTTCGTGATACGGCTGGAGGATGGGGATGTGGTGCCCGAATGTATTGAACGTTTTGCCGAGGAGAAAGGGGTGTCTGTGGGACAGGCTATCTTGGTGGGTGGAATTGGGGGTGGCGACGTCGTTGTTGGCCCGCGACATTCGGAAGAAAGGCCGCCAGAGCCAATGCTCCTGCCCATTGATGGTGCGCACGAGGTGGTAGGAGTGGGCGTGCTCGCCCCCGGTGAGGATGGAAAGCCGGTTTTGCATATCCATGCTGCGCTGGGGCGGGCAGGACAGACCATGACCGGATGCCTGCGGCATGGCGTCACCACGTGGCTTGTGGGAGAAGTCATCCTCTATGAAATCCTCGGCGCGAACGTACTGCGTATCAAAGATGAACAAAGCGGCTTCGAGTTTCTAGAGCCCAAGAGGTAACCAGTTAAAGAACTCTGTGGACATATCACCCTCACCTTAATCTAGGGCCGTGCAAAACCTTATGTAAAACTACCTAACATGCATAGGTTGTGTCTGAGGAAGTCTCCAAACCAGTCATCTTGCATAATACTGCTTGAGGGACCAATCAAGCATTTCGTCACTTGTTGCTAGGCGGACAACGCTGCCAGTCAGATATTCCTTCAATCGCAAGTTCCCTAGCGGTGTGTGCTCAACGACATATTCCATTTTGTTTGAGAAGATTCGCACCAGTAACTCAATGACCTTCATAAGGTCGTCTGTGATGATGGCACCGACCACAATACCAGTTTTGATGTCTACCAGACGGCTCAATGGATGGATGTCTCTAAAGAAAAGTAGTCTCTGATGCCCAGCTGGAGTAGATGGTGTGTAAATGATAAGTGGCTTCCCTTGCATCAAACCGCGTGCTGCCTCAGTGTCCTTACCCCAACTCTCTTTCTCTTGTGCAAAATAGATGACTACCTTGGCTGAGTCAACCATTATGCACTCCAATAAGCCTTTCTCTTCATGACCCCTTGCAGCACTCAGAGTAGGGTCAAAGTAGCGCAGATGAAACGGTCGAAGTCGAGCATCGGAGAAAATCGTTTCGCAATTCTGTGCCATATCTCTAAAGTCATCGCGTCTTCTCATACTAGTGGCAACGTATACGTCGAGGTCCTTGGCGCCGCTTAGATAAAGTTGTGTATTCTTAGATGCTGCTACGCGAGTAGTCTTGAAACGTTCAAGAATTCTGCCGACTACCTCGCGTATTTCAGCTTCACTACCGACCATTTCTTGCTCAACTTCTTCCGTACCAACTGGAAGTGATAAGGCAAGCTGATAGTCGGAAGCAGAATCCACCGCCTTGTCGACCAATTTCTTCAATGGAATCTTATCGCCTGGATGTAGTTGTGTATAAGCCTTTAGCAATTCTGTTAACACAGCTGGGTCGGGGCTCTCGTCAAGGCTATAAGCCTTACAGGCAAGTTCTGATATGAGATAACGGTCATCTATTGGAATCTTTTGTAGTTCGAAAGCAGGGCCTCTCTGCTGCATCAATTGACCGTCAAAGCGTTTTGAGGAGAGGAATGATATTATTTGCTCATAGGTCTTTTCACCAAGTTCTTGGAAAGCTTGCTCAATGTCAGGAAAGAAAAGGAGGGCATCGGCTAAGAATCTCCTAATACCGAACTCAAACTGTGCACGGCTTACTATGTGTGAAACATGCACCTTAGGTTGTACTGACATAAGGCGACCAATGGCGTATGGATGTTCTGCCGGTGCCGAAAGAAAGTAATACCTGAAGAATCCCTCAGATATTGGGCTATGCCTAGTCATACCAAGCAATTGATTCAGTTTGGCAAGGGACAAGAACTCATGTTCACAATTTGCCAAAGCAGATGCAATCATCGCATTCGCTGGTTCGTTGAATGAACCTGTGGTCAGCCCAAAAAAGCGAGGAGAAAATTCACATTCGTTATTAGTCGATACAGTCATATCAGCAGTGCTCAGACTATAGTGTGATAATCAACAACCTCAAGAAACATCATAGCTTTGCTTTTGAGAATATATGCACAGTCAGTATTGGGGTCATACTGGTATTCCATTGTTTTCCTCCTCCCAATATTCATATTTTCGGAAATATTCTCGGAAGTCCCAATTTCTCAAAAAATGCTAAGTGGCGCTTCTCAGCGTCTGATACCAATTTAGAATATGATATTACCTCACAATATGCGTTATATCGTCTTTTATAACCAAAGAATCCTAGTTCGTCTGGCGTTTTCTGGAGTTCGGATTGATAAGCCCATCGTTCTAACTTTGGTGTAATATCACAGAGAATGTAGCAATAAAACGGTAAATTCGTCGGTATAGGCATTCCCCTACCGTCAGCCAATTTAGCCTTGCCCTTCCTTACCTCTTCTATATAATCTGTAACTTGAACGAAGGGGTTTTCTTTATCTGAATAATCATTTCTCTGGGGTTTCTTAAATTCTATGATAGTAATGGAGCTAAAGGGAACATCAGGTGTTTCAGAAAATGCAAAGGCTTTATCAAATATAAGAATATCAGGTTCTTTTTTACTGTCACTTGTTAGATGGTTGGCTTGCGAGATTGGTTTATCCGAACTTAAGAAGACATGAAAAGCAAGGCGCTCATCGACTAACCAAAGATTATGACCTTCAAATGAAACCTCATCGGATGTCTTAGAGCGTGGGAAAATGATACTGTGAATCTTGTCCTCCAGAGAATAACCGCCATCATCCTTGCGTGCCAGTTGGTGTCGTAAAAATTCAATGATTGCTTTTCTATGGGTGACATAGCGAGCAAGGTCGGCACGGTTCACTTCAGATATCTTTGCAAAGTATTCTTCAAGGTGCTCCTCAAATTCATCAAAGTCGGCATCACTGGAAGTTGAGGCTTCGAGCAAGTCTCGCCCCTCTTTTCGTAATGTCACTTGAAAATCATGATATGCTTCGTAAAGTTGAAGGTCTATTTTATCATCAGTGGCGTCAGGTTCGATACGGTCAAAAGCCCCTTCCAATCTCTTTAATATTGGCCGATACATTATTCCTTCTTGTGCAACAAATTGGCGTATTCGTTCTTCCTTCTTAGCTTTAATTGGTTGGGTATATGGAGAAAGATATTCTATGCAATGTTTCCGCACCTTGTTCCTAATTTCTCCTAAAGAGACTTCATCGGGAAATAAACTATCGCCTTGCTCAAGCAAATTAAAGCCCGTCCTATCTGCATTGACCGAAGAATTTAGTATGGGTGAATGAATATAGACAGCATAAACAAATTCTCTATCATCTTTATCATTTAACCGAGGAGCTAGATTGGGAACTCCTGTTAATCTCTCCCGAAATGCAACACGGTATCCTGCGCAAAAATACATTCGATGCTCTGGGATATGCGTAGAATGTAACTGCACATGGAGTAAATCAAAGGAAGTATTCTTGATGTTAATAGTTCTCAACTCAGAAAACTTAACCATTTGGTCTTGATAAAAGTCATCTAAGTCAACGTATTGGTTAGCCATTCTGTCTTGAAGCATTATTTTCGGACAGGATGGGCCCAGGAAAACATCAAGGAATTCCTCCACAATGTAAGCTGCGATAACGTCAACATGTTTTGGACATAATTTGCGGTATTTTTCTTTGTATCCGGTTAGATAGACAATTGTTCCTCTTTGCCCGCTAGTAGCATCTTGACAGGTGTGGTTCTCTATGCCAGAACCCCTTGGGCAAAACAAAAACTTTCGCTGTTTATTCTGTCCGTCCTCAACATATATACTCTCAATCTCGGCTTTATCAAAGGTCACTAGCCATGTAAACCGACCAACCCCTTTCCCCCCCTGTTTAGCTTTGTAAGTCGTATCTGAAACAAGAAATTCGTGGTAGTTTCGTTCATCAAAACCGATACCATTATCGCGAACTATAAAGCCAACGATTTCAGCAAGTTGCCTATCAGAGCTTGATGTGGTATCGGTAAATAATGTGTTTTTGTCGCGTATAATTTCAATCTCAATACGACCTTCTGGCTCTTTGGCCTCCTCTATCGCATCTAACGAATTGGTAATTGCCTCGAATAATGGTGTAAGTGGCTTACTTACAGGAACTTGAATATTTTTTATTCTTCCTTCAACATCTGTTTCCACAGTTCCACCTCCTTCTTTATATATATGATGACAACATTCTATCATAGATATTCTCCATTCAAAATCTCCCTCCCTTAGACTTTTGATACAACTGCCCCTCTTGTATCAAAAGTGGACGAAATGCTGAAGTTTTGATACAAAGCCCCTCAAGGGAGAGGAGAAGCACTTTTAAGAAAGTCCGTTTCTTGCTACAATTGAGCACCGAGCAATGGGTTACTACTTAGGCGTAGATATTGGCTCTGTCAACGCTAAGCTGGCGCTCATAGGCGAGGACGGCGGGGTCGTTGAGTTTGATACCGAGAAGGTAATCTCCAGTCCCAGGGCCGCCGTCAGTTCACTTATCGCCAGACTGGGCGAGAGATTCAATCTCGAAGAGATTGTCGCCGCCGGCGTATCCGGCTCCGGCAGGTCTGTTATCCCCAAAGAGCTGGGCTGGACGGAATACAGCAGCTCACTGGCGATTGCCTCCGGGCTGCTTCACCGTTACCACGACGTTAAAACTATCATACAAATCGGCGGCCAGAGCACCCTGGTGATAGAGCTGGAAGATGGCTTAAAGAAGCCCTGGAAGGTGGAGTCCAATCCCCTCTGCGCTGCGGGCACGGGAAGGTTCCTGGAGCAGCAGGCATACAGGATTGGCATCAGCATGGAGGACTTCGCCAGCCTGGCCCTGAAATGTAAAGGCACTCCACCCAGGATAGCCGCCCGGTGCAGCGTCTTTGCCAAAACCGACCTCATCCACCTCCAGCAGAAGGGTGCCCCGCTGGATGCCATGCTCTACGCACTCTGCGAAAGCGTGGCCCGGATGGTCGCCTCTCTGAAGAAAGGAACTTTTCAGGAGCCGGTCTATTTTGTGGGAGGCGTTGCCGCCAATCCGGCCGTGGCCAAGTCCCTCAATGATATGATTTCTGCCAGGAACGGGCATCCCGTTGAGGTAATCATTCCCGAAGACTACCTGCACATGGAGTCTCTGGGTTCGGCATTACTTTCAATAGGGAAAACTTCCCAGGGCGTTATGCTGTCAGGAACGGACGCCAAGCAGCGTCATTTTGAAATGCCCAGGCTGGAAATTGTCGCCGTTCAGGACGGTAAGGATGGTCAGAGGATAGAGGAACAATGCGTTGGCTACCTCGGTGTCGATGTTGGCTCCACCAGCACCAAGGCTGTGATAATGGATGAATCGGGCACACGGTTGCTGGGGAAAAACTACCTGATGACTGCGGGAAGACCAGTTGAGGCTGTCAGGCAGGTCTTCAGGAACTTGCTTCGGGAGGGCGCAGACAAGGTCAAGATAGCTGGCGTCGGCGTTACCGGCTCGGGCAGATATCTGGTGGGTGGCTTCATCGGGGCAGACCTGATTAAGAACGAGATAACGGCACAGACCAGAGCTGCCGCCGAGATGGACCCCGAAGCCGACATCATCGAGATTGGCGGACAGGACTCCAAGCTGGTCATCAAGAGAAACGGTGTTGTCGTGGACTATCACATGAACAAAGCCTGTGCCGCAGGAACGGGAAGCTTTATTGACGAGCTGGCCGAGATGCTCGGCATTTCCGTGACCAACGGTGAGTTTGCCAACCTGGCATTTGCCGCCCCCCATACCATTGAGCTGGGGACGAGATGTGCTGCCTTTATGGGTCAGGCAGTGGCCTCGGCACAGCAGGCAGGCGTGCCCTTGGAAATAATCACGGCCAGTCTGGCCAACTCCATAGCCAAGAACTATCTTTCCAAGGTGGTGGAACACAGAAAACTGGGCGACAAGGTTATCCTCACGGGAGCGGTATTCTACAACAAGGCCGTAGTCTCTGCCTTCTACCAGCAGCTTGAAGGTAAAACACTGACCGTGCCGGAGCACAAAGAGGTCAGCGGCGCCATAGGTGCAGCCCTCCTGGCAAAAGAGGCCATGGCCGGCCAGGAATCGAAGTTCAAGGGCTTTCAGGAGGTTGTGGATAGAGAGTGTAAGCTTACTACATTCGTGTGCAAAGGGTGCGACAACAACTGCACCATTACCAGGATGGAGATGCCCGGTGAAGAGTCTAGCTATTATGGCAGCAGGTGCGACAAATACGACGCCATAGCCAGCCACGCCAAGAGAGAGACCTTCTTCGATAAGCGGGAGCAGTTGCTCTTTCGAGAGTACAAGAAGGATTCCGGCACAGGGCCCTCGGTAGGAATTCCCAGGGCATTGCTGGTCTATGACTATGCTCCGCTAATTATCGGGTTCCTTAATGCCCTCGACGCCAGGGTTGTCCTTTCCAGCCAGACCAACAACGCAATCATGGAGCAGGCCATCGAGTTAAGCTACACCGACAGTTGTTTTCCCATGAAGCTTCTCCACGGGCATGCGGCAATGCTCAAGGACGTTGACCACATCCTTTACCCCTGCGCCATTCGGCTGGGTAGAAAAGATGGGGATGCGAACCAGAAATACTCCTGTCCCTTGGTCCAGGCCTCTCCGTTCATAATTCGCCAGACAGTTGACCTGGGAGAGCGGATACTGATACCCGTAATTGATTTCAGTCGAGGCGATGCCGATGTGATAAAGAACTTTGCGGATGTCGCTGTGAAGATGGGGTTCAGTAGAAAGAAAGGCAAGGAAGCAGCCCTGGCTGGTATTGAATCTCAGCGAAAATTCGAGGCCGACCAGGCAGTGCTGGGCAGGGAGCTATTGGAGCAACTGCGCCAAAGCGACCAGTTGGGCGTGGTCCTCTTCGCCAGGTCTTATATGTCGCAGGATGCCGGGGCAAATCTGGGCATAGCGGAGAAGCTCGCTCAGCTTGGGGTGGTGCCCATACCGCTGGACTTTTTGCCCCTGGAGTCGGTGAATGCCAAGGATTACTCCGACCGTCCTTACTGGTTCTATGAGAATAAATATATAGCCGGCGCGGCTATAACTGTCTCAGACCCGCAGCTTTATGGGTTGTCGCTGACAAACTTTGGATGCGGCCCGAACTCCTTTATCCTCCACCTTGTAGAAGATATCATGGGGGGCAAGCCTCTGGGGCAGTTGGAAATAGACGAGCATGCCGCTGAGGCTGGTATCGTTACCCGCCTCGAAGCCTTCGTCGACACCATTCAAGGATTTGCCTATTCTGATGGGAAGCATGAAGCGATACACAAAGATATCTATCGGAGAGCATTTCCACCCGTCATTGATACCACGAAGACCTTTATTATTCCCAGGATGGCGCCGCACATTGAGCTTGTAGGTGCGCTTCTAGAGGGCAGCGGCTTCAGAGCAGTTGTGCTTCCTGAGGCCAATGAGCGCAATCTATTCTATGCCGATAAGGTAACATCGGGCGTGGAATGTTTGCCCTATCGGGTAACCCTGGGCGACTTTCTGAGGTTCTGTTACGAAGATGGCACCGACTTGAAAAACGTCGAGGCAATTATGGCCGGGGCGTACGGTCCCTGCCGCTTTGGGAAATATGCCCTGGAACAAATCAAGGTACTTAAGGAGGTGGGCATTGACCTTCCCATACGGACCACTGTGTCGAACAATGCTTATCGGGATACAGACATTAGCCCTCGTTTTGCCCGCCTCGCCTGGAAGGGCTCCGTTGCCATTGACTATCTCCAAAGGTTGCTCTGGCGCACTCGCCCTTATGAAAAGCGGCCGCGCTCGGCAGACGAACTGTTTGACGAATATCTCGGCAGAATTGTCGGTCGCGTCCGTAAGAAGGAAGGTTTCGATGATATCCTGCGCCAGGCAACTTCTGATTTCAGGTCTCTCATTGACTCTGAACTGCCCCGCAGGCCTCTGGTGGGCATTAATGGCGAAATCTTTCTGCGTTCCAACAGATTTAGCAACCAGGACCTGGTCAGGGAGTGCGAAAAGGCTGGGCTGGAGGTCGTCGTTTCTTCCATGGGGGAATGGATAAAATATATCTTCTACCGGCATGTTGAGGATGCTATCAGGGACCGCAAATTCCTGAAGGCGATGATTAGCTACATGATAAAGCGTGTCTGGGAGCATGACGAGCACACGGTAGTCAAACATTTCCAGGACCTGGTTGATGAGAGAGAGCCCTCAACGCGAGAGTTACTGGCACAGACAAGCCGCTGGCTTTCCCCAAAATGCGGAAGCGAGGCAGTTCTCAGTATAGGTAGTGGAATCGAATGGATGGAGAATCCTGAGTTTGCTGGTGTGATATCGGTAATGCCCCATGGCTGTATGCCCGGTGGAATTGTGGCTGCGATGTCAGAGAAGTTCAGTGCCTTGTATCGCAAGCCCTGGATCAACCTCACCTATGACGGCTTTGTGGAAAGCACCAACCTGACGAGAATCAATAATTTTGCTGAGGTCATTAGATTTTGCAGTCAAGAAAAAAATTCCTCTCCCTTGATGGGAGAGGATTAAGGTGAGGGTGAAGGCCCCCACCCTCTAACTCCTTCCCGCGAGGGGAGAGAGCTTGATTCATCAAGCACAATCGCCCAACGTCCTTCCTGCCAATATCTAATTTCACCCTCGGGTGTACTCTGGACCTCTGCCTCGCCGCCTCGTTGCCCACACCGCCAGCGCCACTGAAACCAGCACCAGCAAGCCTACTATGGCCGTCTTCTCGGCCGGAGTAGTGTTGACGGCTATGGCGCTCATGGTCACAGCGGGCAACAGCCCGGCCCTCACTATTGGCTTCAGGCCGGGATGCTCAGTTATAAACTCAGCTATTGGTGGGCTGACTCTATAATAGACGCCTACTAGGGCTTGTCCCAGCGGGTTGGTGAGCAGGTATTCATCTCTGAACTCACGGAGAATTTGTATTTCCTCGGCCATTGGCGTGCCGTAAGCTGCGGTGGCGATGAAGCATATTTCAGGCACCTCGATGGTCAAGGTAGCATCTCTACCGACATCAAAGTTGATGGTCAGCACTACCTTTTCTCCGAAACTCCTGAGCTTGCCTGCCAGGTACGGACTACTCAGGATGGTCAAATTTGCAGACACCCCGGGGTCGGTATGAGTCACGGTGTAGTGGGTGCCTTCCGCCAGAGTGTACTCATCATCATCCACGATAGAGACTACCGATGTGGCGGTGCCCCACGTGATGGTGGTTGTCACATTACCCCGGGCAAGGATGTCGTGAGTGGCTGTTGTCGGAGAGATGCCGGGGTGAATTCCAATAGCCGTGATACTAAAAGTGGCATCGGCACCGAGATCGAATTCGATGGTCAGCACCACCTCGTCCCCGATATCCGTGAGCTTGCCTTTAAGGTAAGGGTCATGGAGAATGGCCAGCGTATCCCTGTCGGCATCGATAGGGGTCACACTGTAGTCGACGTTTTTTACTAACGCATAGTTATCACCATCTATGATGGAAAGTACTTCAGTGGCAGTACCCCAGGTGATGGTGGTTTTGACATCAGCCGGACCGTCCAGGTCGTATTCTTTTGTTTGCGGAGAGACCCTGGGATGGATTCCGGTGGCCGTGATGGTAAAAGTGGCATCGGCACCGAGATCGAATTCGATGGTCAGCACTACCTTGTCACCGATATCCGTGAGCTTGCCTGCCAGGTACGGACTACTCAGGATGGTCAAATTTGCAGACACCCCGGGGACGGTATCAGTCACGGTGTAGTGGATGCCTTCCGCCAGAGTGTACTCATCATCATCCACGATAGAAAGTACTTCAGTGGCAGTACCCCAGTTGATGGTGGTTTTGACATCAGCCGGACCGTCGATATTGTATTGGGCTGTTGTCGGAGAGATGCCGGGGTGAATTCCAATAGCCGTGATGGTAAAAGTGGCAGGGTCGCCGACATCGAATTCGATAGTCAGCACCACCTTGTCACCGATATCCATGAGCTTGCCTGCCAGGTACGGACTACTCAGGATGGTCAAATTTGCAGACACCCCGGGGACGGTATCAGTCACGGTGTAGTGGATGCCTTCCGCCAGAGTGTACGCATCATCATCCACGATGGAAACTACTTCAGTGGCAGTACCCCACGTAATGGTGGTTTTAGCATCGGCAGGACCGTCGATATTGTATTGGGCTGTTGTCGGAGAGATAGAGGGATGAGTTCCAATTGCTGTGATGGTAAAAGTGGCAGGGTCGCCGACATCGAATTTGATGGTCAGCACCACCTTGTCACCGATATCCATGAGCTTGCCTGCCAGGTACGGACTACTCAGGATGGTCAAATTTGCGGACACCCCGGGGACGGTATCAGCCACGGTGTAGTGGATGCCTGCCGCCAGAGTGTACGCATCATCATCCACGATGGAAACTACTTCAGTGGCAGTACCCCACGTAATGGTGGTTTTGACATCAGCCGGACTGTCGAGATCGTATTGGGCTGTTGTCGGCGAGATAGAAGGATGAGTTCCGATTGCCGTGATGTTAAATGCGGCAGCACCGACATCGAATTTGATGATCAGTTCCACGCTCTCCTCGATATCCGTGAGCTTATCTTCGAGATAAGTATTCAAGATGATTAGATGCTTAACCAGTACTATGTAGTCGTTGCCCAGGCCCGGTGTCAAATCACCCTCGTCATCAGTGATGGCTACTATCTCGCTGGCGATGCCCCAGGTGATGGTGGTCATGACTTCAGCTGGGTCATCTAGGTCGTATTCGGCTGTCATTGGCGAGATGCTGGGGAATTCAGCTGCCATCACCGACACGACTGTCACCAAGCTCAGACTCAATGCCAACAGTAGGACGCAAGACACTTGTGTTATTGCTCTAAATTTTCCTCCCATGAAATCTTTAACCTCCTTCTTCATTATACTCCCTTGGTTGGCCAGTTCTACTCTCTTCACATATTTCTTCACATACTCAGCACCTTATCTGGGTAACCCCACTGGTACTGTAGTTATAGGCTTGCCCTAAAGCGCCTGTAATAGTTTAATTTTTCCAGAATCTCTAGCTTACAGTATTATAATATCACCCACGTATAGTCCTCGCAATGTGTTGGCTTGAAGATAAAGCGAATTACCCTATATTTCTAAACAAAAAACTAAGCCTGCGCTTTTCATAGACGGACCTAGAACATGTGGTGACATTCTTGTTTCTTGATAACAAAAAAGGATTTTGACAAACAGCCTTTTCTTTGCTATATTGCGATGGTTTGTCCCGGATACCGAACCGATAGATCGGAGGTACTCGATATGGTCATTATTGGCGAAAATATACATGTCATAGCTCAGGCAATTTCCACAGCGATAAGGGAGAGAGACGCCAAAGTACTCCAGGATTTAGCTAAAGCCCAAACTGAAGCTGGAGCCGGTTACATTGACTTGAATGTTGGCCCCATGAAAAAAGACACCGAGGAGACCATGCAATGGTTGGTCAACGCAGTTCAGGAAGCTACTGATTTACCTTTGTCCATAGATACCCTGAATCCTGTGGCTATGGAGGCAGGCCTGAAAGCTTGCAAGCGAAAGCCCCTACTTAACTCTGCCTCAGGAAAGAGTCTCTCAAAAGAGCAAATGCTTCCTTTAGCCCAAAAATATAACTGCGATGTGGTGATTTCAGTGATGACGGACAAAGGAATGCCTCCAGATGTTGAGTCCAAGATAGAGAGTATTATGGACACGGTTGCCTATGCTAATGAATTGGGGATTCCTAATGAAGATATCTGGGTTGACCCCATACTCCTCCCCATCAGCACCGCTGGAGAGGGGCAGAGGTTCACTGTGCTAAATCTAGAATTTATCCAGATACTTGAGGATGTTTTGCCCGGGGTTAAATCCACAGTAGGGCTTTCCAATACATCCAATGGCGTGCCAGATGAACTTAGGCCGCCTCTTAACCGCACTTATCTGGTCATGCTCGAGAGAAATAGGCTTTATTCTGCCATCGCCGACCCTTTGGATAAGGAACTTATGAACTTGACCAGGGGAGGGATGCCGGAAATTGTCGAACTTATTTACAAGACCATGGATGGGGAAGACATAGACCTCTCCTCCCTATCTCAAAAAGAAATTGAGTATGTTAAGACGGCCAAGGTCCTTATGGGAGAGACCTTGTACTCCGATGCCTGGCTTGAAAGTTAGCACTCTGTTTGTCACCCTGAGCAATAGCGAAGGGTCTAGATTCTTCGCTACGCTCAGGAATGACAGGTAGCTTGTTAAATAACCCTTGAAAGTTAAGGAGGGTAAGGAATGGAATATAAAGCACCAGTTGAAGCGTATACTGGGGTAGTTAGGGAGATAACTATTGGGAAAGGAAGGAAGAGTTCGAAGATTGGGGGGGAGAATATCCTCCCTTTTCATTTTTTTGACCAGGGCTCAAACCCCAATCCAGCGAAGTTTGCCCTGGAAGTTCTTGATATGGAGCCTCAAGATTGGCCAAAGCATGCGGTTGAGCCCTTCCAGGATGTAATTTCCGACCCGGTAAAATGGGCTAAGCAATGCCAGGACTTTTCTGTGGATGCCGTTTCGCTTTCTCTTATAAGTACCGACCCGGCGGTCAAGGATGCTCCTGCTGACAAAGCAGCGGCATTGGCTAAAGAAGTAGCCGAGGCAATAAATGTGCCTTTGATTGTCTATGGTTCAGGAGATGGAAAGAAGGATGTTGAGGTTCTTTCCAAGGTTGCTGAAGTATGCGATGGAATGAATCTCCTTATGGGCCCAGTGCTTAAGGAAAATTATGAAGCAGTGGGCAAAGCGATTCTGGAGCATGGGCACACAGCTATTACCCAGACTCCTCTGGACATCAATTTGCTTAAGGAGTTAAATGTAAAGCTCAGTAAGTTCTTCCCCTCAGATAGGATTGTGATAGACCCCTTAACTTCTGGGTTGGGCTATGGCATGGAATATGGTTTCTCTTTAATAGAAAGAGTGAAACAGATTGGAATTATCACCAAAGACAGTATGACCATGATGCCGATTATTGCCAATATTGGTGGGGAGTGCTGGAAGACAAAACAGGCTAAGGAAAACAAGGAACAAGGATTGCTTTGGGAAGGAATAACAGCGCTATCGCTTCTCCTGGCTGGAGCAAATATTATTGTATTGAGACATCCCGAGACCTTAAAATTAATGAATGAAACGATAAAGACGAGGTAAAAATGGCAGAAATAAAAAAAATAACACGGAAATTAGAAGAAATTCATGAGAAGATAAAAGCGGAGATTCCCTGGGAGCCAGTAGGTCCCACTCCGATGCCGGAAATCCCTGACCTCAGACAATGGGACATGAGGTTATTGAAAACATATGCGCCTTTTTACGCGCCATTCTGTGATTTGTGTTGCTTCTGCACCTACGGTAAGTGCGACCTCAGTGAAGGAAAAAGAGGCGCCTGTGGTATTGATATAGCTACCCAACAAGCAAGGTTTGTACTTCTCGCCTGCTTGATGGGATGCTCGGCTCATGCTGCTCATGGTGGGCACATTCTGGAGTTCTTGATTGAAAGGCACGGTCCGGATAAGAAGATAGATTTAGGCGGATCAATCAATATTGAAGCACCGCACATAAGAACTGTTGTCGGCCTAAAGCCTGAGACACTGGGAGACCTTCAAATAGCTCTAGAGTATGTCTTCAAGGAAATCGCTCATCTTCTTGATTCTTGCCATACAGGGCAAGAGGGAAGCGCCCTGGACTATGAATCCAAGGCCTTGCATGCCGGCATGCTGGATCACGTTGGAATGGAAGTAGCTGACATCGCTCAGATTGTCGGGTTCGGCTACCCCACTTCCGTTGCTGATACACCTCTGGTTGATATGGGATGGGGTGCAATAGATAAGAGTAAGCCCGTAATTTTAGTAGCAGGACACAATCCAGCTACGTCAACGGTATTGATTGACTACCTCAGGGAACACAACCTTGAAGACCAGGTGGAGGTCTGCGGTCTGTGCTGCACTGCACTGGAAACAACCAGGTATTCGGACAAAGCCAAAATAGTTGGTCCTCTTTCCCGTGCGCTTTTCTTCCTGAGGGCAGGCATTGCCGATGTGATAATGACTGATGAGCAGTGCATCAGGACAGATACGCCTCAGGAAGCAGCCAAGGTGGGTTCAGCACTTATCGCCTGCCTGGACAAGGCTATGTATGGACTCGAGGATGCCACTGAACTGGATACAGATGAGATAGTAAGGCGAATGGTGGATAATAAGGAACAGTTCGCCATCCTGGATTCCCCCAAGGCGGCCGAGGTGGCGGTTAGAGTCGCCATGGAACTAGCTCCTCAGAGAAAGAAGGAATGGTTAACGGAGGAAGAAGCCATAGAGCTGGCTAAGAAATGTACTAATTGTAGTATGTGTGAGCAGGTGTGTCCCAACCTCTTTAATATCGGCGGTGGTATAACCGAGGTTGCCAAAGGTAACTTTGACTTAATAAGGCAGCAATTCCTGCAATGTATTGGCTGTGGTAAATGTGAAGAGGAGTGTCCCAACGATGTTCCTATCTTTGAGATAATGCAGACAGCAGCAAGCATGGAGACCTGGAAGTGCAGGGCTGGACGCGGTCCGGTTATGGATACCGAGATAAGGAACGTTGGTGCGCCTATCACTCTAGGAACTATTCCTGGGGTCATTGCAATTGTTGGCTGCTCCAATTATCCTGACATAAACGATATTGCCGACATGGTAGAAGAATTCGCCAAGAGAAAGTATATCGTGGTTCTCTCAGGTTGTGCTGCCATGGTTGCCGGAATGAAAAAGGATGAGGATGGCTTGTCAGTGTACGAAAAATACCCTCCCGACTTTGACGGCGGCGGCGTGGTAAACGTTGGCTCCTGTGTCGCCAATAGCCATATCACTGGAGCGGCAATAAAAATCGCCAATATCTTTGCTGCTCTTCCCCTGAGAGGCAACTACGAGGTCATGGCCGATTATGTCCTTAACCGGGTGGGCGCCTGCGGCGTAGCCTGGGGAGCATACTCCCAGAAGGCGGTTTCCATTGGCACAGGGTGCAACAGATTGGGCATACCTGTGGTTCTGGGCCCTCATTCCTCCAAGTATAGAAGACTATTCCTCTCCAGGAAGGAAGAGGACGACTGGAGGGCTATGGATGCCAGGAAGAAGGAGATTGTGGATACGGTGGAGCCAGCACCTGAGCACCTGGCCTATGTATGTGAGACTAAGGAGAAAGCCATGCCCATGATTGCCAAGCTTTGCATAAGAAGAAACGATACTCCTCAGGGAAGAGCGATAAAACTAAACCATTACATCTCTCTGTACAAGAAATACATGGGAGGCGGTCTTCCTGAAGATATTCACCTCTTTGTCCGCAGGGACCCTGATATCCCTCTGGTCTACAAAAAGGAAGTGCGGGCACATCTACAGGAAATCGGCTGGCAGCCCAGGGAGCCTATTGGATTGCCTACTCTCATTGGCACCTATCCCACTAAGGTTCCTGTGGATGCGGTGATACATTAAGAGGGACAAGGCGAAGTTGTATGCATACTTAGTTGATAATATAAGGCAGATCAGGAGGGGCTCTCCCTTCTATTTAGAAGAGGAGACTCTAAGAAACCTAGCCAAGAGACATGGTTGTGAAGCGGAATTGGAGGAGGTGATACAACAAAGGGGGCGAAAAAATGATAGGAATTTCAGGGATAGTAAATAAAATTGTAGATAAGTATCAAGGGGATAGGGACATGCTAATTCAAGTCCTTTTGGATGTCCAAAGCGGTCTCGGTTGGCTTCCAAAAGAAGTGCTGACCGAGGTAAGCAAGCAGTTGGGAACCCCTCTCACGTGTGTATATCAAGTAGCAACATACTATAAGGCATTCAGTCTTGCTCCCAGGGGGCAGCACTTGGTTAGAATATGTATGGGAACTGCCTGTCAAGTTCGTGGCTCGCCACTTATCCGCGATAGAGTACAGCAACTCCTCGGCATCGAGCCTGGGGAGACAAGCCCAGATATGAAGTTTAGTTTCGAAACGGTGAACTGCCTTGGCTGCTGCGCTAAGGGACCAGTAATAATGGTTGATGATGCATATTACGGTCCCTTGGGAGTTTCCGATGTAGACAAGGTTCTTGAGAAGTATGGCTAAGGAGGGATTATGTCGCGAATAAACTCTTTCGCAGAATTAGAAAAACTAAGGCAAGAGATAAAGGGAAAAAGGGACTCCAATAAACCTTGTATTACCCTCTGCTCTGGGACTGCTTGCCATACTTCTGCCAGTGAGAGCGTTAATGAAGCCCTTGAAAGAGAGCTTGACAGGCAGGGATTGAAGGGCGAAATAGGTCTCAGAAGGACAGGGTGTCATGGATTTTGTGAAAAGGGGCCGTTAGTCGTTATTTACCCCGAGGAGACCTGTTACATCAATGTACAGCCCGAAGACGCTGCTGAAATCGTCCAGGGTGTAAAAGAGAAAAAAATCATTGAGCGATTGCTTTATAGTGATCCCGTCACCGGGGAAAAGATAGTGCATGAGTCAGAGATACCATTTTATAAAAATCAGCAAAGGCTTGTCTTTGGGCCAAACAGATGGATCGACCCGGAGAGTATTGAGGATTACCTCTACATAGGTGGTTATAGTGCTCTGTCCAAAGCTCTCTCCCAGATGACACCGGACCAGGTTCTAGAGGAAATAAAGAAGGCGAATTTAAGGGGAAGGGGAGGGGGAGGATTCCCCGCGGGTAGGAAATGGGAAGAGACTAAAAATGCCCCCGGAGAACCTAAATATGTCATAGTCAACTGCGATGAGGGAGACCCTGGTGCTTACATGGATAGGTCACTCATGGAGGGAAATCCGCACAGCGTCATTGAGGGGCTGATCATTGGAGCTTATGCTATAGGTTCTCACGAAGGTTTTGTCTATGTGCGTCAGGAATATCCCCTGGCAGTAGAGAATTTGTATATAGCCTTGGAGCAGGCTGAGGAATATGGATTTTTGGGTGAAAATATCCTTGGCTCAGGGTTCAATTTTCGTGTCAAGGTTCATCGTGGTGCCGGGGCGTTTGTCTCCGGGGAATCAAGCGCGCTGATGACAGCTATAGAGGGAAAAGCGGGCGAACCCAGGATGAAATATATCCATATGTCGCAGAGAGGTTATAAAGAAAAACCTTCTTGCTTGAACAATGTTGAGACTTGGGCAACAGTTCCCTTTATTATCAATAAGGGCTCAGATTGGTTTAATTCTATAGGAACGGAAGGAAGTAAGGGAACGAAGATTTTTTCCTTAGTAGGCAAAGTGAACAATACCGGGCTAGTAGAAGTTCCTATGGGTATGACTTTGAGACAAATAATCTATGATATTGGGGGAGGGATCCCCAAAGGGAGGAAATTTAAAGGAGTCCAGACTGGTGGCCCTTCGGGAGGAATCATCCCGGAGCGATATCTAGATACCCCGATCGACTTTGATGAGCTGACTAAAATCGGCTCTATGATGGGGTCTGGTGGGATGATAGTGATGGATGAAGATACCTGCATGGTAGATATGGCAAGATATTTTGTCGACTTCTGTTGCGAAGAATCCTGTGGAAAATGTATTCCCTGCCGTGAGGGATTAAGGGTGCTCTCGGGGATCTTGACTAATATCTGTGAGGGCGAGGGGAAAGAGGAGGAATTGCAGACTCTGGAGCGTGTAGCCGAGGTAATGAAGGATGCTTCGCTTTGTGCCCTTGGTGCCACAGCTGCCAATCCCGTCCTCACAACCTTAAGGTATTTCAGGGATGAATATGAAGCTCATATAAAAGATAAGCGGTGCCCAGCCAAAGTCTGTAAGAATTTAATCGATTACTATATTGATCCCGAGAAATGCGAAGCTTGTATGATTTGCCTTCGGAATTGCCCTACTGGAGCTATCCAGGGAGGAAAGAATTTAGTGCACTGGATAGAGCAGGACAAATGCATAAAATGTGGTATATGCTACCAGGTATGCCCTGAGCGTTTTAGCGCAGTGGAGAAGCTTTCCGGGGGACCTGTCCCAGCACCGGTGCCAGGAAGGGAAGTAGTTCGCAAAAAGGAGTAGGAGCAAAAATGGAAAAGCTTATAACCTTAAAAATAGATGGAAAAGATGTAAAGGCAAGGGAAGGTATGACTGTTCTAGAAGCAGCTAAAGAAGTGGGCATCGAGATACCAACGCTTTGCTATCATGAGAAACTGGAACCTTACGGCGCTTGCCGAATTTGCTGTGTAGAGGTAGAAAAAGGAGGAAGAACTCAAGTAATAGCCTCATGTGGTTATCCAGTAGAAGAAGGGATGAAGATAAAAACCCGTTCTGAAAGAATAGATCAAATAAGGAAGACAATTATTGAACTGATTGCTCCCTCCCTGTCTGATGGGGGAGTTGTTGGAAAAGTGAGAGAGCTAGCTGATGAATATGGGGCTGATACCTCCATGTTTATGTCCACGTTTAAGGCAACTCCAACAAGATGTATCCTTTGTGGCCAATGTGTGCGTTATTGCTCTGAGGTTGTGGCGGCAAATGCTATCGGATTTGTAGGAAGGGGTGTAGAGCGTCGGGTGGTTTTCTTACCTGAAAGGGCTTCTCGTTTCTGTCCTACTTGTCGTGAGTGCTATGAGGTCTGCCCTACAGGTAAAATTGCAGCAGAAACAGATGGGAGCATCTTCCCTGAATTCTCCATTGACGACTTCCTCTCGGGAAAGATGTGAATTAAAAGGAGGAGATTGGAATGGTAATACCGCTTCATAGAGTTAATATTTTCACCGGAACAAAATCTGGCATTGCAATAGACAGTGCTCAAGAATACGCGGACTTGATTCACAGGGCCAAAAGGCCACTTCTTGTAGTTGGTCCTCTATTGCTAGCATCTCTGCCTGATGGAAAACTCCTTCTGGAGTATGCCTTGGACATAGCTAAAGCGGCTGGTATTCCAATATGTGCGACAGCCCAGACTAGAGGGAAGATCGTGGAGTTGGGAGTACAGCCAGATTCCGTTTACGATGCCGTCGAGATAGTAAACGCTCTTAAAGACCCTGACTGGCAGGGAGTTAAGAAAGAGGGAAACCATGACCTGGTGATTTTCTTCGGCATAAGGTCGGATCTGGGTAACCAAAGCCTTTCTACACTCAAACACTTCGCACCTCATTTAAAGACTATGACGCTGTGCAAGTATTACTTCCCCCATGCCAATTACTCACTCCCTAATTTCAAGAAGGATGCGAAGTGGCAGGAGTTCTTAGAAAGCTTGATAGTCAATTTAAAGAAAGGAGACTAAAGGAAAATGGCAGGCGAATTTCATGTCGATATGGGACCACAGTATGAAGGCGAGGTGATAAGAAAGCAAGACCTCTACATCGAGTTCGGTGGGCCAAAAGCAGCACATAAGTTTGAATTAGCAACAGTTAAAAGTCCTGATGAAATAGAGAATGAGAAAGTAGAAGTTATTGGCCCAGACATAGGTGATTTGGAACCTTATGATGCAGAGAAAGGCGGTGGTAGCTATCCTATTGCCATTCTGGTAGATGTTGCCGGGGGGGAATTGGACAAGGATGCCGAAGCAGTCATTGAGAGAAGAATTCACATGTTCACCAATATGATTGAGGGCTGGTATCATATGAATCAGAGGCAGGATGTATGGATAAGGATGAATAAAGACTGCTATAAAAAGGGCTTTAATTCCCTGCGGGAATTGGGAGAAATTTATATCTTGCTTTATACATCGGAGATGTCAATCATCGAGAGCATCCAAGTCACTATTATCACCGATGAAAAAAAGATAGGGGAGCTTCTTCCCCACGCTTTGGAAGTTTATGCTGCCAGGGATGAGCGGGCAAGGACATTGAATGATGAGGATGTGGATACTTTCTACGGCTGTGTTCTATGCCAGAGCTTTGCCCCAACCCATATTTCCATCATAACTCCAAATAGAATTGCCAACTGTGGAGCGATAAACTGGTTTGACGGCAGAGCTGCTGCCAAGATTGACCCTGAGGGGCCCATATTTGCCATACCAAAGGGGGAGCTTATAGATGCTATAAAAGGTGAATATTCAGGAGCGAATGCAATTGAAGCTGAAAAGTCTCTGGGAACCTACGATAGAGTTTATCTCTATAGTGCATTTGAGCACCCCCATACATCTTGTGGCTGTTTCGAAGCAATTGTATATTACATTCCTGAGGTGGATGCCTTTGGAGTAGTGAACAGAGACTTCAAGGGTGAAACTGTAGTTGGAGAAACATTTTCCCACATGGCTGGTGAAACTTCTGGAGGAAAACAAATAGAAGGAAGATTGGGAACTGGACTGGAGCAACTAAGGTCTCCCAAATTCATCCAGGCGGACGGTGGCCTGGCCAGAATAGTGTGGATGCCCAAGGAGATAAAGGAAAGGTTTAAAGATGTCCTGGAAGCGAAAGGACTCTACGATAAAATAGCCACAGAGGAAGACGTTAAAAGCGTGGATGAGCTTCCCGAGTTTTTAGAAAAGGTGGGGCATCCTTGGATAAAAGGGGAAGTAGAGCTTCCAGCATGATGATAAAGTTAAAAAGCAAAATTCAAAAGTAAAAATGCAAAAAAGAAAGATTTTTAATTTTATTTGGGAGGTTTGCTATGCCAATTGCAGGTTCTGAGATTGTAAAGATGCTTCCCGGGAAGAGACCGTGTAAGGACTGTGGCTTCCCTACTTGTTTTGCTTTTGCCATGAAGCTAGCGTCGGGTGGAGCTACTGTGGATAAATGCCCTTACCTCTCCGAGGAGGTGAAAGCCAAGCTACTGGATCTTCTGGCACCGCCGATAAAGCTTGTTACAATAGGCTCTGGGGAGAACGCTGTTAAAATCGGGAACGAAGAGGTGATATACCGGCATGAGAAGACCTTTGTCCATTCGCCAGGCATTGCCCTCCTTATCTCAGACAGAGAGGACAATGCCAAAATCGAGGAGAAGATAAAGAAGATAAAGGAATTGCAATTCCCCTGGGTCGGCGTGAATCTAAAGGCAGACCTTTTGGCACTTTATTTTGAATCGGGGGACAAGGACAGGTTTTTGGCTTTGGTGAAGAAAGTTTATGATTCAACAGACCTGGGCATGGTCTTAATCTCAGAAGATATGGACGCCTTATTTGCGGCACGGGATATATGCGCGGATAGGCATCCCCTTCTTTACCCCATAACGAAGGAAAACATTGATGAGGCTATTCCAAAGATTAAAGCGAACCTTACTCCTGTTGGCCTTCGTGGGGGGAGTATTGAGGAACTTGTTCCTCTAACTACCAAGTTAAAAGATGCTGGGATTGAGGAACTGGTTCTAGACCCTGGTTCTAAAAATTTGCTGGAGGCAATAAGAGACCAAACTTTTATCAGAAGGGCAGCGTTAAAGCAGGGTTTCAAGCCTCTTGGCTATCCCACTATTGCCTTTCCTTGCTTCATGGTCAAAGATGGACTGAAGGAAATCATAGCGGGCTCGGCGTTTATAAATAAATGGGCCGGCATTATTGTCCTTTCTGATTTCGACCAATATTCTCTGCTTCCTCTTCTAGTTCAACGGCTTAATATCTATACCGATCCTCGTTTTCCTATGGCAGTAGAGGAGAAGTATTATGAAGTGGGAGAACCTGATGAATCCTCCCCGGTCCTTGTCACTTCAAACTGGGCTTTGACCTACTTCCTTGTCTCATCGGCTGTTGAGGCTACCAAGGTCCCCGCCTACATTTGTGTTAAGGACGCGGAAGGGCTTGGTGTCCTCACTGCCTGGGCGGCAGGTAAGTTTAGCGGCGATTCCGTAGGAACATTTATCAAGAAATGTGGCATCGAGGATAAGGTGAAACATAGAAAGATAATTATCCCGGGGAAAGTGGCCAGAATCAAAGGCGAGCTCGAAGATGCTTTGAACCTTGAATGGGAGATAATAATTGGTCCCCGGGAAACGACTGGAATAGGGGCCTTTTTGCCTGGATTTGCTAAGCAACTCAAGGGCCCCTCCTGAGTCTGTGGAAGGAATGATTACAGAAGAGCAACCTAGGCAAGCAGTAGCTAAGATTCTAAGCTCGCATAAAAAAGAAAAGAAAAATTTAATCCCGCTATTGCAAGAAGTTCAGACAAAGCTGGGGTATCTCCCCAAGAAAACGATGCAAGAAATTGCTGACTTCCTGGAGATGCCAGAGGTTGAGGTTTGGGGGGTTGCTACCTTTTATAATCAGTTCCGCTTGGGTCCGTTAGGAAAATACCACACCATGGTTTGTATGGGGACTGCCTGTCACTTAGGGGGGGGTAGACTTATTCTGGAGGCCCTGGAGCGTGAGTTAGACATCAAAGTAGGCGAGACTGCCGAAGATGGTAACTTTAGCTTGGAAAGGGTCGCTTGTATTGGGTGCTGCATGCTGGCTCCCGTGATAGTAATAAGGGATAAAATTCATCCTAAGATGACGCCTTTTAAGGTGGAAGAGGCTTTGGTCTCGTATAAGCAGGAAACTCAGAAAGAGAAGAGTTGAGGCAGAGTCCCTACCCCTCTCTATCTCTGTCTCTATCTTGTGTTTAACGTGACTTTCGAGGAAATTAATAATAGAGCGAAGTCGGAATGGGAAGCTCTGCAGAAGGGCACCTATATTCTTGTTGGCACAGCTACTTGTGGTCGGGCAGCCGGCGCCCTGGATGTAGTTGATGCCTTTAATAGGGAGCTAACACGGCAAGGTCTGGAAGTCCCGATTATCCAGGTTGGCTGCACGGGTCTATGCCATGCTGATCCCTTGGTCGTTATATCCAAGGCTGGCTCTCTTCGTGTCGTGTATGCCAATGTGACTCCGGAGATTGTACCTCGCCTTGTGGAAGGTTATGTTGCAGGCGATGACCCTTGCCTTGAGCTTGCTTTAGGCACCCTTGAAGGAGGTGATGGAGAAGCAGTCTACATTCCAGAGCTTCCCAGGTTTGAGCGTGAGCTTCGTCTTATACTGCGCCGCTGTGGCTGCAGCGACCCTGAAAATATAAATCACTACATTGCCAATGGTGGTTATAGCGGTTTGGAGAGAGCGTTAAAGATGTCGCCCGAGAAGATAATTGAGGAGCTGAAGAAATCTGGGCTGCGGGGGCGGGGAGGGGCTGGATTTCCTACACATCGGAAGTGGGAGCTATGCCGTAAGGCTAGGAGCACACCAAAATATGTCATATGCAATGCTGATGAAGGAGACCCCGGTGCTTTTATGGACCGGGTGGTTCTGGAGAGCGACCCCCATCAAGTTATCGAGGGAATGATTATTGCCGGTTACGTCGTAGGTGCCAAGCAAGGTTATATCTATGTCCGTGCTGAATATCCTTTAGCTATTGAGCGTGTGCAGGTTGCTTTAAAGCGAGCCGGGGAACTAGGTTTCCTGGGAGATAATATCTTAGGGAGTGGTTTTGGTTTCCATATAGAGATAGCGGCAGGGGCTGGTGCTTTCGTCTCTGGTGAAGAAACAGCGCTGATAGCGGCTGTTGAGGGGGAAATGAGCACGCCTAGACCCAGGCCACCTTATCCTGCCGAGCTTGGATTATGGAATAAACCTACTCTGTTAAACAATGTGAAGACCTTTGCTTATGTTCCTTTGATAATTGAGCGAGGTGCGGACTGGTTTGCCTCCATCGGCACTGAGGGAAGCAAGGGCACGGCAGTGTTTACCCTAGCAGGCAAAGTGGCTGACGCGGGATTGGCTGAGGTGCCTATGGGAACAACACTTCGTGAGCTTATTTATGACATCGGTGGTGGAATTGCTAAAGACAAGCAGTTTAAAGCGGTACAGATAGGAGGCCCCTCGGGGGGTTGTCTCCCCGAGACTTTGCTTGACATTCCTATCGATTATGATTCCCTTCGAGAGGCTGGCTCAATGATGGGCTCAGGGGGTATGATTGTCATGGATGAGGATAACTGCATGGTCGATGTTGCGAGGTTTTTTCTTGATTTCTCTACCAGGGAGTCCTGTGGCAAATGCACAATGTGTCGCTTAGGGACTTTGCAAATGCTAAATATTTTGGAGGACATCACGGCTGGCCGAGGCAGAATAGGGGATTTTGATCTTCTCCTCGCATTAGCTGAGGACGTCAAGATAGGGTCGCTTTGTGGTTTAGGGAAAACAGCTCCTAATCCTGCCCTCACAACCCTGCGTTACTTCCGAGACGAATATGAAGCTCATATTCTGGAGAAGCGCTGCCCGGCTAAAGTGTGTCCCAATCTTACCGCCTACTATATCCTTCCAGACAAGTGTGATAGAGCCTGTGAGCATTGTATCCTGACCTGCCCCACGGAGGCAATTAAAGGGGATAAGGGGGAGGTGAAGGTTATTGACCAAACTAAATGTTCTAAATGTGGCACATGCTTGGAAGTCTGCCCTCCCGAGTATAATGCAGTGGTGAAGCTATCGCCTGTTAGCTTGCTGCCTTCCCCGAATTTGTCTGAAAAGGGAGCAAGGAAATGACCAAAACGATTGCTATCGCAGGAAAAGGAGGTACAGGCAAGACTACCGTTGCCGCCTTACTCATAAAGCTCCTTTCTCAAAAAGGGTTAGTCCTGGCTGTGGATGCTGACCCTAGCACCAATCTTAACCAGGCGCTGGGTCTGCCTCTGGATGATAGTAAGACTGTGGGTAGAATACGAGAAAAGATGACTGAGGATGTCTCCCAGGGTCGTTTAAGCCCCACCATTACCAAGCAGGAATATCTGTTTGGCAAGATAGTGGAATCCCTGGCAGAGTCCAAAGGCTTTGACCTTTTAGCCATGGGGCGTCCGGAAGGGCCTGGATGCTATTGTGCCTCTAATGAGTTTTTGCGTGCCTCCTTAGATAAGTTAGTGAAAGATTATAAGTATAATTATATTGTCATGGACTGTGAGGCAGGCATGGAACACATTAGTCGCCAAACAACCAGAGATGTGGATGTTTTGCTCATTATGTCTGACCCCACAATAAGAGGTGTCACTGCGGCAGCTCGAATGAAGAAGCTCATTGAGGAATTGAGGTCGAACGTGGATAAAGTCGGGCTTGTAATTAATCGTGTCCGAGGAGAATTATCTCCGGAGATAAAAAAGGCAATCGACGAATCTGGCCTTCAGGTTATTGCCCTGATTCCAGAGGACCCCGATATGGCGGGTTTGGAAATGAAGGGAAGGCCCGTAACTGAACTCCCCCAGGAATCTCCCCTTCAATTAAAGGTCAAGGAGATAGCTGAAGGCTTACGTTTATGATTGAGAAAATATCCTCCTTGGTGGAGGATTTGCGAAAATAAGTCGAAAGGCAGGTGAGGACTTATGGATACAAAAGAATACCCGGCGATATGGTTACAAGCCGCTGGATGTACCGGCTGCTCAGTCTCTCTTCTCAATGTTATAAATCCCTCTATTAAAAACCTCTTAGTTGATGAAGTACTCCCAGGCAGTCATATAAATCTAAGGTTTCATCCTACTGTAATGGCGGGGGCGGGAGCGCCTGCCATCGAAGTTATGGTGGATACCTCACAGAAGAAAAAGGGAGGTTACATCCTGATTGTGGAAGGGGCTATACCCACAGCTAAAGATGGCATCCATGGGGTGATTGGCGAAAAGGATGGTAAGCAGATGACCATGCAATCATGGACTGAAACATTGGCCAAGGATGCCCTGGCAGTCATCGCTTTGGGTAGCTGTGCTGCCTTTGGGGGAATTCCCGCTGCCCATCCCAACCCTACTCAGTGTCGCAGCGTCGGTGAGGTTCTTCAAGCCAAAGGCATCGGTACTCCATTGGTAAATATCCCTGGTTGTCCACCACATCCTGACTGGTTTGTGGGCACGGTGGCAAGCATCCTGCTTTCCGGTCTGCCGAAGCCGGAGGATTTGGATGAGCATGGGCGTCCCAAGGCCTTCTATGGGCAAACCATCCATGAGAACTGCCCACGGCGAGCCTACTATGATGAGAATAAGTTTGCTAAGAAGTTCGGCGATCCCGGGTGCAACTATGAATTAGGATGTAGGGGGCCTATAACCCATGCCGATTGTTCTTTGAGGTTGTGGAACAATAAAGTGAACTGGTGTGTAGGTTGTGGTGCCACTTGTATTGGCTGTACAGAGCCCGGGTTCTTTGACATATCGCCGCTTTATGAGAAAGTAAGCGAAGCTGCTCTGCCAGAGGAGGTTTGAATTAATGGGCAAGATTATAATTGATCCAGTAACTCGTATTGAAGGACATCTTAAGGTGGAGGCAGTAGTTGATGGTGGCAAGGTGAAGGAGGCTAAGAGTTCGGGGATGCTGTTCCGCGGCTTAGAGCTAATCATGAGGGGCAGGGACCCCCGTGATGCCCAGCGGATAGCTCAACGTATTTGTGGAGTTTGCCCGACAAGTCATTCTACTGCCGCTGCTTTAAATCTGGATAGCGCTTTCGGCATCGCTGACAAAATACCCGACAACGGCAGAATTATCCGCAATCTAATTCTCGGGGCAGCCCATATCGCTGACCACATCCTTCACTTCTATCACCTGGTGGCTCTTGACTATGTAGATGTGGCTAGGTTAGCAAAGTATGAGGGGAATAATTCCGCCTTAAATTCAATAAAGAGCTTTATTGCGCGAGGGGAATTAGGACCTTTTGTACCTCGTTATGAAGGTGATTATCGCCTGCCCGACGAAGCTAATGAACAGGCGGTGGCCCATTATGTTGCCGCATTCGACATGCGTCGTAAAGGCCAGGAGATGCTTGCCCTGTTCGGTGGCAAGATGCCTCACAACATGGGCATAATGCCCGGTGGAGTTGCTTCTGTACCCACAGTTGACAATATGACATCCTTCCTGTGGAGGTTGAAGGAGCTTCAGGAGTTTATTGATAATGTTTACCTCCCAGATGTACTGGCGGTGGCCCAGGTTTACTCAGATTATTTTGAGATTGGTCGTGGCTGTGGAAACCTGCTTGCTTATGGTTCCTATGAGCTGGATGGAAGGGAAGCAGACCTCACCAGGAGAAACAGGTTTTTCAAGCCCGGGACCACCTCTACCAGTCTTAAGTTTAGCGAACTCGATTCAGCTAAAATTACTGAAGAGGTGAAGCATTCCTGGTATGCCGATTCTATCAGCGGCAAACATCCCTCCCAGGGAGATGTTGTTCTTGATGAAGAGAAGAAGGGAGCTTATTCCTGGCTAAAATCACCTCGCTATGGTGGGATGGTCTTTGAAGTTGGGCCACTGGCTCGAATCATGGTCAACTATGCTGGTGACAATCCCGGAGTCAAAAGCCTGGTTGATTCTGCCTTATCCCAGGCAAATATAAGCCCCGATAAGATGTTTTCTGTCATGGGGCGTAACCTTGCTCGAGCCTTGGAGACCAAACTAATAGCCGATGCCATGGTTGATTGGGTTCTAGAGCTCAAGCCCGGTGAACCAGCCTACGTAAGCTACGGACTCCCAGAAGAAACTACTGGAATGGGACTGGTCGGTGCAGCGAGGGGTGCCCTCGGACACTGGATAGAAATAAAAGAAGGCAAGATTGCTAATTACCAGGTCATTACCCCTTCTACCTGGAATATTTCTCCCAGGGATGATAAAAACCAACCTGGACCATTGGAGCAGGCTATCACTGGAACCAAGATAAAGGATGAGGCTAATCCTTTTGAGATAGTGCGCATTGTGAGGTCCTTTGACCCTTGCCTCGCCTGTTCTGTACATTTGCTCAGTCCCAAAGGGCATGGCCTGGGAAAATTTAGGGTTTGTTAGTAAAAATTTGGAGGAAAGTTCAGGAATGGGAAAATTTGTTCTGGGAATAGGGAATGTCTTGTTGAGAGACGAAGGGATTGGTTGTCATGTGGTACATGCTTTGGAGGGAATCTCTCTCCCCGATGTAAAAATAATAGATGGGGGGACGTGCCCCGATGTACTGCAGTTTCTTGAGGACGCCGATAAATTGATCATAGTGGATGCTGTTAAGGGTGGGGGAACGCCTGGACAAATTTACCGTTTTCACCTTGAGGATATAACTCTAGAGCAAAAGCCATTTCTATCCCTTCACGATGTGGGCTTAGTGGATAGCTTAATGTTAATGCAGCTTTGGCATAACATAGGTGAGGCCGTCATTATTGGGGTCGAGCCCAGGGAGATTAACTGGGGGTTAGAATTATCGCCGGAGCTTCGAGAGAAAATGCCTCAGATAATAGATGCCATTTTGGCAGAACTTAATACCTCAGCTAATCTCTCCCTAGAGGGAGAGGAATAAGGTGAAGGTGTAAAGGAGACAAAAATGCTGATTTCAGAGCAAAAACCAATAGAAGAAATCCTAAGCTATCTTGACGGGGATAAGAGTATCTTTCTCATTGGTTGTAAGGGCTGTGCTGAGGGCTGGGGGAGTGGAGGAGAAAAACAAGTAGCAGAAATGAAAAACACTTTGCAGGAACGGGGTAAAGCTGTCTCGGGTTCAGTAGTTGTTGATATGCTATGTGATAGTACGTTAACCAAGTTGAAACTCAGAGCTTATAAAAAGGAAGTTGCTGCTGCCGATTCTATCCTGGTTCTGACCGATGGGGCTGGAGTGCAGACTGTAGCGGAATTAGTGAATAAGGTAGTACATCCTGGCTGCAACACACTGTCCTCAGGTGGTGCTCATGCCGAGTGGAAAGAAGCGGAGCGCTGCCTTGAGTGTGGTGATTGTGTGCTGGAGTTTACTGGTGGCCTCTGTCCTATTGCCCGATGTTCCAAGCATCTGCTCAATGGTCCCTGTGGTGGCTCACAAGGTGGTAAATGTGAAGTTGATCCGGATATACCTTGCGTCTGGCAACAGATTGTCGATCGCCTTGCCAAACTAGGACAACTTGATAAATTGGAAAGGCTTGTGACACCGAAGAACTGGAGTGTGAGCCTTATATCAGGGCCACCGGTGAAGAGGCTTTCCTAGATGTGACTATGAAGCGAAACAATTGGAGGCGCAATGAAGACGAAAAGTAATTTAGAACGGGTGCTAGAGGCTGGACAGTTTGCTGTCACAGGCGAATTGGGACCACCACAAAGCGCTGACCCTGAGGTGATTAGGAGAAAGGCGAAAATACTCAAAGGCAATGCGGATGCTTTTAATGTCACCGATGGGCAGACTGCTGTAGTGCGCATGGCATCTTGGGCAGCTTGCCTTATCGGTAAAGAGGAGGGTTTAGACCCTATTGTCCAGATGACCTGTCGTGACCGCAATCGCATTGCCCTTCAGATGGATGTGTTAGGCATAGCAGCACTGGGCATAAATAATATGTTGTGTCTTACGGGCGACCATCAGAAATTCGGTAATCATCCTATGGCTAAGGGTGTTTACGATGTTGATTCTATTCAACTGGTTAAGATGGTGAAAGATATGCGGGATGAAAAGAAGTTCCAGTGTGGCGAAGAGATGGCAGTTGAGCCGCGTCTTTTCATCGGAGCTGCTGCCAATCCCTTTGCTGACCCCTTTGAATTCAGGGTGGCACGTCTTGCTAAGAAAGTAGCAGCGGGGGCAGATTTTATTCAAACTCAGATTATCTACAATGTAGATAAATTCACTGAATGGATGAAGATGGTACGGGATAGGGGATTACATGAGAGGGTAAAGATACTTGCCGGTGTTGCTCCCATAAAGTCAGTGGGTGCCGCAAAATATATGAAGACCAGAGTTCCCGGAATGGATGTGCCTGACAGCATTGTTGAGCGGCTCCA
>Ga0209979_1000688_pt1 | contig 42974 bp, 33 predicted proteins | sample AnhtaG_FD_183114 | JGI IMG/M metagenome (GOLD analysis project Ga0209979, IMG submission 183114) | Deep subsurface microbial communities from Anholt, Denmark to uncover new lineages of life (NeLLi) - Anholt_01485 metaG (SPAdes) (version 2) | ecosystem: Environmental > Aquatic > Marine > Oceanic...
AAAGATAGGAGAAAAGATAAATGGAGAAGAGGAAGTTCTTAAAAGTGATATTCTGGAACTTTTTGAGCCTTCTGCTCTTCTCCAGTTTGGCTTTTGGGGATACGATAACAGTTGCAATTCCGGATACCACAGGTTCGCCTGGAGAATATGTAAAAATTCCCATTTACGTAGATTATATTCCGCCTGAGAGCGCTGTTTACTCTGCTCAATTCAGTATTAGCTTTGATCCGAATCTACTCGAGGTTAATAAAGATAGTGTTTTTTTTGAAGGAACCTTAATACCCCAAAATTGGCAGAAGTGGTCTTTTTCTCCTAATAGCTCGACATTGAATATTGCTCTGGCGGGGGCACAAACAATAAGCGGGAGCGGGGCTTTAGCCTACATAGGATTTAAAGTCCTCTCCTCTGCTTCCCCTGGAGATAGCTCTATTATCCATTTCAGTGATATGAAGTTCAATGAATGGAAACCCCCTGAGCTTAGAGACGGTGTATTGAGAGTTGTTCCCACTTCGGTTTACGAGGATGATAACCTTAATCTACCCTCTGGTTTCAGCTTGGGGCAGAACTATCCTAATCCTTTTAATCCCACCACCACCATCCCCTTCCGAGTTCGGAGTTTGGAGTTTGGAGTTGGTAGACCCAACCCAACATCCCTTGTTATCTATAATATTTTAGGTCAGAAGATAAGATGCCTGTTGGATGAGAACTTGAATCCGGGATTATATCAGGTGACCTGGGAGGGGAAAAATGATGGAGGAGAAAAAGTGCCCAGCGGAGTTTATTTCTATCAGTTGAGGAGCGGAAACATTTCAAAAACCAGAAAAATGGTTTTGTTGCGATAAGGTATATCGAATTTCCTTAAAAAGCCCTTAAGAGAAATCTTAAAGGGCTTTTTAATTTAGAGGTTTTTGGGTTGTAGGGACAGAACCCGCCTCAGGCGGGTTCTGTCCCTACAATAATAAGACATGCATGATAGGATATGCCTAAGTTTAAGCTAAAAAGCTCTTTACATAAATTAGCTTATTAATAGGCTTTAAACTTTCTACAAATCCCGTTCTTAACCCTTCATCCTTTTATCCTTATAGCCGATAATTAGAATAGTAAATATGCCCCCTGAGTAAAGGAGGCTAAAACTTAATGCTATAAAGCAGTTTTTTGTCTATGGACGATCCCAGGCTACCCAAGCATAAGGAGAAAATAGGTTACCGGGGGAATACCTATGCAGTTGAGACTGAATACGATTCGTTACTGAATCGGGTATCGGTAAGGCTCTTCAAGAACAGGAGGCTGGTCTCCTCCAGGTCAATCAGGATCAGAGAAAACAGGTTGGAAAAGATCTCTGACAGAGTTGAAATAGAGAAGTTAAAAGAGAAGATCGCTTATTGTCATAGAGAAGAATATGCTCTTCTCCTCTCACTTTTCGAACTTTCTCAAAAGTTAAAGCTTAGCGGTGATGGAGCTTCTCATTACGGTCTGGGTCTGGTCTTCTTAGGCCGGGAGCTTTTAGAGGAAGCTAAGGAGGAGTTTCTAACTGCTTTGGTTAAGACCCCCAACTATTCTCTGGTTTATAATCATCTTGGCATAGTCTGTCTGAAGTTAGGGATGATAGATGAGGGCATAAAGAATTTTCAAACTGCCCTGAAGATCAACCCCGAATTTGCGGATTATCATCATAATTTAGGCAATGCATTCTTGGAGAAAAAAAGTTATCCAGAGGCAGAAAAAGAGTTCCAGGAAGCTTTGAGACTCAATCCCCGGTATGAGGAGGTCTATCTTAATTTAGGTTTTAGTTGCCTGGAGCGTGGAAGGGAGGATGCGGACATAAGCACAGAGACCATTTTGCAAAAAGCTCTGGATAATTTTAGAAAGGCTTATCAATATGGTTTCAAAAAAGATCTGCGGATGGAGGAACTTCTCCAAAAAGCCTTCACCTGGGAGGATCTCTCCCGGATCTATATGCTTTTGAAAAACCTTTTGACTGAGGAAAGCAGTCTGGATATAAAGTCACTTAGTGAGTATTTCAGATTGCGTTTCAGGTATGACCCTAAAGCGGTAGAGAAAAAAGAGGTGGAGGACTATCTTCTCCAGCTTTACCAGGAGATAGTCGAAGGTAAAAACTATCCGGACTTAAGGTATGACTTAGCCTTAGCCTATATCTTCTACTCCCGTTATTTTCTAAAGCTGGCGCAAAAACAATTTCAAAATTTTATCCACTTAGCAAAAAGGGAAAACCCAGGGGAGATTAATTTAAAAATTACTCAGGAACTGGAGAAAAAAGTAGAGGAATTTTTGGAAGAGGTTGAGGTAAGAGGCTAGCATGGAGATCTTAGATCAAGCAAAGGTCAAAGAGAGATTAAAGCCAGGCTCAAAAGAGTTTCAGGATCTTATAGCAAAATATCCACTCCATATCATATCCTTGCGGGCTCTTTATTTTAACTTTATAGGATTTCCTGAAAGGGGAGTGTCTCTTTTAATTTCGGCTCTAAGCAAAGAGCCGGAGGAGTGGGAGTTATATGATAAGCTGGTATTTCTGGCAATTAAAGCCGGAAAGCCAGCTGAGGCTGAGAAAAAACTTTTGGAAGCTCAAGCTCTTTTTCCAGATAATCCCCAGGTTTATGGAAGCTTGGGCAAGCTTTACTTTCTGGAGAAAAAGTTTACCCCGGCAAAAGACCTTTTGGGGAAAAGCCTGAAGCTCAATCCGGAAGATGGTTTTAGCTATCTTTTTTTAGCCTTGAGTAGATTGGCTCTTTTTTCTGAAGAAAATAGAATAAATTGTGCCGATTTTCCAGAGGTGTCTAAAACACAGGAAGAGGTCCGGAAATTTAAAGAGTTAAATCCAGAATTGGTAGCTGATGATTTCCTCGAGGGAGAAAACCTTCTGGCGCAAGGTAATTATACTGAAGCTTTTGAATATTTCCAAGAAAACCTGAATAGTTATCTGAATAAGAAGATAGAACTTACCAGATTTCATAAGCTCTTTTTTTCTTTCTACTTCGAGCCTGAGGGGCTCGATTTAGAGGAGTTAAAGAGCTATATCTATGAACTGGAAAGGAAATTAAAGTACTCTTCTTCCTCAGTGGAAAAGTTCAATCATCTGGGCTGTTCTTATCTTCTCTTTTTTATAAACTTAGTTAAATCTGCAGAGGAGCAGTTAAGAAAAGCCTTGAATTTAGATCCAGAATTTGAGGCGGCGCAGAAATCCTTAGGGTTTTTAGAAAGAAAGAAAAAAGAGATTCTTTTTCTGATAAATAGTATCAAGTCTTAAGAAGGGTTTAGCTTGACTGAGCGGTTCGGGGAGAGGGATTTCTATTCCAAAATCCTGCCTGAAGGTCCTAATTTCGGCCAGAGAGGTATACTCTTAGGATTTTGGGCATTAGTTTGCGTAATTTTGCTTCTCTTAGCCTTTTTCTCTTCTAATCCCTATCTTAAGTTTTCAGGACTGGTAGGGGTTTTAGCTACCTTTTTCTATTTTTTTTTCTTCAAAGCCTTAGTTTTAGATAATAAATTTAAAAAGCTCCAAAAGGAAAGTCTTAATCGTTTTTCCCTTTTGGAACGTTTAGAGGAGGCAAGCCTTTCCTTCAGAGCTGGAAAGAATAAGGATAAGTTTGTTTCTTTTCTGATAGATTTTTTCAGTCAACTTTTTCAAACTCAGACTTTTTTTCTTTTTTTAAGAGAAGAGAATACTTATAGATTATTTGATCTTAGCAATAAGAACGTGGGGTTCAAAAAGCGAGCAATAAGAACAGATGAGCCCTTAATCACATTTCTCAAAAGACGATCGGATCCCCTGATTTTCAATCTGGGGGAGCAGGAAGAAGACTTTGCTCAGTTAAGTGCAGGTTTTAAAGAAATCAAACTTCAATCTGTGGTTCCTCTTAAAGCAGAAGATGATTTGATCGGCTTGGTGTTATTTTCCTCAGGCAAGCTCAAGCTTTCTGAAGAGGAACAAAGGCTTGTAAATCTGGTTTCAAAAAGGCTTTTCTGGCTGGAAGAGATCAGGAAACTAAAGAGAAAGTTCCAAGAGAAGAGGAAAGAATATCTTAATAAATTAGGCCAGGAAAAGGTCTCAGATTCTTTAAGGGAGGTAGAGGTAAAGAGAAAAATCTTCGATCTGCATTCCCTTTTTCAGGTAGCTAATCAACTCTATCTATCCTTAGATCAGAATCGGCTACTTTTCAACTTCATCCAGACTTTGCAGAGACAGCTGAGTGCCAAGTCGGTTTTGATTTTCCTACCTGAGGCCGGGGGTAAGAGTTTAAGGGCAAGATATTCTAAAGGGGTCGATTTTCTTCAGTTTTCGGAGATGAGCTTAGTGGAGAAAGACCCTCTGTATAGAAAGTTCAAAGGAGAACAGCCCCCTTTTTATCTTTACCAAATAATAGAAGAATACCCTAAGAATGAGCTTTTAGCTCGCTTTATAGGTCAGGGTTTTCAGATCTGTTATCCGCTGAATCTTCCAGATGGCCAGTTAGGTCTGGTTTTCCTGGGGGGCAGAACCGAGGGACTCAGATATAAAGAGGAGGACTTTTTAATTTTAAATTTCCTGTGCGATGTTCTTAAGGTAAGTCTGAAGAATATTACTCAGTATAAAAAGTTAGAGGAGCTCTCTTATACCGATAGCTTAAGTGGTCTTTACAATTACCGCTATTTTTGCAAACGCCTGAGTGAGGAGATATTTAGGGCTAAGCGTTATCAGAGGAAGTTAGCCTTAGTGATATTCGATATCGATGAATTCAAAATCTATAACGATTCCTTTGGCCATCAATCTGGAGACCAGGTCATAAGGCAGTCAGGAGAGATGATTTTGAAGGTGGTCAGATCGATCGATGTGGTCTGTCGCTACGGAGGGGACGAGTTCTGCGTCATCATGCCGGAAACTGATGTGGAGGAATGTCTCAAGTTCATAGAGAGGTTGAGGAAACATATCCAGCACCATACCTTTAAAGACGAGTTCTTACAACTGAAACATCACCTGACCTTAAGCGCTGGGGCAGCTATCTACCCTCAGCATGCCCGAAGCTCTGAAAGACTGATCTATTACGCCGATATGGCTCTTCTTAAGGCTAAAAGCTCAGGCAAGAATAAAGCCTTTATGTATAGCGGGGAGGAGGTCAGTTTGAAAGGTGCAGTTCCGCTTTAAAGGACCTTTAATTTTCCGGTAGTGTCCTAATTTGACTTTGTCAAGATAATTTTAAAGAAAGTGTGCAAAGTTTTTCACATAGATTTAAAAAAAACACTTGACAAAATTGACAACATATGTTTTTTATGAATAATTCATAATGTAGGTCGATATATCAATTAGATAGTGTAACTTCTATTAAAACTGCATAAAGTTAGGAGATTAAATTTAATGAAGAGTAAAAAAAAGACTGGGAAGAAAAGCAAATTCCCCTACCTTGGTAGTAGGGCAGAGATCCATTGGTCCGATGGAATTGGTGTTAGAATAGGGAAAAAGGGTTTTATCTTGTCGTTTGCTCAGTTCAATCCAAATGAACAATCGTATTACATTATATGGGAGACTGTGATACCGCCCGAAATTGCTCAAGCCTTTTCAAAGGCTCTGTCTGACGCTATTAAAGATTTTAAGAAGATTAAAGTTACTTAAGAGAAAATAGATTTTAAGTAAAGTGGACAAGCTATGACTCAATTATTAACTACACAATTAATAGGACATCAGGCATATAGTCCATTCTTGAAATCCTTTGTATTAAGTTATACTAAAACCTTTTACAAAGAGCGTGTAGAATGGGCACAAGAGTTAACCTTCACTAAACACGAAAACAAAATTTTAAAAGTGATGGTCGAGCCTTTTACTCACGGAGGATTCAGAACTACACAAGACATTGAATGCTTGTTAAAAATTACGCAAAGGAGCGTAATAATCAGATGTTTACCTGTGCATACTTTCTCGTATGGTCATTCCTATCGGGAAGCATTAGACAATTTTAAATCATTACTTATAGATTACTATAAACATCTCAAAGCAAGAAGAAAGACTCTTGGGAAAAATCTCCTCGAAGAGCTTGAATATTTGGAAACTATTATAATGCAAAAGATTAAATGAAAAGAAGGGAACTGGAAAAAGTCTTCAAAAATAAGTTTGGGTTAGTTCCTTCAGAAGGAGCAAAGCATAGGTTATTCATAAAAAGATATAAGGGAGAAGATATTTATAGCCTTCCAGTCTCAAGAGGTTATTCAGATATAAGTGATGACATCTTAAATGAATTGGCTGACCAATGCTTTTCGCAATTGAGAGAGTTTAAGAAAGCAATCGATTGCACTATTTCCGCAGAAAAATTTCACGACACTACTACAACCAGATGGGCTACGAAATACTCTAAAAATATTTAGGGTGTTACTACATCTCTAAAATTTCTTCCCAACTCCAAATATGATTTGTTATTCCAGATTCCATTGCTGGCGTAACCCTTAAGGTTTGATGAATCCTCATAAAGTTGTAGTGGAAAAAGGGCTCAAATTAGGACAGCACCTAATTTTCCCTTTACATCCTTATAATTTTCCATATATTAATTTTGGACCTTTGGGATAAAAAGAAAAAACAGGAGAGTGTTATGTTCTGGGGAAAAAAATGCAAGATCAAGATAGTTTTTTTACTGGCGCTGATTTTTGGTTTTGGGGTTCTGTCTTTCTCTCAGGAATACAGAGTCGGGCCAGAGGATCTATTGAGCATAAGTTTCTGGCAACAGCCGGATCTGAACAGTGTGGTTAAGGTCAGACAGGATGGCAAAATTTCCCTTCCGGTGATTGGGGAGATAATGGCTGCAGGGTTAACTCCAGCTGAGCTTTCCAAAAAAATTGTGGGGGATATCTCCTTCTATAATAAAAATATCTCCCAAGCTACTGTAGTGATATTAGAATATAACAGTCAGAAAGTCTTTGTTCAGGGACAGGTGAATCGTCCGGGCAAATACAGTTTTGAATTTATTCCTAATCTATGGGAGGTAATTCGGGAAGCAGGAGGTCCTACTGATGCCGCAGATCTGAGTGCAGTGAAGATCATCCGCGGAGGGGAGGAAGCAGGCAAGAGCTTGAGGGTGAACTTGGCGGAGATGTTGGAAAAAGGTGATTTTAGTAAACTGCCCAGGCTGAAAATTGGGGATACTATAGAGATACCCAGATCGATTTTGAGCTTTGGAATTGAAGGGGTAGCTCCAAGCTTCACCGGGAGAAATATCTATTACATCTATGGCCAAATCCAAAGACCCGGTGTTTTCCCCTTAGAGCCAGAGATAGATCTTTTAGATGCCATTGTTTTGGCCGGAGGTCCAGCCCCTAATGCTGACCTTAAAAAGGTTAAGGTCTTGATCAAAGGGCCCACTTATTCCAGCGTGGTTGAGGTTAATCTGGAAAACTTCAGTTCCGAGGGGAGACCCTCTCGATTTAAGATTCATCCGGAGGATACCATAATCATACCAGAACGGAGAAGCTCATTTCTATCCAGGGTCTGGAGCTTCAGCCGTGACCTTATCCCCCTTTCTACCGCAATAATCGGCATCTATCTTTTAGTGGATAGACTTACCCAGGAGGATGAATAGACCAGATGAACTCAAATGTGGAAAAAGGATTTGACCTCAGGGAATATTGGAACCTTTTGCTGAGGAGAAAATGGGTACTTCTTATTCCCTTTTTGACCGTTACCCTGATCAGCTTCGCCGGAAGTTTCCTTTTAGCTCGTCAATATAAATCCTCCACCATAGTTCTGATCAGTCAAAGCCAGCTTTTATCCCGGCCTCTGGAGAATTTGGTCCCTGGAATATCCCCTACCCGAAGTTCGCGGGAGGAAAGACAACAGCGGTTAGCCACTATAACCAATCAGATAATCTCCACCGGCTTTTTAAGAAGGTTGATTTATAATCTGAACTTAAATCAGAATCCTAAGGTAATAAGTGCGGCCCGAAAGATAAGACCTAAATTTCCGGAGATAAGTGAAAAAGAACTGGTGGAGAAAATTTTAATCGAGGAGTTGAGAAGAAAGATCGGGGTGGGTTTCAGGGGTGAGAACTTAGTGGAGATAACTGTTTACTCAGATAGGCCTAAGTTGGCCGCGGATATGGCTAAGAATTTGGCTCAGATTTTTATAGAGGAGAGTTTGAGGTATGAGCTTTTAGGAGTAAGGGGTGCTTTAGATTTCTCCGATGAGCAGTTGGCTATCTATAAAAAGAGGTTAGAAGAGGCGGAGAACCGGCTGAGGGAATATAAGGAGGAAACTCTGAAAAGTTATGTGGATCAAAGCATTGTCTCGGATACTAATGTGAGCGCTATTGTTTCAGTGATCGATGCCACCAAATTGGAGATCAAAGAATTTGAGGACCAAAAGGATTTTCTAAAAGGAAAATTATCTGCCCTGAAGGCTTCGGATTTAAGCTTACCCTTCTCTGATAATCTGAAGAACTTAAAAGACCAACTCCTCAACTCAGTGGATGAGTATATTTCCCTTTTGACTAAATATTCCTGGAGAGATGCCAAGGTCATTACTCTCACCGAGAAGACCAGAACCCTTCTGGACCAGATAGAGGAGGAGGTCAAAGCCGTATCTCAATCTCAGAAGGGGAAGCTAAGCTCCGAGGTCATATCCCTTTTAGAAAGTTATACCTTTAATGAGATCAACCTGAATTTCTTAAGAGAAAAACTTAGGGTCTTAAATCAGGTGGTGGAGGGAATAAAGGATAGACTCGTTCGTATCCCTTATCAGGAACAGACCTTCAGAAATTTAGAACAGGATGTTGACTCCCACAGGAGGATCTATGAGATGTTCGTTTCTCAGTCACAGGGTTCTCAGATCTCCCAGCAGGTTCAGCAAGCGGATGCGCAGAACAGGTTCAGAGTTATAGAGCCAGCCAGTATCCCTTTAAACCCGGTCAAGCCCAATAGAGTTAAAATCACTTTGTTAGGCTGTCTATTAGGCCTGGCCATAGGTGGTGGCAGTGTGATTTTGTCTGAGTTCTTTGACCATTCCTTCAGGAAGGTGGAAGAGGTGGAGGAATATTTAGGTTTAAAAGTCTTAGGCACTATTCCCCGGATTGAATACTTGGAGAGATTAAATAAGAGAAAAACTTTAAGATAGGGGCTTATTTTCCTTTCATGCAAGATAGAAGAAAGTTTGCCGGTAATATCCTGGACCTCTATGAGGGTGAGTCTCCTGTGTCTACAGAATTCAGAAGGATATATTCGAATCTGAGATACTATACCCCGGGAGAGGATATAAAAGCCATACTTGTTACCAGTCCAACCTTAGGCGAAGGGAAAAGCACCCTGGCAAGCCTTTTAGCCATCGAAGTTTCGCAGCGGCACAATAAAAAAGTTATACTTATTGACTGTGATCTGAGAAGACCAAATCTTCATTACCTTTTTGCCTTAGAGCAGGGGAAGGGTCTTTCCGAGCTTTTGCAGGGTAAGGCTAATTTTCAGGATTGCCTGCAATCCACCCCTTTAGAGAATTTAAAAATAATGACCAGTGGAGAGGATATCCAGAGCCCCTCAGAGCTTTTAGAAACCCCCTATTTTCGGGAAGTTGTAACAGAAGCTAGACACTTTTCTGATCTGGTGATTATTGACTGTGCTCCGGTGATTCCGGTAAGCGATCCTCTGATCATAGGTCCTCTAATGGATGGGGTGATCTTAGTGTTGAAGGCTGGATACACCCAGAGGGAGATAGGGAAAAGGGCGGTTGAGATTTTGAGGGAGGCACAGGTTAAATTGCTCGGGGTGATAATGAATAATATGGATGAGATTTTACCCTACTATTATAGCTATAGATATTATGGTTACGAATATGGCTCCCCTAAGAAAAAAAGGTAAGCCGAATTTTTGGTATGAAGGTCAAAAACATCCTGAGCATAGATGTAGAGGAATGGTTTCAGGTGGAGAACCTCAAAGAGGCGATAACCCCTCAGGGGTGGTCCTATTGTGAGAAGAGGCTATCTTTTAACATCTTGGAGATCCTAACCCTTTTAGAGGATAGAGGGGTCAAAGCAACTTTTTTTGTCTTAGGCTGGATCGCAGAACATTTTCCCAAGATAGTAGAAAGTATTCATCAAAAAGGGCATGAGATAGGCTCCCATGGATATTCCCATACCTTGGTCTTCACCCAGACCGAAAAGGAATTCAGAGAAGATGTGAGAAAATCCTTAGAGATTTTAGGAAAGCTCACCGGCAAAAAGGTCTTGGGATACAGAGCTCCATCCTTTTCGATCAACCGAAGTTGCTTCTGGGCTTTTGAGATTCTCTCCCAACTGGGGATCAGATATGATTCCAGCATCTTTCCTATAAAACATCCACATTATGGTATACCTTCTGCTCCTCGATTCCCTTTTACCATTAAGGTTAAAAAAGGGAAGGACTTAAAAGAGTTCCCTTTATCCACAATTCGGATTTTAGGCTTAAATCTTCCAGTAGCAGGTGGAGCTTATCTACGGATCTTACCCTACTGGTATAACAGATGGGGGATAAAACATCTGAACTCAAAGGGTAGGGCCGCGGTGGTCTATTTTCATCCCTGGGAGATAGACCCGGGTCAGCCCAGAGAAGTGGTCAGCTTCTTTAGAAGGTTCAAACATTATACCAACTTGGATTTGATGAAGGAAAAGATAAAAAAACTGCTTAAAGATTTTGAGTTTACCTCTTTCTCTGATTCAGGAGCCTTAGATGCTTAAAGCATTAATCCTCTCTATGCGGCCTCAGCAATGGGTAAAAAATTCTGTGCTCTTTGCCGGGCTGGTCTTCACTTTCAATCTTTTTCAACTCTATTTTTTCCTGAGGGTCTTAAGCGCTTTTTTCCTCTTCTGTTTTCTAACCAGCGGAGTCTATATCTTGAATGACATCTTAGACCTGAAAAGTGATAGAGCTCACCCTCTGAAAAGCAAAAGACCTATAGCCTCAGGGAAACTTAAATCCTCTATAGCTTTATTTTTCTCCATACTTTTTATTGGGTTAGCACTAATATTTTCATTTTATCTTGAGCCAGTTTTTGGACTGATCGCACTATCCTATCTATTTTTGAATCTTGTCTATTCTAAGTACCTAAAGCATATAGTGATTATAGATGTTATGGCTATCTCCTTGGGCTTTGTGCTGAGAGCGGTGGCGGGAGCGGTAGTTATCAATGCAGAGATCTCCTCCTGGCTGATTGTTTGCACTACCCTTTTAGCTTTGTTCTTGGGTTTTGGTAAAAGAAGGCATGAGATAGTCCTTTTAGAGAATAAGGCAGAAGAGCACCGGAAAAGCTTAGCTGAGTATAGCCCTTATTTTTTAGACCAGCTCATCTCCGTGGTGACTGCCTCCACGGTGGTGGCTTATGCTTTCTATACTCTTTCTCCAGAAGTAGAGGCTAAATTGGGCACCTCCCATATGGCTTTGACCATCCCTTTTGTACTTTACGGGGTTTTCAGATACCTTTATCTGATCCATCAGAAGGAGAAAGGTGGCAGTCCTACCAGGGTCCTTCTCACGGATAAACCTTTGATTTTCGATATCCTTCTCTGGTTTTTTTCGGTGATTTTAATCGTATATCTATAAAAAATAAGGGAAAAATTATGCTCAGCTCTAAAGTGGTGGTATTAAAAACCAGGGTGGATATGGTCTTAGAAGATTACCAGAAGCTTCTTCATCTTTTAGACTACCAAAAAGATATCTTCAAGGAAAAAGATACTTTACTTAAGCTCAATTTGTCCTGGACCAAATATTTCCCTGCCTGTTCAACCCAGCCCTGGCAGTTGGAGGGTGTGGTCAAAACTTTGATTGAGGATGGGTTCAAAAAGGAGAGGCTTTTTACAGTGGAGAATAAAACCGTGGTGACTGACCCACATAAAGGGGCAAAAAATAACCGCTGGACTAAAGTGTTAGAAAAATACGGGCTAAAATTTTACTCTTTGCCTGAGGTTGAATGGGTGAGGTATGAATTCAAAGAAAAGCTTTTGAGGTTGCATCAGATTTTTCCAGAAGGGATAGAAATCCCAAAGCTTTTCATCGGAAAACAGATAATCCATCTGCCGACCTTAAAGACCCATGGTCATTCCATAACCACCGGAGCAGTTAAAAATGCCTTTGGCGGGCTTCTAAAGGAAGTCAGGCATTATGCGCATAAATATATTCATGAGGTTTTAGTTGACCTTATGATTATGCAAAAAGAACTTCATCCTAAGATCTTAGCGGTTATGGATGGAACGGTGTGCGGAGATGGAGCAGGTCCCAGGACTATGCAGCCGGTGATAAAAAACTATATTTTAGCCTCAACCGATTCTGTAGCCTTAGATGCTGTTGCTGCCAAGCTGATGGGATTTGACCCTCTACAGATACCCTATATAAGGCTTTGTCAGGAAAAAGGATTAGGAATTGGCAATCCAAAAGAGATAGAGATTGTGGGTGAGGATGTCTCCTCAGTTAATTTTGGATTTAAGGTCAAAAAAAGTATGGTCATCTGGGGTGATCAGATGTTAAGGCTGGGTGCTTTAAGATTTTTGGAAAAGATCGCTTTGAAATCTCCTCTATCTTTCTGGGCTCCTTTAGCCTCCAATCTCTATCATGATTTTTTGTGGTATCCACTCATCGGCAGAGTAAGAATTAACCGATTTAAAAAGACCGGGTGGGGAAGGCTGTTTGAAAAATATTAAAGCTTTAGCTCCAATTCGGGCTAAAAAGAATTAGGGATGATGGAAGATAGAAAAGTATTAGTTGCAATCATTAATAACCGAAGAGATTTTAAGATTGCCAGAGAAGAGCACTGGTACAGAATCCCGGTTAAAACTGCCCCTAAGAGATGTAAAACCGATTATCTGGCATTTTATCAAACCAAAGTTTTTGAGAGGGAGAAATGGGCGATAAATTATTATGCTGAAATTAAAGGGATTGAAAAGTTAAAAAGGATAGAGCTTCTGCCGGAGGAAAAAAATCATCCCCGAGCTTTAGAGGATTATTATAAGATCAAGATCGGTGAGTTAATGCCTTTAGCTAAGCCGGTTATCAGCCGAAGGTGGCGCAGGATCACCTTTATTTACACCAGCTTAAACCGCCTGAAAAAAGCTGAAGAGATAAATGATCTGTTTATGGAAAGTCCTCTGGAGGAAAAACTCTGGTACGAGCTAAAGAAAAAAAAGATTGAGGCAGAAAGGCAATATCTTATCAGAGAAGAAGGAAAAATAAGATACTATCTGGATTTCGCCATTTTCTGTCAGAAAGGGAAAATAGATGTAGAATGTAACGGTGATCTCTGGCATTCTCAAAAGACCCAGATCTTTAAGAATAATCAAAGAAATAACTACCTTACCTGTCAGGACCTGTCAGGGCTGGTCAGTTTTTAGATTCGGTAGCAAAGAGATAAACAGAGGTATGCAAATTTGCTTGGAGTTAATAAAAGAGGCAGTGAATAATATGGGTGGAATAAAAAGCCAGAAAAGCATCAGAAAATTTTTAGGGAATGAGGCAACCGAGCAGTTGGAACTTCTATAGACATAGAAAATAATCTTTTCTCAAGACTCATTCGAGCTTGAAACACGTATCATATTGAGGTAGGGACAGAGCATTGCTCTGTCCCTACCAGAACCAATCAGGTATTCTTTAAAAATTCCGATATTCATAGTGGCTATGAGCAACTATTATCAATCTTATAATTTGGGATGGCGGGGGGGACTGCCCAGGGGCGTGAAAGCACTTCTCCTGGCAAATGGTGGGATATTTTTAGCTCAGTATTTGATAGGGAATAAACTTGTCTTTATATTCGGGCTCACACCTGTTCTGCTAATAGAGGGGTATTTCTGGCAGATTTTCACCTATATGTTTTTGCACGGTGGGCTTTTTCATATATTGTTTAATATGTTCGCCCTCTTTATCTTCGGTCAGGATATAGAGAGAGCCTGGGGAACAAAGGAGTTTATTAAATACTATTTCATAACCGGGATCGGGGCCGGTTTGGCAAGCTTTTTTTTATCCTTTAACTCCACCACCATAGGGGCATCCGGTGCTATCTTCGGAATTTTAGTTGCCTTTGCCCTTATGTTTCCTAACAGGATAATCTATCTTTATTTTTTATTTCCGATTAAAGCTAAATATCTGGTTCTGCTTTTCGGCATACTTGAGCTTTTAGCTTCTTTTCGATATACTGGAGATGGGATCGGTCATTTTGCACATTTAGGCGGGATGGTAGTAGGATATTTTTATCTTAAGGCCGACTGGAGAATTAAAAGCTTTTTCCGATTTATATTTAATATACCCTCTCGCTGGAAAGGTAGATATTCTGAGAAAAAAAGGGAAAGAACTGAGAGGCTGATGCAGAGGGTGGACCAGATCCTGGATAAGATAAACCAGGTCGGTTACCAGAATTTGACTAAAGAGGAAAAGAAAGTCCTGGAGGAAGCCAGCCAGATATTGTCAAAGGAAAAAAAGGAGTCTAAATAGGGAGGGAGCTATGTCAAATAAAGTCTTAATCGCGGATGATAGCCAGACCATCCGTAGCGTGGCTGAATTTCTGCTTCGACAAAAGGGTTACGAGGTTATCTTGGCTCAAAATGGAGAAGAGGCTTTAAACCTGATAAAAAAATTGCTGCCGGATCTGGTACTTTTAGATAATTCGATGCCACTTATGGATGGATATACTCTTTGTGAGGAGCTTAAAAAAGACGGTGCTTTAAATAAAATACCGGTGGTTATGTTGCTTAATTCGAGAGAATCAGTTAACCAGGAAGGTTTTAGAAGCTCCGGATGTGTGGACTTTATTCTCAAACCTTTTTCGCCCAGGGAATTTTTAGAGAAGGTGCAGAAGTTTCTAAGAAAAGAAGAAACCTCAGAAAAAATCTTAGAGGGTAAGAATTCAGAGGTTGAGAGGGTAACAGAACAAACAGATTATCTGAGTGATCTCAAAGATGAGGAGGAAAAAGGGGTTGAGGAAAAGATAGCTCAACCAGTCCTGGAGGGAGGGGAGGGCTATGAGAGATTTGTTACCGAGTTTAAAAAAGAGATGGAAGGGCTTAATAAAGACGAACCCATGGTTTACAGGGAAATGAAATTTGAAACCCTTGAAGAGAAAAAAGAAGAAGGGTTCAAAGACTTTGATTATGAAAATCTGACCCAAAGGATTGTGAAAGAGGTTTCGATCAAAGTGGCTGAGATGGTGGCAGAGAAAATCGATGCCCAAGAAATAGAGCAGATGATAAAAGAGAAGATCAAGGAGCTGGTCTAACAAAATCATTCTGGAGAAGTAAGAGGTAGGTCGGGCAAAGGTGCCCAACCTACGAGGAATCAGCCTCATTTGCTATTATCAAATTCCCTCTCCCCTTGTGGGAGAAGGTTAGGGAGAGGAGTGACCCTCCCCTTACCCCTCCCATAAAGGGAGGGGGAATCGTGATTTTTTGTAGGCAGGGATCCCAATCCTGCAAAAGGAGTTTTTTGTTATTCCAAGATTTTTCTTTTTTGCTCTTAAATTTTCCTAACTCCCTTTCCGTATTTTTAATGATTGAATCTAATTTTCGGAGGATTTTTGACTAACGTCTCTTTCTTAGCTGCTTTTACAGGAGGTCTGATCTCTTTTATCTCACCCTGTGTCCTCCCTCTGATTCCGGGTTACCTATCTTTTATTACCGGACTTACTTTGGAAGAGCTTCAAAGAAAAGAGGACAAGCTCGAGACCTTAAAAAAGACGAGCTTGAATACCCTTTTCTTCATCTTAGGATTTTCCCTGATATTTATCCTTTTAGGAGCTTCTGCCACTTTCTTGGGTAAGTTTCTTATCTCTAAGATATCTATTTTTAACAAGATTGCCGGGATAATAATCTTTATTTTCGGGTTTCACCTTATAGGAATTTACAGAATACCCTGGCTGGATTATGAGAAAAGGTTTCACTCCAGAAAAAGAGGGGTAGGACTTCTGGGATCCTTTTTAATAGGTCTGGCTTTTGCCTTCGGCTGGAGTCCTTGCATCGGACCGATCTTAGCTGGAATTCTGGTCTTAGCTTCTAATCAAGAGACCGTAGTCCAGGGGATGGGTCTGCTCTTAGCTTATTCCTTAGGTTTGGGGATACCCTTTATGATAACCGGGATCGGGTTTAATCTTTTCTTGGAATTTTTCTCCAAAATCAAAAAGCATTTCAGAACTATCGAGGCTATAAGCGGAGTCTTTCTTATGGCTATCGGGGTGTTAGTCTTCTTTAATGCTATGGGCTATATCTCTTCACTTTTAATACGCCTTTTCCCTGGCCTTTTGAAAGGGTAAACCTTTTTTAGATATGTTAAGATTTTTTCTTGAGAGCTATAAAAAGGTGTACGATGGAGGCGAACAATGGAGTCCCCATCTGGAATGTAAAGCTTTAGCTTTACCTATACTTTATCGGAAAACGAAAGGATTATTTTTGGCAAACCTAAAGGTTTGCACTCCAAAGTCACTTAACCAATTAATTTTTCGAAAAGTTTCTCTTAAACTTTTTGCCATTTTATTTTCGGTCCTAATTTTTCAGGGAGTGGTTATGGGAATAGAAATTGAGCTTAAGCCTTTATTACCTGAGGGGAGTGAGGATTTTGATAAATCGGGCAAAGTTCAGATATTTGATCGGGAAAATCTTTTTGATTACATTAATGGAGGAGCAGAGCTTTATCTTTCTTATGATTTTCAAAGACTTTTAGTTCAGGAATATAGAGCTAAGCAAATATCGATAACTGTGGAGGTCTATTGGATGAAAACCTCTCAGGATGCTTTTGGGCTTTTTTCCTTAGAGCAGGAAGCCGATAATCCGCCTGAGGCGGATACGGCTCGTAGAGGAGAAACTCTCCAGATAGGAGATAGAGCTAATTACGGCTCTGGACTTTTGAAGTTCTGGAAAGGTAATTATTTCGGACGGATAATGGATCTTAGAGGAGATGATAGGTCTAAAGAAGTGATTTTAGAGTTGGGCAGAAAGATTGCAAGCAAGATAGATAAGAAAGGAAAATTGCCAGAGCTTCTTTCCAGACTTCCAGCTGAAGGTTTAATTCCAAATTCGGAGAGGTTCTTCCATAAAAAGATCGTCTTGAACAATCTCTACTTTCTATCCACAGAGAACCTTCTTAATCTTAGCGAAAAGACCTCTGCGGTTATGGCGGATTATACTTTGGGGAAAATGAACCTGAAGCTCCTTTTGATCTCTTACCCGGATAGCGCTGAAGCAAAGTCTGCTTTTGTAAACTTCTGCACCAAATATCTTAAGTTCTCTCCTTCTGGGAAAAGAGTTATTCAGAAGGTGGAGGAGGATAAATTCATCGGATTAGAACTGGAAAGAAATTATTTATGGATTACCTTTGAAGGCACAGATGAGAAGAAAACTGGGACTGTTTTGCAGAAGGTGAGGGAAAACTTAAAAAGAGATTGATATGAAAGATAAAGAAAAAATATATTTTACCCGGCGTGATTTTATAAAGGGGACAACATTCACCACCTTAGCAGTAGCATTGGGGTTAGTTTCTCCTGAAGTTTTATCATCTGAAGAAGGTAAATTGGAAAGGGTAGTACTGATTCGAGATAAGGAAGTTCTGAATGATGATCTGGTTGTAAACAAAAAGATTCTCTCTAAGATGCTGGATTCCGGGATGGCAAGTTTAGGTGGTGAAAAAGAGGGAATTGCACTCTGGAAAAAGTTGTTCTCTCCAGAAGATGTTGTGGGGATTAAGATAAATGTGATGATGACTCCCACACATAACGAATTGATTGAGCTATTAGTGGAAAACCTGTTAAAAGCTGGGGTGGAGGATAAGAACATCTACATCTGGGACCAGGATAAAGTGGGAATAGGCTCAGCAGAGATGTTCTCCCGGACAAGAAAATTAGGTTTTGCCAAAGACCATCTGAGTAATGTAATTAAAAAATGCACCGCCTTGATCAATGTCTGCGGTATGAAAAGCCACTGGCTTTCAGGAGCTGCATTTTCGATAAAGAACTGGGCTGGGGCAATTGATAATGCCATTGAATATCATACTGAGGACTGCTGTTCCTCCTTAGGAGCAATACCTGCGATTCCGGAGATAAAGTCCAAATGTCGTCTGATTATATTGGATGGGTTGAGACCCTTGTTCAATGGAGGTCCTCAGGTTGACCCAAAGTATCTCTGGAATTATAATGGCTTAATCTTGGGCAAAGACCATGTGGCAGTGGATACTATTGCTTTAAAGATAATCCAGAAGAAAAGGGATGACTTCAAAAAAGGAAAATGGATGATAAGTCCACCCCCTATTCACATATCTCTGGCTGATACAAAATATAAAGCCGGAACAAGTGATCTAACCAAAATCGTGCTGATAAAATTGGGCTGGAAAGAAGGGATGCTTTTATGAGAAGAAGAGATTTTATAAAAAATTCTATATATTTGGGTGCGGCTTTAGGTCTTTCCTCCTATATTCCGCTCAAGTCTTTTGGAGAGAAAATTCAGGAAGAGAGTTTTCCTGATTTGGCTGTGGTAACAGATGGCGAACCAGGAGATATGGTCAGAAAAGCGATGAAGTTTTTAGGTGGGATGAAAAATTTCGTCTCCAAGGGTGACATAGTGGTGGTGAAACCCAACATAGGCTGGGACCGGAAACCAGAGCAGGCGGCTAATACCAATCCTGAGGTGGTGGCTGAAGTAATTAAGATGTGTTTTGAGGCGGGAGCTAAGAAGGTTAAAGTTTTTGACCGAACCTGTAATTCTGCTCAGAGATGTTATGAAAATAGCGGAATTAAAAAAGCCGCCTCTGAGGCTGGGGCTGAGGTCAGCTATGTTTTGGATGCAGGTTTTAAGGAGACTAAGTTTCCGCAAGGGGTTTATTTGAAATCCTGGGAGATTTATAAACCAGCTTTGGAATGTGACCTTTTGATCAATATCCCAATTGCCAAACACCATTCCTTACCCAGACTGACCTTAGGGATGAAAAATCTGATGGGACTTTTGGGTGGGGATCGGGGTAAGATTCACTTAAAGATAGACCAAAACTTAGCTGATTTAGCCAATTTTATAAAGCCAAAGTTAACCATCTTAGATGCCTATCGCATTCTGACAGATAAGGGTCCTGCAGCTGGACGTCCAAAAGATGTTAAATTGGCTAAGACTGTTATAGCCGGAAAGAAGATTGCCTCTGTTGATGCCTATGGGACTACCCTTTTCAATTTAAAACCTGTGGACCTGCCCTGCTTAGTTTTGGGGAATGAGTTTGGATTGGGGGAGATCGACCTTAATAAACTCAGGATTGAAAAATTTAGCTTTGCCTCTTGAAAAGCAGTTAGCTTGTAGCATGTAGCTTTTAGCAAAAAACAGAATAGCTCAAATAAAGAGGGACTTTACTTGAAAACTCTTCGCAGAATCTCCCAGATTCTTTTTCTGCTTTTTTTTCTTTATCTTTTCCTTATAGCCAGTTACCCCTTAACCACTAAAATTCCAGTTGACCTTTTCTTAAGAGCTGACCCCTTAATTGCCATCTCTTCGATAGTCTCCTCCAGAGCTTTTATTGGCACTTTCCTCTTAGCCCTGATCTTAGTCTTTTTAACTCTACCCTTGGGACGGGTTTTCTGCGGCTGGGCTTGTCCCTTAGGAACCAGTTTGGATATCTTCAGCTATATTCTTAAGAATAAGGTAGGCAAAAGCTTTAAAAAGCTTCTATCTTTAAAATATTATATTTTGATCTTCCTTTTAGTGGGAGCGATTTTCTCTTCCCAGCTTATCTGGTTTTTAGACCCCATAGCATTATTTAACCGTTCCTTAACCCTTTCCCTTTTCCCTATTCTTACCGGATTTTTAAATCTAATTCTCAATCTTTTATTTCAGCTCTCTTTTCTTCAGGATTGGCTGAGTAAGTTACAGCTTTTTTTATCCTCCACTCTTCTGCCCATCCAGGTCAATTTCTTCAGAATGTCCAGCCTTTTTTTGATTATAATTTTGACGATTTTTCTTTTAGAAGTTGTCTCCAGAAGATTCTGGTGCAGGAGCTTGTGCCCCTTAGGGGCGCTTTATGCTTTTTTATCCAAGTTCCAGATCTTGAAAAGAAGGGTAAGTCCTGATTGCACCGAATGTGGTATGTGTAAAGATTTGTGTAAGATGGATGCGATTGAGAAGGATTTTAAAAAGACTTTGGATAGAGAATGTATCCTTTGCTACGATTGTGTTAAAGACTGTCCTATAGACGTTACCAAGATAGATTTTAAAGGAAGGTTTGAAACCCAGAGATTTGACCTTGGACGCAGAAAGGTTTTAGCTTCAACTGCTTTGGGTTTGGTTTCAGTGGGGCTTTTAAAGTCAAGCTTTAAAGATAGAAACCTGAAAGCCGGTTTGATCAGGCCTCCGGGCGCAAGGGTTGAAAATGAGTTCCTGGATAGATGTATCCGCTGTAATGAATGTATAAAAGTCTGTTCTACCTCTGGAAATTTTTTACAGCCAGCTTTCTTGGAAGGAGGGTTGGAGGCTTTCTGGACACCGGTTGGACATGCCCGCACCGGCTATTGTGAATATAACTGTATAATGTGCACTCAGGTCTGTCCCACCCAAGCTATTCATCCTCTAGATGAAGCTACTAAGAAAAAAACGGTCATCGGCTTAGCTTTTATCGACCGAGATATATGTATACCCTGGTATAAAAATGAGAACTGTTTAGTCTGCGAAGAGCACTGCCCGGTTCCGGATAAGGCTATTATCTTGAAAGAGGAGGAGGTCATTCATTACGATGGAAGTAAGAGGAAGGTAAAAAGACCTTATATGGTTGAAGATTTATGCATCGGCTGTGGAATCTGCGAAACCAAATGCCCAATCGAAGGGAAATCTGCTATTTTTATTACTCCCCAGGGGGAGCAGAGGTGGAAAGATTAATCCGCCAGAAGCGGACACAAAGGCTCAAGGGAAAAAAATAAGCGACAGGCATTTGTGGGGGTAGAATCCACCTAAGGCGGATTCTGTCCCTATGTTTTTTTCTGTCATTCTGAGTCCCGCAAAATGCGGAACGAAGAATCTAAAGTAGGTATACCCACATTGCCCTCAACCTGGGTATATCCCCTTTTTCATGCTTAGGAAATTTAGTCAGTATTTCTTCCTTCTCTCGATGATATATTTCGAGCCGGGCAGGGATTTGGTGTATTTCTTCAGATCGTTGAGCATATGGAAGATCTCCCCTATATGCTTGAACATCCTGTTCTTATTTATCACCACAGAGATGGAAAGGGTCATGATAGGGAAGCGTTCCAATTCACCTTTTCTATTCCTGGTGACAACATAACCACGCTTTAGATCCTTAGCTTTATAACCGGATATAACCTTTTTATCAAAAGTCCTCACCACCTCAGAACAGACCTTATCCACTTTCTCTGCGGGGATGATGAAGATGAAATCGTCCCCTCCTATATGTCCCACAAATCCATCCGGGCAAATTTTGTAGACTACCTCCCTTATGATCTGGGAACTTAAGAGAATAAGCTTATCCCCGTAAAGATAACCGTAATAGTCGTTGTAGGCTTTGAAATCATCCAGGTCCGCATAACACAGTGCAAACTCGTCACCCTTAAAGATCTGGCGATTAACTTCTTTTTCGATTATGCTGGTGCCAGGGAGCCGGGTAGTAGGGTTCACTCCTAAATCCCTTTGACTTCTCTGAACAATCATTTTAAGCTTGGCGGAGAAAAGCTCTTTCTGCCATTCTCCAAAAAGAAACTCATCTGCCCCTTTACCTAATCCTCTGATGACTATCTTTTTAGCTGGATGAGGATGATACAAAACCAGAGGAACCAAGGATAGAGTAGTATCTTTCTTCAAATTCTCTGCAAGTTGAATTTCCTTCTTAAAATCACCTTTCCCGCAAATGAATATCAGATCCAGGAGATGTTTGTTTATATATTTAAAAAGGTCTGAGTTTTTTCTGAAATTAAAAAATCTGACCTTCTGAGGATAAAAACTTTCCCTTAACTCTTTATTTAGTTTAATCCTCTTATCATATATGGCAAGATTCAACATCCTCTCCCATCCCTGACTATTCAGCCATTTTTTCTCTGGGATGATGGTCCCGGTGTTCCTGTTTTATAAATTCACGGTCGATGTGAGTATAGATCTGTGTAGTAGATATATCGGCATGTCCTAACATCTCCTGCACCGCCCTTAAGTCTGCACCGCCCTCTAAAAGATGGGTAGCGAAGGAATGCCTTATCGTATGTGGGGTTACTCTCTTTTTAATCCCCGCCTGAAGTATATGCCTTTTTATGATCTTCCAGGCTCCCATGCGGGACAATCTTTTCCCTCTTCGATTTAAGAACATAATATCTTCAGACCAAGGTTTGGCAAGATGAGGGCGAGAATCTCTTAAGTAGTCTCTGACTGCCTTCATCCCTTTTTTACCCATAGGCACAAACCTTTCTTTGTTACCTTTTCCGATTATCCGTACCCAGCCAGCCTCTGGCAAAAAACCCTCCCTTTTGAAATCGATCAGCTCTGAAATCCTTACCCCGGTAGCATAAAGAAACTCTAAGATCGCCTTATCCCTTAATCCTAAATCATTCTTTTTGAAAGGTTGCTCTAAGATATTTTCCATCTCCGGTGGGGTTAAAGTTAGAGGTAATCTTCTGCCTAACTTAGGAGAGTCGATCATCTCAGCCGGGTTAGAATCAGAGTAACCTTCATTCAAAAGATACTTATGAAAACTTTTAATCGCAGAAAGGTTTCTGGAGATAGTTGTGGATTTGAGCTTTTTTCGGTGAAGGCTGAAGATGAACTCACTTATCTTATCTGGCTTTACTTCTTTCAGGTCAGATATTTTCTTCTTTTTTAGGTATTTAAAATACTTCTTCAGATCTAAGCGGTAACTCTCCAGGGTATTTTGTGATAAACCCTGGGATAGGTGTAGATGGTGCAGGTACTCCTCCAGTCTTCTCTCCATCTTGAGATTCATGTCTTTCCTTCCCTACGGGTGTAGAGACGCATTGCAATGCGTCTCTACTTTTATCACGATCATAGTCAGGTCATCCTGACCAGGTTTGTTTTGGGTGAAATCCTTTACCTCCTCATAGATTTTGTCCTGGATCTGTTTGGCTTTTAAATTATGACTTTCCAAGAGTATCTTCTCTAATCTTGTTGTTCCGAACTCCTCGTCAGATTCATTTTTAGCCTCAGTTACTCCATCAGTATAAAATAAGATAATATCTCCTGAATTTAAACCTAAAGCCCTTTCCTTATAATCGAAATTCTGCAAAATTCCCAGAGCCACTCCACCCTCAGTCAGATGCTCGATCTGGCCTCCCTTTCTTCTTAAAATGGGAGGGTTATGTCCGGCATTGGAGAAGGTGAAGATTTTATTTTTGACATCTAAGACTCCGTAAACTGCAGTAACGTAGTTTTCTCTTTCTATACTTTCATACAGAAGATTATTAACCTTAAAGAAGATGGTGCGGATAGCATAATTATTTCGTATCTCCGCCTTTAAGCTGGCTCTAAAAGAAGCCATAATCAAGGACGCTGGGATCCCTTTGCCAGAGACATCTCCTATAGCTATCCCGATCTGATTTTCAACTATGGGGATAAAATCATAGTAATCCCCTCCCACCTGTTCAGAGGGTATATTTATTCCGGAGATATCCAGCCCGGCTAAATCCGGATCTTTCTGGGGGAGGAAACTTTCCTGTATTCTACGGGCGATTATAAGTTCTTCCTCCAATTTATTCTTTACCAAGATCTCCTTATGTAATCTGGTCCTCTCAATTGCCACTGCACAATGGCTGGCAAAAGCGGTCAAGAGATTCAGATCTTCTAAATCATAGGCATTCACTTGATTGTTTTCCAGATTGAAAACCCCGATTATCCTTTGATCCGTTATAATGGGTGCAACTATCTCAGATTTAGTCTCATATCGAGCCTGGATATATCTCGGATCTTTTTCCACCTCTGGAACGATAACTGACTCTCTATTTTCCGCTACCCAGCCCACCAAACCCTGACCCACCTTTAATCTCAGATCTGGTTCGAGAACTGGATCATAGCCTTTAGCCTTTATCTCACCTACCTCCTTTTTTTCCTTATCTATGAGGAAGATGGCCGCCGCATCATATTTTACCAGCCTTTTCAAGGAATCTAAGATCGCTTCCAGAACCTTATCTAAATCCAGGGAAGAGGAGATTAATCTATCTACATCTAAAAGGATTTCCGTCTCCAGTCTTTCCTTCTTAACTTTACGGTAAAGGTAGGAGTTATCCAGAGCGATTGCTACCTGGTCTGCTAAGGAGTAAAAGATCTTCAAATCCTCCTCGGTGAATTCCCTCCCGTAAAGCTTGTTCATCCCCACCATCACCCCCAACAATTTTCCTCTTCTCAAGAGGGGAATGCAGATTATAGAATCTATTTTGAGCCCTATTCTTTCTTCCAGCTCCGCTGAAAAGCGAGGGTCTTCCCTGGCCTGGTTAGCAATTACTAGTTCCCTGTTCTGCGCCACCCATCCAGCAATCCCCTGACCTAACTCTAAGCTCAACTTTTTCCGCTCCCCAATCTTTTTCCCTGAATATAGATAAAGGTTTAACTTCTGAGTCTTTTTATCCAAAAGAGAGATGGAGCTGAAAGAGGCTTGCATAGCTTTGGTAATTAACTCTAAGATTATATCTAAAAGCTCATCTGTTTCCAGGGTTGAATTCAGAAGCTTGGAGCTCTCCATGAAAACACATCTTTCTGGGTGATAGACTATTCTTTCTTCTGTTTTTTTCTGTTCCATCTTTTCCTCTTGGAAAATCTTTTAAAATCGAAGCGAAACTTTGGATAACTTATCTAATACGGTTTAAACTGTCAATCTATTGTTGGGAAAATCAAATTGTAGGGGCGGGGTAACCCCGCCCCTAGGCAAATGTTATACGTAGAGGAAACCTTCAGGTTTCCATTTAGAGGAATGTAGGGGCAGATCTCCGTGTCTGCCCTTATAATTTTGGGCGAACACATCCTAAAACGGATCCGTAGGATAGGTTCGCCCCTACACCAAACCTGTCATTGCGAGGAGTGTAAGCGACGAAGCAATCTGCTTTCTCTGTGTAGATTGCTTCGTCCGCCTGTGGGGCGGAACTCGCAATGACATTAAATTTCCATAGAGACGCATTGCTATGCGTCTCTACATCTCTTCCAGCTTTTTCAAAGTCTCTTCAGCTTTTTTCACATCCTCCTCTTTACCTTGTTCTTTAAAAAGGTCTCTGGCTTTTTGTAGTTCTTTTTTAGCCTCTTCTTTTTTACCCATCTCCATGAATAGAAGACCAAGGTTTCCATATGCCTTTGCATAATTCGGGTTAATTCTAATAGCCTCTCTATATTCTTTCTCAGCTTCTGGATATTTTTTCAAATCATCAAGTAGATTGCCCAGATTGTAGTGAGCATCGGCTGAATCCGGTTTAATTTTAATAGCTTCTCTATATTCCTTTTCAGCCTCATGATATCTTTTCAAATCATGAAGTAGAAAACCCAGATTGTTGTGAGCCTCGGCATCATCCGGATTAATTTTAATAGCTTCTCTATACTCCTTTTCAGCTTCAGGAAATCTTTTCAAATCATGAAGCAGAACACCCAGATTATTGTGAGCCAGAACATATTCAGGGCAAATTCTAATAATCTCTCTATATTTCTTTTCGGCCTCAGTATATTTTTTCAAAGCACTAAGTAGAATTCCAAGAGCAGCGTGTGCCTCGATATTTTCTGGATTAATTCTAATAGCCTCTTTGTATTCCTTTTCAGCTTCAGGGTATCTTTTCAAATCATAAAGTAGAAGACCCAGATTATAGTGAGTCATTGTGTAATTTGGGTTAATTTTAATAGATTTTCCGTATTCCTCTTCAGCTTCATGATATCTTTTCAAATCATGAAGTAGAAGACCCAGATTGTTGTGAGCTATCACATACTCCGGGTTAATTCTAATAGCTTCTCTATATTCCTTTTCAGCTTCAGGATATCTTTTCAAATCATAAAGTAGAATGCCAAGATTGTAGTGAGGTAAGGCAAAATAAGGGTCAATCTGAACAGATTTTTTATAGCAATCAATACCTTCTTCAAGATTTTTTCTATAATAGAAACTATTTCCAAGTTGGAGTAAATTCTCAGCATCTTTTAAATTAAACAATTCATTTTTCAATTCAACCAGTAATTCATTTGAGACAGGGAAATCGGCTATAAAGCTGTCATCTAAATAAGAATCATGTGAAATACGGATCTGGTTTTTGGATTTTTTTATGAAACCATTAAGTTCCAAGTCGCTTAACCACTTATCCCACTCATATCTTTGTCCTTTTAACTCAAATATCTTACTTTTTGCAATATTTCCCACCAGCTCTTCAGTCCACCTAAATATGTAAGCTTCTCTTAGAAGTTTCAGAACTTTTAAGATAGTTTTTGATTCGTTTTGTATTTGCTTATATCTTTCCTTCATCTGCTTCAGGCCTAAGACAATTGAGCCTGGGGTTCCATCAGAGGTGACCTCTTCCAATTTCTTGCCAACCTTTTCTGCTAAAGCCCTTTCTTCTTCTTCATTTAGTTTTCTTGGTTCTATTTTGTGGCTCTGACAGTGGGAAAGGAGGTCGGTCATTTCCTTCTCTACAGAAGCCTGGTCAAATTCTTTACCACTTCTGCAGGTGGCTATAATTTTTAATTTTTCAGATTTTTGTCTGAGTTTATAAATCAATACATCCATATTAAATTTACCAGCATATTTTTCTAAGTCGTCTAAAAACAAAATTATCCTTTTTCTTGAAAAGAGAGGTGGAAACTTAAGGTTTTGAACGTCTATTCTCTCATAATGAGGTTTTAAAAGAAACCAGCCTTCATACTTTTTAGCCAGTTCATAAGCACCTCTGGTCTTGCCTATATTGGGAAGACCAGTGATGAAGGCAATATTTTTTTCTTTAAAGTATTTTTCAATTCCTTCATCACTTTCTCTGCGAAGGTAAAATAGATAATAGTTAGGAATACCAAAATCAGAAGGCTCCAGTTCTGTTACCGGTTTGTAAATCTCAAAATTTTTCTTAAATTCCTTTAATCTTTTTAGGTAGTTTAATATTAAGAGAAATATAGCACTTCCCGCAATAAAAACTATAATCGGAATTAAAAGATTATTGACGAACCAATTTATAACAGCTTTCATCTATCGCCCCTTTTCATTTAACGGGCTTTAGGGAATTTACTCTTTTTTGAAGGTTTTATCAAGGAACTTTTTAAGATTGTTTTCCGGTAGAGATAATAAAGTGACAAATGGAAGGCTGAAGCCTTCCGCTACATAGAACCTGTGTCCCCTCTACGGGGAATAGAATAGATATATTCTAAGGACAGAACAATGTTCTGTCCCTACAGAATATTCAATTTAAAGCGAAAAATATCTCTCGAAATCCGGATTGAAATCTTTAGGTGTGTAAGTCCCCCAGGTTTTGTCTAAGATGTATTCATCTTTATATTTACCTTTTGCGATCTTTTTTAGCCACTCAATAAAATAATCGATCTCCTCGAAAGAATTATAAAAGCCAAATGAAATCCTCACTGCACCGGGAAGTTCTGCCCGGTAGTTTTCTTTTATCTGGGAGATAAATCTTTCGGTCTCCTCTTTTCCTACTTGGAGTAAAGCCTGAACGTAAGGGTGGGCACAGAAGCATCCGTGCCTGACCCCTATCCCTGCCTCGTAGCTTAAGATGGCTGAGACCAAAGCATAATGCATCTCTTTAAGATTAAAAGCAAAAACACCCAATCTATCCTCACACTCTTTGGAGCCATCACCATAAAGGGTTAGACCTTCGATCTCAGGTACTCTTTTCAGGAAATATTCACACAGCCCTTTCTCGTGAATGGCGATATTTTCCATCCCCAGCTCAGTTAAAACCTTGATTGCTTCCGCTAAAGCCACAACCCCGACCACATTGGGAGAACCAGCCTCCTCTTTATCCGGTGGGTCTGCCCACAAAACCCTATCTAAGGTTACGGCATCAACTGTTCCACCACCCACGAACTCCGGATCACCTTGTTCAAACAAAGAGTTAGGACCGATTAGTACTCCTGTTCCAAAGGGGGCATAGATCTTATGAGCAGAGAAGATCAAAAAGTCTAAATGCTCAGGATGGTTATGCGGTTTAAGGTCTATCTGGCGGTGAGGAGCTAGTTGTGCCGCATCTACAGCTAATTTGGCTCCGATATGGTGAACCATTCGGGCAATCTGGTGAATCGGGTTTATAAATCCGGTTACATTAGAGGCACTGGTTATAGTTACTAAATCAATTTTACCTTTATATCTCTCTAACTTCTCTTCCAGATCATTTAAATCTAATCTCCCTTCAGGTGTTATCCGGATATGGATAACCTTAGCCTTATTTCTCCAGGGAAGGTCATTGGAATGGTGTTCCATCATACTGCTTAATACAACTGAATCTTTTTTAAAAGGGAAGCGATAGGCTAATTTATTCAAAGCCTCGGTGGAGTTTTTGACGAAGATTACACTATTCTTCTCTAAATCTGCTTTGACGAATTCAGCAACTATGGTACGGGCTTTTTCATATACCTCAGAGGATATAAGGGATTTAAACCCGCTACCTCGATGGATGCTGGAATACCATTCCAGGAACTCATTTACCTTATCCAAGACCGGTTTTAAAGTCGGTGTGCTGGCGCCATTATCTAAGTTGACATAAGTCTTCAATCCTTCTGTTGTGGGGACTTTCTTATCAATCCCCACTACCTGTTCTCTCAAGAGCTTGATTTTCTCCTGAACTATACTGTTAGTCTTCTCTAAGATATGCAAGGTTTTACCCTTTTTTAAAGTTTTCCCGTTACTCAAAAAAATTAAAGGGTAACCTAATCACCATTGACCAAGTTACCCTCTAAAAACTGCTAGGTTGATACAACAGCCGCAGATTGCACCACAGCTGTTGTTACTACAGATGCATTTAATACACATACAGAAAACTCTTTTCATAAAGAGATTCAAATTAAATCTTCCTTTGACTTGATATTATGTAATTTTTTAAAATTTTGTCAAGAAAAAAAATCTCTCTGTCTCCAGGGGACACTTACAGAAACAACATTCATTTCTTTTCCAAGCTCACCCTTCTTCAAATACACTATCTAATTTCATATAAGCTGTATGCATCTTATCCAGCTTTTCCTTTATTTTTTTATTGTCCTTCTTATTACAGGCTTTTACCAATTCATCTACTGAGGTTTTAAGTTCTTTCCTTTTCTTGACAAATCGGGGTAAGCTCTCTTTAAGCTTCTCAGGCAGCTCTACTTTCATAAGAGCATCCATCTTCTCCTGAAGAGCTGGGACTGAGGCTATGATAGCTTTGAAGTCTTTATTGGGTAAAGCCTCATGCCAGAGAGGATATAAAACTAAATGGAAGTTCTCTAATTCTTTAACCCGGGGAGCAAAGACCCAAGCAAGCTGTGCATAGGCGGTATGAAGATTTTCAGTTGCTTTTAATAAAGCCTCATTATCATTCCCTTTTGATTTCTCCTCTAAATCTAAAACTGCCTTAGCTAAAGCTTCTCTTTTCTTCTCGAAATCTTCCTTCTTTTCTCTAAAAAATCCTGGAAGCTCCGCCTTCTGGATAATCTCCATATTTTCTTTGAAATCTGGAACTGCTTCCTTTATAGCCTGGTAATCTTCATCCGGATAAGCCATATGCCATACAGGATGTAGAACCTCATGAAACTCTTTTAAGCCTTCGAGCCTGGGTTTGCTCATCCCCGTAGTTTGCTGGGTAGTCGTCTGAGTCTGAGCCAAAATGGAGGAAAGGAGAAAAACGAAAAAAAGTAAGGATGAGAGAACCGCAATTTTTCTGATTTGAGCCATCATAAACCTCCTGATTACTAAATTATTTTTTGAAAATTCACCGCATCTTTTCTGAATCCCTGTTTTAACTTTAGCTCAAGTTCCACCTCCTTAGTTGAGTTCTCCTCACCTCGATTGTTAATATATTACGAACTTACTTTCAAGTCATTTGCAAAGGTCATTCGGAACATAACTGGATTAAAATTCCAGAACGAAAGACTCTAAAAATTTTTTTAAGGAGGGGTTCAAACAAATAAGAAAGTAATTGCGTCAAATTGGTGAAAAGGAAAAAGGGTTAATTTTAAAGCTGAAGACTTCACTTATTTCATTCTATTCTGAGTTCCTGCCCCCCTCTCAGATAGAGTAGGTAGTGAAGCTCCTTCAGCTTTTTTTATTAAGAGGGTTGATTTTTAAAGGGAGGGATTATATTATATAAAATTATGATAAAGAAAAAAGCCCTCGCCCTTCTCTCCGGAGGATTGGACAGCACCTTAGCCCTGAGGATAATTTTAGATTCTGGGTTTGAAGTGATCGGCTTAAATATGAAAACACCTTTCTGCACCTGTGATGGGAAGAAAGGGGTGTGCTATTCCAGCAAATATGCGGATGAGTTCGGGATAAAGCTAATTCGTATTTTTGGAGGCGAGGATTATCTGGAGATAGTGAAAAATCCCAAATATGGATATGGTAAGAATCTTAATCCCTGTATAGACTGCAGGGTCTATCTTTTCCGGAAAGCAAAAGAGGCTATGGAAAAAGTAGGTGCCACCTTTATCTTCACCGGGGAGGTCCTGGGGGAAAGACCTATGTCTCAGAGATTAGATGCTCTGGGGCTGATTGAAAAGGAGTCCGGGCTCCAGGGAAAAGTCTTAAGGCCCCTTTCAGCCAAGCTCTTGGAACCGACACTTCCGGAGAAGGAGGGAATAGTAGACCGTTCCAGGCTTTTAGCTCTTCAGGGTAGGTCAAGGAAGATTCAGATTCAATTAGCTCAAGACTACCAGATAAAAGATTATCCCTGCCCGGCTGGAGGGTGTCTTTTAACTGATGAGAATTTTGCCAGGAGATTGAAAGATTCTTTCCAGCATAATGAGGATTCCTTAAGGCATATTGATCTTTTGAAGGTGGGGAGACACTTTCGATTACCTACAGGTGCAAAACTTATCGTGGGTAGAGATGAGGAGGAAAATAACCTTATTCTGTCTTTAGCTCAGTTAGAGGAGTCTAAATTTACGGTAAAAGGATTTAAAAGCACCTACGGAATTCTATTGGGGAAACCTGAACTTGAGAACAAGATTCTCTCCGCCGAAATCTGCGCCCGGTATTGTCAGGAAAGAAACTTACCTGAGCTCAGGGTAAAAATCTGGAGAGATTCAATAGAGGATTTTGAGGAGATAGAAGTCACCCCTCTCACTGATATCGAAATCGAACCTTATAGAATCTGAACTCTGAACTTGTTGTAGAAGTTTGCAGAGTTTATGAAACTAATTTCATATAAGGTTTTTCACCCATTATTCAATTTAAGTTATTGTTAGATAACGAAATAAGTTATAAATCTCACTTTAACCCAGGTTGTTCCAAAAAATACACTATATTCTAAGTCGTTGAAAATAAAAAGGTTATTAGTTAGATCGTATTTTATTAAATGGTATAATTTTTGCTCATAATCTATCGAGAAGTTAAGAGTAGATAGTAGATAATGGCTAAAGGAAACTTTTAATAAAGACAATTTTTTTAAAAAAAAGTTCATTTTTCTATTGACAAAAAAAATGAGGGATATATATTATAACTGAAAAGTGTTGGTTGTAAGTCCTCAGCAATATCACGCAAAGGGCCTTCAGGAAGATAGTCCTTAAGAGGGGGAACTGAGAGTGGATGAAGGGAGAAAGGATATCTTGATACCGCTTTAAAGCATTAGGATTTTAGCAGGCAGTATAAAAAAGTAAACTTTGCTCTTTGAAGTATAACCTTTAATAAAGGAGGTCAAGCTTAAGCCCTTGTGATCGGATGTAATGGGACCTTAAGGAGGAAAACCATTTGAAAAAAAAGAGGGAAGGGATGAGCAAAGGAAAAATCTGGTTTAGTCTTATTCTGATAAACTTTATTTTTGTTAGCTCTTTGACAAAAGCAAATACTCCACCTGTTTTGGATCCTATTGGACCAAAAACAGTTTATGAATTTCACACATTGATTTTTGGAATTCATGCCACTGATTCGGATGGAGACTCTATAGTTTTAGAGGCGAGTAATTTGCCGGCTAATTCTACTTTTATAGATTCCGGTATTTTTGCAGATTCTCTGAATGGTTCAGGCTCTTTTAGGTTTAGACCCGATGATACCCAGGCAGGGATATATAACGTTACCTTTAAAGCTATTGATCCCTACTTAGCATGCGACTCTGAAGTAGTTCAGATAACTGTGATCAATCTCGAACCGACGACAATTTTTGTAAGTGACACCATTACTTATCAAGGGCATATTCAAACTAAGGTTTCGGTTTACATCGATAATATAGATCAGAATATTGAAGCCTTTGAGTTACTTTTTTCAGTGAGTTCTCCTGACCGAGCCTACTTTACCACCGATCACTTTGAAGTTTTTATTGATACTGTTTGTTTAGGTCAGGGCAGGCCTTGCCATCCAGATAGCGTACGGATTGATACCACCATTAGTCGGGTGGTTAAAATAGATGCGAGTGGCTCTTTGACAAGTGATTTTAGTACATTAGAAGCGCGGGGAGAAGTTGGGGATACCAATAACTCTTATTGTGTTAATATGAGTGTCTTGGGGCTGGCTCCGGATAATGAGCCGCTCGGTCCAGGTTTTGGACTTCTGTTTAAACTATATTTAGATGTTCTTTGTCTTTCAGATACCTTACCACTTCCGGATACTCTGGTGTACGTGAATGTTTTCGGAACTCTGGCCCAGGGAGATACCCTTATCAAAGCAAAGAAGTTTTTGCCTGGCAGGCTGATAATATTGGGAGGGGTTAAATACGGAGACCCGAGTGGAGATAATAAAATTTCAGTCTCGGATGCGATTTATATTATAGGTTACCTTTTCAAAGGAGGTGATCCACCTGATCCGTGGATTGAGGGGGATGCGAATGGCGATGGTCAAATCTCTGTAGCAGATGTAATTTACCTGGTAAATTATCTTTTTAAAGGAGGTCCTCCTCCCCATTGTTATGAGGTTTGGAATCCAATGTGAGGCTTTTATCAGACCTTTAAACCTTTTCTTGAAAGGAGGTGAGGAGAGAAGGGGTAAAAACCACAACCACGATTAACACCCATAACCACTTTCGAAGGAGGTGAGTGTCCTAAGAGGTAACTTAGCTTTGACCTTTGAAAGAGAGGGGGAAGTATCAATATCGAAGTTTTTTCTTAGGAAAAGATTTCGAGAGATGTTAACATTAACTTAGAGGAGTAAGAAAATGAGAAGAAATTTGTTATTAAGTGTCCTGGTGTTCTCTCTGGTGCTCTTCTTCTCCAACGTCGGGCTCGCCCAGACCAACGATTACACTCTTGACCCAGTTACTCTTGAAATTCATCCCTGCGAAGGCGGAGGAACTGTAGAGATTGATATAATGATCAACACTGCTGATCCAAACGTTGTGTCAGTAATAGCTCCTTTGGTGGTGACTGGGACTGCTAATCCGGTGCTTGACACTTCATTGACTGGCGGACTGACACATAGCACTGCTTATGGAATGGCTCTGCCCAGCTTGGTATCCCAATACACTTTTGAACAGAAGATTGTCAACGAGACAGGAGTCCCTCTGCTATTTGTGGCAGTCAGTTTTGGTAATGGAATTGTAGATCCATCCGCAGGGCTCTTTTGTAAGATGTTCTACACTGTGGATGGCCCCGGAACCATTGTCATTGACACTATGACCCACCCCACTGGCGGTCCGTTGAGCATGAATGACCCCTCTGGCCCTCTTTCCGTTACCTGGGCTGGACCCTACACCTTCAATGTCACCAGGGGAGCTGAGATCCCACCAGTGGTTACCTGTCCTGGTTACTTAGAGTTTTTCGCCGGAGATGATGTCCCGATCAACATCAGCGCAGCTGATGGTGGCGGAACTGCTATTCAGGGTATTTTCCTGGATGGAGCTCTTCTTTGCGGAGCTGGTGCCTTTGCTGGAACCAACCCCTGGGTTTACACCTGGGATACGGATGGCTGCACTGAGGGTACATATATCCTAAACTTCGGTGTGTATGATGAGTGCGACACCAGCTACTGCGATGTCGAGGTGAAGATAGTGGAGACTGTAGGGTTTGTGAAAATCGGCAACGTCACGGGCGAACCCTGCGGCTTAGTTGAGGTGCCGGTTCTGTTACTGCCTACTGTCGATTTTGGTGCCTTTGACCTCTATATTGAGTTTGACCCCACTCTGCTCTATTTCCTGGGTATGGAAAAAGGTCCAGGCTTACCAGAAGGATGGGAGTTCTTCACCTACAGACAGCTTCCTTGCCCGGATTGCGGCTGCTGTAAATACAAACTGCAGATCCTTGGTCTGTATGACATAAAGGATAAGCATCAGGGTGAGTATATTGTGGCAGGCGAGGAGTATCTGGAGATTGCTACGCTGAAGTTTAAGGTTGCTTGTAACGAGTGGCTGAGAGGGTTTGAGTTGAACATCTGCTTCGAGTTTGACGATGAAACCTGCGCCGAGAACACCTTCGCTTCTGTTGATGGCTACACCTTGTATGCCAGCGACAATGAAGAGTTCTTCCCACTGGATTGTATGGGCGTAGGAATCATTAGCAAGCTGCATTTCGACTTATTTGCACCTCCGGGAACTATAAATCCAGATGGTCGTCCCTGCGGTGGAGTGTTGGTGGCAACTACTGGGGACTTTGCAAGAGGAGATATCAACCTCAACTCGCTGGCTTATGAGCCTGCAGACTTGGTGTTGTTCTCCAGCTACTTCATCTATGGCACCAAAGTGTTCACCATCGATCTTGCAACTCAGATTGCCAACACCGATATCAACGCTGATGGGCACCCGCTGTCCTTGTCAGACTTCATCCTTATGATAAGGATTATGTTAGGTGATGCTACTGCGATACCGAAACCGACTCCAGGTTCTGATTTAGCTACCATTTATGCTGTGTCCGAGGGCTCGGAGACTGTGTTCTCCACTAATGCCAATTTGGGCGCGGCTCTGTTTGTCTTTGAGGGTGAGGCTAAGGTTAGCTCCGACTTGAAGATCGAGCAGGGTGTGGTAGATGGTCAGTTGAGAGTTCTGGTCTATATGAACTCCAGCGCTGGTGTAACTGGTGAGCTGTTCACGGTTGAGGGTGCGGCGAAGTTCTCAGTTGAGGCTGTAGATAACTTTGGCCGACCGGTGAAGGTTACCACAGTTAAAAAGGCCATTCCATCTGCTTTCGCGCTGTATCCCAACTATCCTAACCCATTCAACCCGGCTACCAATATCAGCTTTGCTCTGCCAGTAGACTCCAGGGTCTCCTTGAAGATCTACAACATTGCTGGGCAGTTGGTCCGGACTGTGGTCAACGAGACCATGCCGGCTGGTAACCATACGGTTACCTGGGACGGGATCAACTCCAGTGGTGAGAAGGTTGCTTCTGGTATCTACTTCTACAGACTGAATGCTGGTGACTTCAGCAAGACCATGAAGATGGTTATGACGAAGTAATCTTCGTCCCGGTTTTACCGAAGGAGGGGAGAATTCTCCCCTCCTTCGTTTTAAAATGAAAGGAAAAAGAGGCTAAAAAAAGTTGATGTTGATATAGATTTAAAATTTCTTCTCCTCTTTCGGATTTGGTGGTTAGTTAGTTGAAGAACGTTTGTTGATTTGACGATAGTAAGAGTAGTTGGTTTTAACAAAATAGCTTTTGAGGTAGAAGAATAATGAGAAATAAACTCTTTTCCTTTCTTTTTGTTTTTATATCTATTCTTTTTTCCTCAAATCCTTCCTTTGCTCAAATCTCTGATACAGTTGGGGTGGTTGATACCTTAAGGGTAGGAAATTCAACCGCTTATCCGGGCTCTAAAGTATGTGTGCCGGTGTATGTCTTCAATGATGAGGAGTTAGGAGGTATTAGCCTACCTCTTAAGTTTTCCAGCTCTGACCTTTTTTGTGATTCAGTTTCCTTTGTAGGAACGAGAGCTTCCGAGGTTGAACTAAAAGGGGGAGAAATAGACAATCTGAGCAGGACTATCAAAATCTATATAGTGACTTTTTCTCAGATAAGCCCGGGAGATGGGTTAGTAGCTAATCTATTTTTTAAAGTTGATGAGGGTACTTCTCCACAAACTGTAGAGATTGACACTTTTTCAACTTCTGAGCCACCGCTTTCTTTATATTTTACTTATACCTGGGCGGTGGATATGTTTCCAGCCTTTGTTAAGGGAGCAATCACTATAAAAGAGAAAAATTTAGCTCCCCAGATGCAACCGATTGGAACTCAGTATGTAAATGAGAGGGATAGTTTATTAATAAAGATATGGGCAAGCGATCCAGAAGGAGATTCTGTTAAAATTAGCTTTTTAAATGGACCCGAGGGTGCTTCTTTTGCAGACTCAGGTAACGGAAAGGCAATTTTTGTCTGGGTTCCTCCTTTTAATGGACCCTGGTCTTCGGTTAATAGTCCCTTTAAGGTTACGTTTGTAGCTTCAGATGGAAATAGCACTTCAAAAGAAGATATTGAGATTAATGTAATTGATAGAATTCCTGAGGCTAAGGATTATGTTTTAGAGATTGGGGCAGATACAGGTCATTTCTCTGAGGTTGTTAGCGTTCCTATAAAACTTACCAATCCCGATTCTATCGGAGCTATGAAACTACTGCTACATTTTGATCCAAGTGCACTCTCCTTATTGAATGTGAGCAAACTGGGTACCAGGATTAACGATTGGGAATATTTTAAATATAAAATAAATCAACCAGAGTTAGGTAATCTTCAGATCTTAGCTCTGGCAGATATCCCTGATCCAACCCTGACACCACCTTTACCTCCAGGTAATGGAGTAATTGCCAATTTGACTTTTCAGATCATAATTGACCCCAGTTTCAATCTCTCCACAGATATAAGATATAAATTTACCGACTCAACTGATAACACTTTAAGTGATCCTCTAGGTCTGCAATTTATAGGTCAGGATGATATCGAATATAAAGATGGATACGTTCTCATTCAGGTGTTACCTAAGCTTTTAGGGGACTTAAATCTGAATGGGATTCCTTTTGAAGTTGGAGATGCAGTTGTTTTCAGTAATTTTTTAATAGATCCAATTAAAAATCCTTTTAACGAACAACAAGAACGCAATTCCGATGTGAATGAGGATGGAATCTGTTGTACTCTTTCTGATTTCATCTGTTTGCTTAACCGCATATTAGAGGATAATAATCCTGTTTTGGAAAAGCTGTTACCGCAGGCTAATACAGTTCAGGTTTATCTTAACAAGGGTTCTTCATCTTTAGATTTGTTTATTGATTCAAAAGTTCCAGTGGGTGGTGCTTTATTGGTAATTAAACATCCGGGAATAGATTTAGGAGCTCCCGTTTTGTCTTTGGGAGCAAAAGAGATGGATCTGCTGAAAAGAGATTATCCAGGAGAATTGAGACTCCTTATCTATAGTTCTCAAGCAAAATATTTAAATTCAGGTCATAAGAAATTATTATCTATTCCAATTATAAAAGGAGAAGGAAGCATAGAATTGTCCAAGGCCTCTTTCTCAGATAACCTGGGGAATCTGGTTGAGGTGAACATTTCTTTAGAAGTTAACAAAGAGATTCCCGAAAGATTCGCCTTATTTCAGAACTATCCCAATCCATTTAATCCTCAAACTGAGATTAGCTTTGCCCTGCCTGAAGAATCTGAGGTAAGTTTGATAATTTACAATATAAAAGGTCAAGTAGTAAACAGGCTGGTAGATAAAAGATTGGAAGCCGATAGATATAAGGTCACCTGGGAGGGAAAAGATTCCGCAGGTAATAGAGTTGCCAGTGGGATTTATTTCTATAGATTAAAAGCTGGAAGTTATAGTGAGACAAAGAAGATGATAATGTTGAAATAATTAACTGAAGATTATCGAATTGAAGAAAAACCTTTTTCTTTTAGGTTTCATATTTATGATTTTACTTTTCTATTATTCTTTTTCTAAAGCGGATGTAATCTATCTAATTAATGACACCATGAAAGTGATAGATAGCGCCTATGCCAGTGATATAATCTATGTGAATCCAGGGGACACAAAAGTTGGGGTTACAGCTTATTTGAGAAATACTTTTGATGTAGTTGATCTTACCTTGGATTATGTTCTGGAGATTGGAGCAGATACGGGTCTTTTCGCTGAGGTGGTTACCGTTCCTATAAAACTTACCAACCCTGATTCTATCGGGGCTATGAATTTACTGCTTCACTTTGACCAAACTGCACTCTCCCTATTGAAGGTGAGCAAGTTAAATACCAGGATTAACGATTGGGAATATTTTAAATATAAAATAAATCAACCAGAGATAGGTGATGTTCAGATCTTAGCTTTAGCAGACCTTCCAGATCCAACCCTGACACCACCTTTGCCTCCAGGAGAGGGAGTAGTGGCTAATTTGATTTTTCAGATCATAATTGACCCCTGTCCTCTTAGTTTATCCACATTTATAAGATATAAATTTACTGACACAACTGATAACATCTTGCGTGATGCTTCGGGCTATTTTATAGGTCAGGACGAAATTGAGTATAAAGACGGATATGTATTGATTCAATGTCCTAACGATGTAGCTGAGGGGGAAGAGAACAATTCAACTTTACCCCAGAGTTACCAGCTTTCCCAAAACTACCCCAATCCGTTTAACCCTATAACCGAGATTAGCTTTGCCTTGCCTCAGGAATCTGAGGTGAGCTTGATTATTTACAATATAAAAGGTCAGGTAGTAAACAGACTGGTAGATGAGAGATTGGAAGCTGGAAGATATAAAGTTTCCTGGGAGGGCAAAGACTCCTCAGGCAATAGAGTTGCCAGTGGGATTTATTTCTATAGGTTAAAAGCTGGAAGTTATAGTGAGACAAAGAAGATGATAATGGTAAAATAAAAAAAGTTGGAGGTTATGAAGTTGAAGAAAAAATTCTTTTTTTTGGGTTTCATAGTTTTGGTTCTACTTTTTAGTTATTCTTTTTCTAAGGCAGATTTCATCCCTTCACCTAATGATACTATGAAAGTGGGAGGCGGTACCTATGCCAATGACATAATCTATGTAGATCAAGGGGACACCAGGGTTCCGGTTACAGTTTACTTGAGAAATACCTTTGATGTAGCTGGTTTTGTCTTACGGCTGGTTTATGATTCCACAATTATGGAGCCTTACCCTCCTGTTCCTGAATCAAGTTATTATCAACCGCCCAGGTCACAAAACCTCCCTATATTTGGGGGGAATTTTGATGGTCCAGGGGAAATATATTTCACCGGATCAGCCTTTTTCGACCCTTCTACTGAATATATAGCTACCGGAAGAGGACCCATAGTGGAGTTTTATTTTAATATTAAATCCACAGCTCCCCAGGGATGTTATCCCATTAAATTGGAAGATGATGCGGAGGGCAACCCTGATAATTACATAACAGATAAACTGGGCACCGCTGATTATCTACCAGTTTTAGTTAATGGCACCATCTGTGTGGGGGATACTACCCCACCTGTCAACAACCCACCGGTAATTTCTCCAGTAGGCTCCCAGACGGTTGTGGTTGGGGAGACTTTGTCCTTTTCGGTTAGTGCCACTGATCAAGACAATGACCTCATCACCTTATCTGCTCAGAACTTACCCACAAACTCCACCTTTCCACAGGTCCAAGGAACAGGCAGTGTTACAGGAACCTTTACCTTTATTCCAGCTATAGAACAAGCTCCTGACACCTTTTTAGTAACCTTTGTTGCTGTGGATGAACATTTAGCACAAGATAATATGACTGTATCAATTTTCCTTTACGAGGAGGAGAAACCTCCTGAGGAGCCTACGGATAAATTAAAAATCTTGAGCACAGAGGGGGGTGTTCCAGGAAGTAGCGGGAGATTGGTTCCGGTCTATTTTATCAATCAGGAGGATACCGTCTATGGAGTTGAGTTCTCTCTCAATTATGATCATCAGGCTATAATTATCGACTCCCTGGTGCCAGCTGAGAGGATAAACGGTTTTACAATTTATTCTAATCTGGGGGACAGCTTGGGAAAACTTACGGTCTTGCTTTTTGGTTTGGGTAATGAGATGATCTTACCCGGATCTGACGATATACTCTATCTGGCTGTGTCTGTTGATACCTTGGCTCTATTTGGCGACAGTCCTTTAGAGCTTACAAGTGCTTGGGAGGCAATAAGTATAGATCCTGATGTGCCAGCAAGGGCTTTAGCCATGGTGGATGGTGTTTTTGCAGTAGATATGTTTGGTGATGTAAATTTAGATAAGAATGTCAATATCGGAGACGTGGTGAGTTTGGTAGCTTATATTTTGGGAAATATTTCCTTAGATACTCGTAATTGGGAGGCAGCAGATATAAATAGAGATGACGCGGTAAATGTAGGTGATTTAGTAGGAGTGATCAATACCATATTAGGAAGACCTATCAATGCTCCGCTGGAGAGATTGAGTGAGCCTTTAGCTTATCTACACTTAGAATACGATTCACTGCAAGCAGGTAGCTCTGGGAAGATAGATGTATGGGCGGATTTGAAGACTTCTGTGGCAGGAGTTCAATTAAAGATTAAGTATGACCCAGAGCAGTTGTCAATCTTGCCTCCAGAATTGACTGAGAGATCAAGTAGTTTTGACAATCTTCACTACAAAGATGACGGGAATGGGAATCTGACTGTGATATTCTTTCGTTTTGGTGGCGACCCGATTGAACCTGGGGAGGGCAGTATACTTTCTCTGCCGGTGGTTACCAGCTCAGGTTTTGATAAGGAAAAATTGCAACTAAACTTGGAAGAGGCAATTTTGGCTGATCCAGGGGCAGTGGTTATACCGGTGGACAAGGGTGAGGTGACACTGCCTAAATCTTTCAGCTTGAGTCAGAACTATCCCAATCCATTTAATCCCAATACTACTATAAGATTTGAAATAGGCACAGGTGGGGGAAACCAGGAAGCGGTGCACATCACACTAAAGGTCTATAATATCTTAGGGCAGGTGGTCAAAACTTTAGTGGACGAGCCTAGATCGCCGGGAGTGTATTATCAGACCTGGGATAGTAAAAATGAGCAGAGTGAGAAGGTCTCCTCAGGTGTTTATTTCTATCAGCTTAGAGTAGGTGATTACAACGAAACGAAGAAAATGGTATTATTGAAATAGAATAGAATATGATTTAAAGTTTTATTATTGAAAGAGTGTTTGAAATACTGTAAAGAAACGGATGAATATGAAAGAAGAGAGGAATAGCAGGTATAGAGTTATTTTTACTTTTTTCCTCTTAGTATTGGGGCTTTTTAGCTCATATAGTAATGCAATTGCTTCACAACCTGAGGCATTATACGTAGATACCTCCACCTCTACTACTCAAATAAATGATGAAGCAAATTGTCATGGCGCACCGGATGGTAATGATGCGAGTATTGGGGGTGCGATTGCAAGAGATTTGGATACCTGGACCTTTAATTTCGCCAATACAGCCAATTCCTCTGCAAATTTTGATTCTGCCTATATCTACGTTACCCATTGGGTTTTCAAGTATTATGATGATGGTTTGGTGTTGGAATATTTTGATGGAACTAATTGGAATATTTTTAAGACCTTCAGCTCATCTGATCCACCACCAATTGCACGAACTACATCAGGACCTTTTTCTGCTGATTCAATCAAAAACTGGAGCCAGGTGGATGGTTTTCAGGTAAGGTTACGAGGGACTGGGAGGGTTGGAGGGACTGATATTATATCTTACTATGTAGATGCAGTTGAGTTAAAGGTCTTCTATACTACCAATCAGGCACCGGTATTAGATTCGATTGGAGCCAAGGTAGTTAACGAAGGTGAGACCCTGGAATTCAGGGTATCAGCCACAGATGCAGATGGTGATTCTATAATCTTATCAGCAGAGAATATTCCTACCAATGCCACCTTTACAGACTCAGGCAATGGAGCCGGATCGTTTAGTTTCAGTCCGGATTATACCCAGGCAGGAGTATATAATGTCACCTTTATAGCTTCGGATGGAGCTTTAGCAGATTCAGAGTTAGTTTCCATAACGGTGAATGATATAAACAATGCACCGGTATTAGATTCTATAGGGGCTAAGGATGTGGATGAGGGTCAGGTATTAAGTTTCAGGGTGCATGCTACAGATATAAATGGAGATAGTATAATCTTGAGTGCAGAAGATGTTCCAACCAATGCTACTTTTGTAGATTCAGGTAATGGAGCGGGTTCATTTAGTTTCAGTCCGGATTATACCCAGTCAGGGGTATATAATGTAACCTTTATCGCCACAGATACCGTAGGAGCGGCAGATAGTGAGGTAGTAGCCATAATGGTGAACGATATAAATAATGCACCGGTATTAGACTCAATAGGATCAAAGAGTGTAGATGAGGGACAGACATTAAGTTTTAGAGTTCATGCCACAGATATAAATGGCGACAGTTTGATTTTGAGTGCTTTAGATGTACCTACCAATGCGACCTTTACAGACAGTGGCAACGGGGCCGGATCGTTTAGTTTCAGTCCGGATTATACCCAATCAGGTATTTATAATGTAACCTTCATCGCTACAGATACCGTAGGAGCAGCAGATAGTGAGTTAGTGCAGATAACGGTGAACGATATAAACAATGCACCGGTATTAGATTCTATAGGGGCTAAGGATGTGGATGAGGGACAGACATTAAGTTTTAGAGTGCATGCCACAGATATAAATGGAGATAGTTTGATATTGAGTGCCCTGGATGTGCCCACCAATGCCACCTTTACCGATTCAGGCAATGGGGCAGGATCGTTTAGTTTCAGTCCGGATTATACCCAGTCAGGTATTTATAATGTAACCTTCATCGCTACAGATACCGTAGGTGCGGCAGATAGTGAGTTAGTCCAGATAACGGTGATTGATGTAAACAATGCACCAGTATTAGACTCCATCGGTTCACAGAGTGTGGATGAGGGACAGACATTAAGTTTTAGAGTGCATGCCACAGATATAAATGGAGATAGTTTGATATTGAGTGCTTTAGATGTTCCTACCAATGCCACCTTTACAGACAGTGGCAATGGTGCAGGTTCGTTT
>Ga0209979_1000689_pt1 | contig 42964 bp, 40 predicted proteins | sample AnhtaG_FD_183114 | JGI IMG/M metagenome (GOLD analysis project Ga0209979, IMG submission 183114) | Deep subsurface microbial communities from Anholt, Denmark to uncover new lineages of life (NeLLi) - Anholt_01485 metaG (SPAdes) (version 2) | ecosystem: Environmental > Aquatic > Marine > Oceanic...
CAGCAAATGAAAAAGCTGCAACCAGTGATATGCTTAATACCAGCACTACTACCCATAATAATGATTTTTTCATTTTTCCTGCACTCCTTTCTCGTTTTGCCATTTTAGTTACTTTTAATAAAATTAATTGGGAGATTGCTACAAAATATTTTCATATCTTATATCTTTGCAAATCTCATCTTACAACTTATTATAATCACCTCCCTTATCCCCTTGTGTCTTTATCTATTTTCCTAATCTTTTCTTTCTTTTTAGGAAATATTCATATCTCTGAATACAATCTGTATTTTTTCCAATCAGGTCTTTAGTAGGTAAATTTTTTACAAATGTTTTAATGGTTTGATAGTTAGTTATTTTACTTAACATTAGATTGTATGTCAACTATTTTCTTTTTTAAAACAAATTACCAATAATCTCGACTTGTATAATGTTTATATTGCTATAACAAATATAATTTTACCAGCTTTTATACAAGCGATTGCGCAAAATAATTCTATCATAATTATCCTTAAAAACAAATATATATTCTGACTATCATACTGGCAGATTGTAGACCATGGATATGAGGAAAGCTTAAGCTAAAACAACTGATATTTTTATAATTGACCAGTCTTATTATCCTTTTTCTGCCCATAATAAGCTCCTTTCCCATGTTTTCTTAAATAGTGCTTATCAAGCAGGCTCTTTTTTATATTATCAAGGGCTGGGTCAATTACCATTGAATAAAGTGCAGTTTTTGCAATTTCTTCTAAGGCAATGCTGACCTCTACAGCCTCTTCTGCATCCTCTCCCCAACTAAACGGCCCGTGGCATGCAACCAGTACAGCTTTCATATGACGGTAATCTTTAGATTTAAAGGTATCTACAATCAGCTCTCCAATCCTCAGCTCATAATCTTTTGATATGCAACTGTTACTTATAACCCTGGTGCATGGTACCTCTCCATAGAAATAATCAGCATGCGTGGTACCCAGGCATGGTATAGCTTTTCTGGCCTGGGACCAGGCAGTGGCATAGTTTGAGTGTGTATGAGCTACTCCTCCAATATCAGAAAAAGCTCTGTAAAGCTCCAGGTGGGTTTTAGTATCCGAGGAAGGATTTAGCTTTCCTTCTACTTTTTTTCCCTCAAGATCTACTAATACTATATCTTTAGGAGTTAGTTTTTTATACGGAACTCCACTGGGTTTAATAGCAACCAGGGATTTGCTCCTATCAATCCCAGACACATTCCCAAAGGTAGAGATGACCAAACCGCTCTGGTAAAGCCTTATATTTGCCTTATATACTTCTTCTTTTAGCTTTGAAATACTCACTTTCTTAATTCATCCTCCAGTATATTTCCTAACTTTCTGTATCTGGCATACAGAGCATTATAAATAGAGGCATTTTCCTTATCCGGATAATAAGTAGCCTCAAATCCCGACCCCATATGTTTTTGGGCTTCCTCTACTGATTTATATATACCGGCTACCACTGCTCCAAACATGGCAGCTCCCAGTGCTACTGCCTGCTCCGATCTTGCCACCTTTACTGGCATATTCAGCACATCAGATAGTATCTGCATAACTAATGGTGATTTTTTAGGTATTCCTCCAATAGCCACTACTTGATTTATGATAATATTTTCCTGTGAAAACCTTTCTACTATAGCTTTTGCTCCAAAAGCAGTTGCCTCAACCAGTGCTCTGAATAACTTAGGAGCATCAGTTCCCAGAGTTACACCTAAAATTGCTCCCTTAAGCTTCTGGTCTGCATAGGGGGTTCTTCTTCCGTTTAGCCAGTCCAGGGCAATTAAGCTACTTTCTCCGGGATTTACTCTGGAGGCTTCCTCAGTAAGTCCAGGAATAATCAAATCAATTGTTTTTTTTATTTCTTTTTTGCTTAGAGCACTGAAAAGTAAATTTTCCAGAGGCCAGGAAAGTAGGCCACGAAACCAGGCATAGATATCTCCATAAGCAGATTGTCCTGCTTCCAATCCTATCATACCTGGTATCACAGAACCATCAACCTGCCCGCATATGCCAGCCACCAGTTTTTCTCCAATTTCATTTTTATAGCTTACTGCTATATCACAGCAGGAAGTACCAATTATTTTTACAAAAGTTCCTGGGCTAATTTCCGCCCCTACTGCTCCCATATGGGCATCGTAGGCTCCCACAGATACGGGGATACCTTCTTTTAGACCAAGCCTGCCTGCCCATTCAGCAGTTAGTCTTCCTGCGGCCTCATCTGAGGTATAAGTTTTGGTATACAATCTATCTCTTAGGCCAGATAGCAGAGGTGATACCCTGGTCAGGAATTCTTCCAGAGGCAAGCCGTCCCAGGAAGCATGCCACATTGCCTTGTGTCCTGCTGCACATCTGCTTCGCTTTAGCTTCAGTGGATCTGTGTTACCGGTAAGTATGGCAGGTATCCAGTCTACATGCTCTATCCAGGAGAAAGCAGCCTCTCTTACTTTATTATCTTCTCTTAGTATGTGGAGAATCTTTGACCAAAACCACTCAGAAGAATACACTCCTCCTTCATATTTAGTATAATCTTCTCCTCCCCAGGATCTAGCGACCTTATTTATTAACTCTGCTTCTTCTACAGGAGTATGATCCTTCCACATTACAAACATAGCATTGGGATTGTCAGAAAATTCTTCCTTTAAGGCCAGTACAGTACCATTTTTATCTACTGGTCCAGCAGTAGAACCAGTTGTATCTACTCCTATGCCTGTTATATTATCTGCAGTATCCGGAGGAGCCTTTTTCAGAGCACCCACTACTGAATCTTCAAGGGATTCGATATGATCCAGTGGGTGCTGCCGGAACTGATTTTTATCAGGACTGTAGTACCGGCCTTCTGCCCATCTTTTAAAATAAGATACATGGGATGATATTTCCTCGCCGTTTGAGGTATTTACAATAATTGTACGCACAGAATCAGTCCCGAAATCCATACCTATTACATATTTGGGATCGTTCATAATATATTTTTCATTCAGATATTTATTATCACTTAAGTTTAACTCTAACTTAACCTCTTTTTTATAATATACTGACCTGCAACATTTAAATTATCCAGATCGAAAATATTATTAAAAACAATAGAGGTAGCACCTATCAACCCAACATTCTCTCCTAATTTTGAAAATTGGATATTATAATTATCTTTAACCTTTGGAAAAGTATTTTTAGAAACTGATTCTTTAACTTTATTTAAATAATTCTTACCAAATTTAATAATTTCTCCGTGAATTATAATAAGTTCCGGGCTAAACATTTTAATCGTATTGGAGATTCCTATACCCATATATTCAGCATTTTTCTCTACATTTCTGGTAACTATCTCATCACCCTGTTCATAAAGCCTGTATAAATCCTCAGTTTTAAGCCTGCTGCTGCCATAATCAGAAAATCTTTCACTCTTTTTAATATCACCCATAATATCATCTATAAGAGAACTGATTGAACACAATGTTTCAAGACACCCTGTATTTCCACAGTGGCACATTCTGTCCCCAGCAAGATTGGTTATTATATGGCCAACCTCTCCAGCCATTCCCTTATCTCCAACTACAAGCTTATTATCTATAAACACACCAGTACCTATACCAATCCCTGTCTCTACACAAACAAAATTCTTAACACCCTTAGCAAGCCCATATTTTTTTTCTGCAATTGCCTGAACCCGGCATTCATTTTCAATAAAAATAGGAAGCCCGATTTTTTCCTCTATAATTTCCTTCAGCTTTATATTGTTCCATCCGTCCAAATTGGGTGAGAAAATAACCAAACCAATTTTGCTGTCAACCAGGCCAGTAGCCCCTATGCCGATGCCTATTATTTCTTCTTTATTAACTTCAGATATCCTTACAATCTTCTTCAGATTCTTTATCAGTTTATCTATAACTGCATCCGGTCCAAGCCACTCTTCAGTGGGAATCTTTATTATTTCCATTATGTTTGACCCCAGATCAGTCAGGGCGATTCTAATAGTTTTTACTCCTATCATCACTCCTAATATATAGCCCGCTTTGCTGTTAAACTGAAGAAGCACTGCTTTTTTACCACCAGAAGGAGTGGAATCAGCTTTACCAACCTCTTCTATGAGACCATCTTTAATAAGATCACCGATATAAGCAGAAGTAGTAGGACGGCTGATTTTGAGCTGTTTGGATATGTCAATCCGGGAGACAGGACTCATCTCTATAACTATCTTAAGTATATTTTTCTTATTTATCTCTTTTAATGAAATATTATTTTTTTCTTTTCTGTAAATCATAATAAAAAATTATATCATTAAATTACAACTTACCACTTAAATATTTATAATTTAAAAAGTCAGACTTCTACAACATCTATACCAGTAAATTTACAGAAAGTATTCATTTCTTTTCTAAGATCTCCGAAAATCATACTGGCATGATGCACAAAGCCTTCTTCAATTATAGTCCTGTAAAGTGCTTTTAAATCATTTACTTTGATCCATTTCCAGGAACCTCTAAGTGTTCTATTATCAGGTACTGCCTCTCCGGTTGTGGAAAGCATCTTAAATTTGCCACCTATCTCTACCAGCCTGTTTATGGTTACAAGCCCTTCCTTCAATTGAAATTCCGCTGTTCCATAGCTTTTATCATAGCCAATCTGCCAGCCCAGTACTGAATGTGTATTAATTTGAGGCCTGCAAGATTTACATTTCAGACTTATGGGAGCATTGCCGCAGTGCCAGGCTAAAAACATATTTTCATTCTCCTGGTTTTGTATAGTCCAGTCAATAAAATGGGGCACATCCTGCCTAAAGGTTAAAAGGTGCTGTACTGCCATAGTAATTGCACCATAAATATCAACTTCGCATGCACACATTATCCCACTGTCAGTCAACCTTCCCATACTAAGACATGGAGATACCCCTATCTCTTCCTGCATTGCTGTCCAGCACTGTATTGCAAAACCGGAAAGATTTTCTTCTGCTGCATATTTTTTAAGTACATATTCAAGTTTTGCAATTTTAGAGATTATCTTTTCATTTACAAGCTTGCAGTCATAAGATTTTTTTATCTCATTTGTTATTTCTTTTATGTCTTCCTCTTTTACATTCTCTATATCTGCCTTTAGCTTAAGCAATGTAAAGGGCACAACTTTAACTCTAAACTTTTCTATTAGGTCTACCTCATTTATAGCACAGGTCTCAAAAGGGGCAGGCCTTGGGCCAAGTGCTCCTACCTCCATACCTATAAAACCAGCACTGGCAAGCGCCGCTTTAGAAAACCTCTTTACACCAGATATGAATTCCTCTTCTTCAGGAAAATAAATCCCCGAAAAATCAAATTTTATTTTCCTTCTTATCAGTCCTGATGCTGTAGAGATGGTGCCGCAGAATGAATCTGACTTTCTATTTCCATCCTCAGTAAATGGTCCTTCTTTAGTAGCAAAAACCTGAATTGGAAGACCGCTAAAAGCCTCTGCAATCAAAAGATTTGGTATCTCCTCGCCAAAAGTCATCATACCTATAAGCAAGCCTTGAATATCTCTTTCTTTAAATAATTTTATAACCTTTTCTGAATCTTCTTTAAAAGTAATCAGTCCACCATCTGTTAACTTTTTATCAGGATATATTAACTCAATTTCTTTTATATTTTTCTCTATTGAGCTAATTGTTCTATCTCTCATATCAATTGCCCATTCTTTATTAAATGGCGACCTGTGGGATGGAACAAAGCCTATTCTTACCATATCAAACCTTTCTTACATAGTTTTATCTTTTTTTAATTTTACACTTCTAATTAATTATACAGAATAATTCCAGTACCCCCCAACTCATTCCAGAAAGCAAAGAAATCGTTTAGTGGTCTATTTATTTAATAATTATTATCAACCTGCTGCCTTTTATTAAATAAATTAATAAACATACTGTGATAAATATATATGTTAGTCATTTTAACTAACTAAATATTGTTTGTCAACGCCAGTTTTATTTACTCAGCAATTAATCATCTTCTGCCTATTTTAGATAAAATACCACCTAAATCCGTATAAATTTAAAATAATTTCCATAGGCCATTTTCCAAATCAAGGTTTTAAGAGTAAAAATTATGCCGATTTTTTGGTTTTAGAATGCCTAAAATATCTGTATTTGTGATAATATTAATTTTAAGTGTTTGGTACTATTTTTGGAAATTTTTTTAAAATCTGGAATTGAATTTTGTGTGATTTATATTTTTAAGAACCTAAAATTAGAAATTTATCTACAATAAAATATAAAATCTATCGAAACTCTACATAATTATTCTACCTATTATTTTCTCTACTTTTCGCTGTGCTCTCTCTTACAACAAGTTTTGTCTTAAAAATACATATCTGTTTGGGCAACTTTTTATCTTTAATTCTATTGAGCAGCAGTTCCATTACAGTTTTACCTATTCTGTATCTTTCTAACTCTATAGTAGTCAGTGCAGGTGAAACTATTTCAGTCAACGCTATATTATCCAGGCCAATAATAGACATATCATCAGGAATCCTAATACCACCTGCCTTAAAAGCCTTCATTGCCCCAATAGCAGTAAGATCATTTGAGCAAACAATTGCCGTTGGGAGCACTTTTCCCTTTAATATTTTTTGAGCAGCCTTGATGCCACCTTCTAGCTTGTGATCTCCCTCTAATATCTTATAATCTAAATTATTATCCCTGTATTTTTCTATGGCGTCAATAAAATTCCTTGTTCTTATTTTTGCTGTTTTCAGTGTTTTTGGACCACTTATAAAATAAATCTTTCTATGTTTAAGAGAAACCAAATGAGAAATAGCTTCTGCTATACCAACTTTGTAATCGAAATACAGGCTATCCACACCTACGTTTCTTTTACCCCAATCAACCAGTACAAAATTTACATCTGTATCCATAAGCTGATTTATTATAGAACTGTCTACCTGACTTGAAGCTACAATTATGCCGTCTATCTTTCTTTTAATTAAGGCTCCTATAGATTTTAAACCTTTTTCAACATCATAATCTGTATTGCATAAAAATACATTATAATCATTTTTTACCGCTAATTCTTCTACTCCCTGTACAAGTTCAGGGTAAAATGGATTTCTAATATCAGAGATAACCAGCCCAATAGTGTGTGTTTTTCCAGTAGCCAGACTTCTGGCAAGCAGGTTAGGTTGATATTTAAGTTTTTTCATTACCTCAAGTACTCTTCTTTTTGTTTCAGGCAAAACAAATCTGGTTTCATTAATTACATGTGAAACTGTTGTTGGAGATACTTTCGCCAGTTTTGCTATGTCATTATAATTAACCATTATGTGCTCCTGACCAAAAAAACTATAAATATTAATTAAGCGCTTGCGCAAAATAATTTTACCATAACCATTCTTAAAAATAAATATATATTCCAATTACCAAACCATTAGATCTAAATTATGGATATGAGGAAAGCTTAATCTAAAACAATTGATATTTTTATAATAGTATAAATTACTTTATAATATACGGTAAATTATAACTTTTTTAATTTCATTTAAGTATAAACACAGGTTATATGATTAAAATATTACTTTATTCAAGGAACACAAAAAACACAGACAAGATAAAAGAAATTTTAGAAAATAAAGATTTTATTGTATTTAGCACGTTTTATGTAAATTTTTATTAAAATTAAGATATAATAATTTCAGAAGTTTTAAAGTACTTTAAATAATTAGGACATTTATTAAAAAATTAAAGGGAGTGATAATATGGAAAAAAATGAAGAGATGAAAGAATTCGTATTAAAAAAAGCTCATGACAATGATATAAAATTCATAAGGTTCTGGTTTACAGATGTTCAGGGCTTTTTAAAAAGTTTTGCCATCACAGTAGAAGAACTCGAAAATGCACTATCAGAAGGTATGGGATTTGACGGGTCTTCCATTGAAGGCTTCTCCAGGATCGAGGAAAGCGACGTTATTGCCATGCCTGATCCCGGTACTTTCCAGATACTACCGTGGAGTCCCAAGGAAAATGGTGTTGCTAGAATATTCTGTGACATACTGGAACCGGACGGTTCAAACTTTAAAGGCGATCCAAGATGGGTTCTTAAAAGGACACTAAAAAAGGCAAAAGATATGGGATACACTTTTTACGTTGGACCAGAACTGGAATTCTTTTACTTCAGAAGTGATAAAGGTGAACCTGAAATATTAGACAAAGGTGGATATTTTGATTTAACCCCCCTGGACGTGGCCAGTGAACTTAGAAGAAATACTGTATTATTCTTAGAAGCAATGGGTATTGGGGTTGAATATTCACATCACGAAGTAGCTCCTTCTCAGCATGAAATAGACCTGAGATATACAGATGCACTTACTATGGCTGATAATACTATGACCTATAGAATTATAGTAAAAGAAGTGGCAACCAGAAATAATGTATATGCAACTTTTATGCCAAAACCTTTATTCGGTGAAAACGGAAGCGGTATGCACACCCATCAGTCCCTGTTTAAAGGAGACAAAAATGCATTTTATGATGCAAGTGATAAATATCATCTTTCTGAAATAGGTAAAAATTATATTGCCGGAACACTCAAACATTGCAAGGAAATAGTGGCAATAACCAATCAATGGGTTAACTCTTATAAAAGACTTGTGCCCGGGTTTGAAGCTCCGGTGTATATATCCTGGGCAAGAAGGAACAGATCTACTCTTGTTCGGGTACCAATGTACAAACCAGGAAAGGAAAAATCTACCAGAATAGAATTCAGGTGTCCTGATCCTGCCTGTAATCCCTATCTTGCTTTCAGCGTAATGCTGGCAGCTGGATTAGAAGGTATAAAAAATAAATATAAACTCCCTGACCCTATAGAAGAAAACATTTTTGAAATGGATATTAAAAGAAGAGAAGCGGCTGGAATAGAGAATCTTCCCGATAATTTGTATGAGGCAGTAAAAATTATGGAAGGAAGCAAATTGGTTAAAGAAACTCTCGGGGATCATATATTTAATAAATTTATAGAAAATAAAAAAATTGAGTGGGATAGATATAAAACCCATGTTTCCAAGTATGAGCTGGATTCTTATCTCTCAGTATTATAAGATTGGTAATTTATATTATAAGTTTCATAATTTATTAAATTAATATATTTAAATTTAAATAAGCCTTTCCTATTGCAGGAAAGGCTTATTTTTAACAGTATTAATCTTTTTACTTGAGTTTTTTGATTCAAAGTCAAATTCATTAAAATTACCCGATTAATTTTAACAGCAGGCTTAATATAATACAAAAACCACCTGCAACAAGCATTTTTAAACCGCTGACTACAAGATTGCTCCTGGATATTTTCCCTAAAAACAGACCTATTCCAAATAATATTAAAAATGCCAGAGCAAAACCACTGTAATAACAGATATTTATAGGTATATATTTTCCAAAAAGAAACGGGGTCAAAGGAATAAATGCCATTACTACAGGCGATAGTCCGTTTACAGCAGCAAGCAATTTTACAGCAAAGTTCTGGGCATGAGATATTATTGTTTCATCCAGATTATGAAGAGTTGATTCCTCTAAATCATCCAGCTCTTTTCTTCTTTCAGCAGTCTCACTGTTATAAGCGCTCCACACTCCTGAAACGCCCAGAGAAATACATATTGCCGCACCGGCTATTATAACATGTGTATACTCTGTAACCTTTATAATATAATTTCCTACCAGTACGCCTATGCTGGTAATTACTCCATCAAAACCATTTATAGCAAAATACCTTCTTAAAATTTTAGTAATATTTGCAATCCTATTATATGTTTTTACCCGGTCAACATAAGTTAAAAGACTCTTTTTTATTCTATTCATTTTAAACTCTTCCTACCAAATATACATTAAATTTTTTCAGTTTTACATCGGTAAATAATAATGTGCCAATGGTCTTAATGGCAAATTATATGAAAAATTATAAGGACTTTATTATCGCGCATTAACACCATTTAATCCCGGTCATCAGGAAACCAGATCACCGCTATCCAAATAAAATAAGTGAGTTTTACTCTTATCAAAATCTAAATATAAATTCATACCCGGTATGATATTACCGGTATTCTTTATGAAATTAACTACATTGATTATACCACCATTAATCTTGCATCCTATATTTACCATTGGAGGGATTTTTTGGATAAAATTAACCACCGCTACAGCTTTACTTTTATCATAAGTGGTAGAAAAACCAATATCTTCAGGTCTTATACCAAGAACTAATTCCTCCCTGGCTATTTTCCTTATAGTATCTTTTTTTATACAGGGTGGAATATCAAATCTACACCTGGCAAAAATAAATTTATTATCTTTTATCTTTCCCCGCATAAAATTCATACCCAAAATACCAAAAAAATCCGCAACCAGCATATTTTTAGGGTGAAAATACATATCAAATGGTCTATCTATTTGAACAAATCTGCCTTTATCAAGCACTGCAATCCTGTCCGCCAGAGCCATCGCTTCACTACTGTCAGAAGTTACATAGATAGTAGTGGTTTTAACTTCCTTAAACAGCTTTTTAAGATAAGTCCTGGTATTCATTCTTATTTTAGCATCCAGATTACTTAATGGTTCATCAAATAGAAAAACATTGGGATTATCCCTGATTATTGCTCTTCCAGTAGCTACTCTCTGTTTATGGCCTGCAGATAACTCCCTGGGATAAAAATTAAGGTATTTTTCTATCCCGATATCAATCTGTTTAATGGTTGACCTCAATTTTTGGTCAATTCTTTCATTTGAATATTTTTTTATCCGCAGTGGGAATGATATATTTTCTTTAGCCATTAGATTCGGATACAAAGCGTATTCCTGAAAAACCATGGCAATATTTCTCTGCCCTGGTTCTAAATAAGTGACATCAATATCATCTATGTACACTCTTCCCGTATGTTTTGTATCCAGGCCTGCCACAACTTTTAAAAGAGTAGTTTTACCACTACCAGAAGGACCGGTTATGCAGAAGAATTCCTTATCTTCTATATCCAGGGAAATATTATTTAGTATGAGTTCTCGGTCATAGTATTTGGTGACATTTTTTACAGAGATTCTGGCCATTTCAATACGCCACACTTTTATATTATTTGCCTTTTAATACCACCAAATTATAGCACAGAATAGCGCTTTTTTCTTTAATGATTGCCCTACAAGTAGTAATTTATTTATAATCTAACCTTTGTGAAAAATTAACCAGGTGCTTGGCATGTATCTCGGCCTCATTACTTTTTTCGAAAAGTGTCCTTTCCAGGGAAGATATTATGGAGCTTGAAATACTTTTTTTCTCAAGTAGTTTTCTCCTATACATATTATCTTCAGCTTCTATAATCACATCCTGGACATTTACATCGGGATTCTCTTTAGTGGCTAAACCGAGAGCTATGCTTAGAGGTACTTTTCCGTTTGGATAGCTTTTAATAACTTTTCTTATTCTATCTATAATTACTTCAGCATCTTTTTTAGATGTTTCCTTGAGGCAATAAAAAGTGAAAAAAACTTCAATTTTCTGTTTTATTCAAATACTAGTTTATTAAGATAAAAAAATATTTTAAATTAGGATGTTCTTTTTCTCAAGTAAAGTGCACCTATTACTCACTTTCTTCCTCTGGTGTCTCTACCTCAGGAGTAACTTGTGTGCCGCCACTAAATTGTTCCTGCATTCTACTTATATCAAGAAACGGTATTATTCCTTCTTCTGGAAGTATTCCCCAGGCTATATTAGGAGAAAGTTTTTGGATAAACTCTAACTGTATTATCTGTGGATATTTCTTAAGAGCTTCACCTTTAATTTCAATTTGCCTCGCTTCTGCTTCAGCTTGGACAATTACTTGCTCTTTTCTAATTCTTTCCTGTGCCAGGATATTTTGCTCTACTACAATCCTTTCCTCTGCAATTTGCTTTTCCTCCAGGATATTAAAATATTGCTCAGTAAATTCAATTTTCCTGAGTAAAAATTCATCTAAAATTATTCCATTTTTTTCAAATACGGGTCTTAAAGTCTCACTTATCTCGTCCTGAACATCGAATACCTGTTCTGAGTAAAGCTGAGCAGCAGTATATTTTTTAGGTATATTCCTGGATAAAGATCTTGCCTCCGTTTTAACCACTTTTTCTACAAGATTATCCATGGTACCAATATTATTCAATATCCATTCAGCTTGTTTAGCGTCAATAGAAAACCTGATGGTATACTTTAATTGTATCTGCTGTCCGTCTAAAGAAGTTGTATCAACCGTAAAATCAGGATAATTAGCCCGGCTGGTTTCCGGGAAATCACTTGTTTCATAAGTTACCTGCCTGGTGGAATAATTTACCGTATTCTGTATAAATGGTGCTTTTATATGTAATCCAGGAGTAAAGGTGACCCCCACAGTTCTACCAAACTGGGTAAGCACCCTTACATTCCCAGCCTGGACTATAACAAAAACGTTTAAAACCAGTATTAATACTACAATGAATACCACCACCCCAATAATTATTTTAGGAGCAAACTTCATTTTTATACCTCCATATTAATCTTTTTTTTATTTTACCTTTTATTACAACCTTAAAACATACTACCATATATTAAAAATTTACAAAATTATTTTACTTATAGTAATTCTATATTGGTTCTATCACTACACAAGTCGTGGTGTCCTTAACACCTTTTAAATTCTGGATTTTTGAAATTACTGTTCTCCCCAATGTATCCAAGTCCGCACTTTCAATAAATATAATGAGGTCATATGGGCCTATTACAGTATTTGCAGATTTTACACCTTTTATTTTTAAAATTTTAGTGTAAACTTCACTTTGCTCGCCAAGTTCAGATTTCATCAATATATATGCCTCTATCATTCTATTCTCCTCCTTCACTTCAAAAAACAATAAAATATATCATCAATTAAATCTTCTTTCTATAAAACAAAAATACATAAATATTTATCTTCCGGCAGAATACATAATGTTTGGCACCATTCAGTAGATTCTTATAATTAAGCTATTTATAATTTAAATCATAAATTATTATTTATTTTTATTTAAAATTCCGTCCAGTATAATACCCGCACCATAAGAAGATCTTACAAATATCCCGCTGGCAACAGCTTTAAAATTAAAACTCTCTGCTAGTTCTTTTATGCTTTCAAATTCTTCGGGTCTATAATATTTTTTTACCGGAAGATTTGACTCCGAAGGTCTAAGATATTGGCCTATGGTAACAATATCGCAATCTACCTCTTTTAAGTCTGATAGTAATTCCACTATTTCTTTCCTGCCCTCTCCTAAACCCAGCATAAATCCTGATTTTGTGTAAATATCTGGCTTTAACGATTTAGCTGATTTTAATATATTAAGTGAAGTTTTATAATCTGCATATTTTCTAACTTTACTAAAATTTTTTTTAACCGTCTCTATATTATGATTCAATACATCCAATTCCTCCGCAAGAAGAATTTCCAGATTATTAACATTTCCTTTAAAATCAGGGATCAGGCACTCTATTCTTAACTCCAAATTTAGCCTGTTTATTTCACTTACAGTCTTTGCAAAATGAGAAACCCCGCCATCGGGCAGATCATCCCTGGTTACCGAAGTAATAACTACATATTTCAATCCCATTTCTTTTACCGCATTTGCGATCCTGTAAGGTTCATTACCATCTAATATTTCAGGTTTCCCGGATTTTATACCACAAAAACCACAATTCCGGGTGCAGATATTTCCCATTAGCATAAAGGTTGCAGTTTTTTTACTAAAACATTCAAAAATGTTCGGGCACTTCGCGCTCTGGCAAACAGTATTTAGACGCGAACTGTAAGTGAGGTTTCTGATCTGATTAATATTCAAACTATTTATTCTGATCTTTCTCTTAAGCCAATCTGGTTTTCTATTCAACTATTTTACCTACTATTCTTTCCAAATCTCTTATGGAGCCAAATTCTATTGCGATCTTTCCCTTTTTTCTGCCCATTGTTATTTTCACAGGAGCGCCAAGATACTCGGACATCCTCCGGGATATTTCCGGGAGTTTGCTGAACTGCAGGACTTTTTTAGCTTCTTTTCTTCCAGCAGGCTCTCTCTTCTTAGCTGTTATTCTTTCCACATCCCTTACGCTCAGTCCATTTTTAACAATAAGGTTTGCAACTTTTACCCTTTCTTCTTTTCCTTCTATTGCAAGTATTGACCTGGCATGTCCCTCACTTATTTTTTCTTCATCTATTAATTTTTGAACCTCCAGCGGAAGAGAAAGCAGTCTTAGCGAGTTGGTTATTGATGCTCTGCTTTTGCCAATCCTTTTTGAAAGCTTATCATGAGTAATTTTAGACTCATCTATGAGTTGTTTAAATGTATAAGCCTTTTCCATAGGGCTTAAATCATCTCTATGAAGATTTTCAATAAGAGCCATTTCCAGTGAAGATCTATCATCAACATCCTTAACTACAATAGAGGGTATGGTATTAATACCAATTTTTCTAATAGCCCTACACCTTCTTTCTCCAGTAACAACTTCATACTTTTCTTCCCCATCCAGTCTTCTGACCACTATGGGCTGAATAACTCCAAATTCTTTTATTGATTCAGCAAGCTCAGCCAGTGACTGGTCATTAAATTTGTTCCTGGGCTGATTTTTGTTTGGAATAATTTTATCCAGTGGTAACTCAACGATTACATTTGATTCACTTTCAGAAGGCTTGTCTATTCTTGGAATTAATGCACCAAGTCCTCTACCTAACCCCCTTCTAGCCATTTTCTATCACTTCCTTTGTAAAATTACTGTAAGCTTCTGCTCCCTTACAATCAGGAGCATACTCCATTATAGGTTTACCATAACTTGGCGCTTCACTGAGCCTTACATTTCTAGGAATAACTGTTTTGTATACTTTTTCTGAAAAATAATTTTTAACTTCCTCAATTACCTGCCCGGCTAGCTTTATTCTCGGATCATACATTGTCATTATAACTCCCTTTATTTTCAATTTATCATTTAGATTCTTTTTAACCAGGTTTATGGTACTTAAAAGCTGACCAAGCCCTTCCAGAGCATAGTATTCACATTGTATTGGTATAATAACTTCCTTTGTTGCTGTCAGCGCATTAATGGTTAAAAGCCCCAGTGCCGGGGGGCAGTCAATCAAAATAAAATCATACTCCTTTTCAATTTTATTTACTGCTTCCTTTAGTCTAAACTCTCTTTTTAAACTTGAGACTAATTCCACTTCTACTCCGGCAAGCTGTATGGAAGATGGAAGAATCTTGAGATTTTTATATGAAGTATCTAATATTATTTCATTGGGTTCCCTATCATTAATTAAGATATCATAAATTGAATCTTTAGCATCTACTGGATTTATACCCAGTCCGCTTGTTGAATTACTTTGCGGGTCAAGATCTATAAGCAATGTTCTGTAACCATAAGAGCTTAAATAAGCTGAAACATTTACCGCTGTAGTACTTTTCCCTACTCCTCCCTTTTGGTTTGTAATTGCAATTATCCTTTCCAGAGGTTTTTTACTGGAAAATTTATAAGTCTTCTTTTTTTTAAGTATCATATCTAAAAACTTCATCTATTAAACTGATTCACTACTCATTTATACATTTATACCTTTACACATTGGCATATATTATAAGGATGTTCCTCTTACAAAGGTTGTTTTTTTATTTTCTTGAAATTCCGGGGGTATATACGGGGAGACTTTTTCGCCTTGTTGATTATCAGAAAAGTCCTGTACTCATCCAGATATGGAACCTTGACCTCTAACAAATTATCTACCTTCCCCCCTAACTTTGAGATAACTTCCCTATGTTCTGCCAGTTCAATAAATACTTTTTTACTCTTATAAAATATAATTTTACCATTTATTCTACAAAATGGAATTATTAATTCACTAAGAATATTAAAACTGGTGACTGCTCTTGCTAAAACAATATCAAAATTTTCCCTGTATAAATTTTCTTTTGCCAGCTCTTCGGCTCTTCCTCTAATTACCTTGATATTTTCTAGTTTTAGCTCTTTAACCAATAGATTTAAGAAATTAATTCTCTTTAATGTTTTATCCAGCAGGTAAAATATCTTATCACTTAAAAAAATAGATAGCAGTACCCCCGGTAATCCTGCACCTGTTCCCACATCGAGTATTTTTTCTACATTATTTGTATTATAGAAAAGATATTTTTCATATTTCAATATTGAAATAGAGTCCAGAATATGCCTTATAAGTATTTCCTCCTTATCCTTTGTGCCAACAAGATTAAGTTTTTTATTATGCTTATAAACTAAATTCAGATATTCTTCTACAAGACTTACCTGGGCTTTAGAAAAATTAATACCAAGTTCTTTAAGTGACAGTTTTAAAATGTTATCAATATCCAAATTTAAACACCTGCCTCCGGTTTCCCTTTTAGGTTCAACATGAGTATTGATATATCCGCAGGCGATATCCCTGCAATTCTTGAAGCCTGCCCCAGAGTATTCGGTTTAATTTTTGTAAGTTTCTCTTGCGCTTCATAAGCCAGCCCAACTATTTTAAAATAGTTTAAATCCCGGGAAAGATAATATTTTTCCAGGCTCTCTAATTTTTTAATTTCGCTTAACTGCCTATTTATATAACCTTCATATTTTATTTTAATCTCTGCCTGTTTTAAAATTTTTCTATCATAATTATTTCTTTTATCACCGGTAAAATCTATTACACCAGAGATATTAACCTCGGGTCTTTTTAAAAGCTTATAGATGCTTAATGGAGTGTCAATGGGCTTCGTACCCATTTTTTCAAGAATAATATTATTACCCCTGTCAGGATTTAAACTACTGACTTTAAGTTTAGATATTAATCGATCAATTTCTTTCTCTCTTCTTACTACCCTCCTGTACTGCTCATCAGTTATTAGCCCAATATCATTCCCAAATTTACTTAATCTTATATCAGCATTATCAGAGCGTAACACCAGTCTATATTCTGCTCTTGAAGTATACATCCTGTAAGGCTCTATAAGATCTTTAGTAAGAAGGTCATCTATTAAAACCCCTATGTAACTATTATCCCTGGTTAGTATTAATGGCGGCTCATTCATTATTTTCAGTGCTGCATTTACTCCCGCAATAAAACCCTGGGCTGCTGCCTCCTCATACCCTGAAGTGCCATTTATCTGACCGGCAAAATATAAATTCTCTATTATTTTTGATTCCAGAGTAAAATTCAATTGACTGGGAATTATATAGTCATATTCTACGGCGTAACCCGGTCTTATTATCCTTGCGTTTTCCAATCCCTCTACAGTATTTATTATCTTCTGCTGTATTGCCATAGGCATACTGGTAGTAAGCCCCTGGAGATACATTTCGTTAGTATAAGTACCCTCAGGCTCAATAAAAACCGGATGCCTTTTCTTTTCAGGGAAATTAATTACTTTTCTATCAATAGATGGACAATGTCTTGGACCATGTGTATCAACCATCCCCGACTTTATAGGAGATTTTTCTATATTTTCAGCAATGATTTTATGGGTTTTTTCATTAGTATAGGTCAAATAACAGTTAATACTTTGGTAAATCTTTTCCTCGTCCCAAAAAGAAAAGCTTAAGGGTTTCTCATCTCCATATTGAACTTCTGTTTTTGAAAAGTTTAATGTTCTTTTATCGACCCTGGGAGGAGTTGCTGTTTGAAATCTCTTTACCTCAAACCCAAGGCTGATTAAATTTTTTGTTAAATTCATTGCAGGGTACTCACCCATACGCCCGGCTGGATAATCCTTTTCACCAATGATTATTCTTCCCCTTAAAAAAGTACCTGTAGTTATTATTACCGCTTTCCCACCAAATAATAGACCGCTTTCTGTCCCTACGCCAACTGCAGCACCGTCCTTTACCAATATTTTATCCACTGTTCCCTGCCTTAAAGTTAAATTTCTGGTATTCTCCAGAACTCTCTTCATTTCGATCTCATATTCCTTTTTATCTACTTGAGCTCTTAGAGCCTGGACTGCAGGACCTTTTCTTTTGTTTAGAATTTTAATTTGTATTAGAGTTTTATTAGTAGTCTTTGCCATCTGTCCGCCCATTGCGTCTATTTCTCTAACCAGCTGGCTCTTTCCCAGTCCACCTATTGAAGGATTGCAGGGCATTAAAGCAATTTTATCCACATTAATGGTTAAAACTATAGTTTTTAATCCTAATCTTGCTGACGCCAGGGCTGCTTCACAGCCCGCATGTCCGGCTCCTACAACTATTACATCGTAATCCATATTACTTTTACTTTCTTAACCTATCTAATAAATTATTTTATGTTTCACGTGAAACATTGATCTCTTTTTTTATATTTATTTATGATTTTTATTGCCTTATCTTTATTTCCCAATTTTTCTATAAATTTTAGCATCCTTATATCAGCATTATCATGCCTGTGATAAAAACTATATTCATTTCTAGAGACAATCATCCTATATGGTTCATTTACGCCCTTAACTACCAAATCGCTAATTAGCACTCCAATATATCCATCTTCTCTTCTTATAATAATGCTCTCAAGATTTTTTACCTTTCTATAAGCAGCCAGTCCAGCAACTATTCCCTGCGCTGCGGATTCTTGGTAACCATTTGTTCCATTTATATGACCGGCAAAAAAAATCCCCTTAAATTTTTTACTTTCCAGGTTACTGTTTAACTGAAAGGGCAACAAATAGTTAAACTCAACACCATGGCCAGGCCTTGTTATTTCTGCACATTTAAGACTTTTTATTTTCTTTAACATTCCAACCTGTATTTCTTCGGATAATGCAGTTTCAAGCCCCTTCAGGTATACTTCATTTGTATCCCTGCCTATCGGCAGGATAGCAATTATATAATCTTTTTTATCTTCAAACTTTAAAACTTTATCCTCAATTGGAAAGCAGTTCTCTGTTGTTTCTGATTTAATCTTACAACTACTGGCTGCTTTTTTATTTATATTTTTTAAAATATATCTTGTACAGTCTTTACCAGTATTAGTTATATAACTATATAACTGTCTTCTCCCATCAAAATTATTTTCGTATGAAAACATTTGAGGATTCCTGTCATATGATTGTTTTTCTAAAACTTTTACATTAATTGATTTTCTATCTATTAGAGGAGCGGTATAATTTTTTAACCTGCCAAATTTAAAACCTAAATTTTCTAAACTAAACAGAAGCTTTTTGGAACATATCTCACCCTGTCTTCCTGCCTCAATTGTATTTCCTCCCCAAAATATTTTTGCTCCCAGGAAAGTCCCGGTGCATATAACAATAGATTTGCAGCAGTAAGCAATTCCATCACTGGTATATATGTTATATTTCTTCCCTATTTTTTCTATGCCTGCTGCAAGCCCCTGCCTTAAATACAAATTATCCTGGTTCTCCAGAACTTCTTTCATTGATAAAAAATATCTCCTCTTATCAACCACAGCCTCCATAGTTTCGATGGCTGGATCTTCTGTACTAACGATTGTTCTCATATTAATATAATTTTTATCGATATTTTTGGAAATCTCTCCACCTAAAACATCTATCTCCCTTATAAGTTGTCCTCTTCCAAAACCACCCACTGTACTGCCATATGGCATAAGAGCTATGCTATCCATATTTATTGATATAAGAAGAGTTCCTGCACCATTTCTTGCAGAGGCCAGTGCTGCTTCGCAGCCTGCATGTCCTGCACCTATAACTATTACATCATAATTAATTTTTCCCTCATTCTTAATCATTTTAATCACTAAAGATTTTATAATTTTGTTTCACGTGAAACATTTTCGTCAAATATTCGTACAATATTGTTTTTTGACATTATTTATTTCCCAATACAGAACTGGCTGAATATTTTATCTAAAATGTTATCTGTTGTTGTTTCACCTATTATTTCCCCTAATAAACCATATGCTGTTTTTAAATCGTAAGAAGGGAATTCCTCTGACATTTTTTCTTTCATTGCCACTTCAGCATTGTCCAGTAAACTACTTACTTCTTTTAGTATATTTTTATGTCTACTGTTAATAATTATTTTTTCTTCCAGATTAATATCACCATTATCCATTATTAACCCTTTTATCTTGTTTTCTAATCTTCTTATTCCTATTCCCTTCAGAGCAGAAATCTTTATAATAAATTTTTCATTAAAATATTTTCTAATCCTTTCCATTTCTAAATTTTGTTTTAAATCCACTTTATTTATGCAGCAAATTGTTTTTTTTCTTTCTATTTTTTTAATTATCTCTAAATCCATTTTTTCAATTCTTCTATTTCCATCCAAAACTAGTAAAACCAATTCTGCCTCATTTATGTGTTTTAAACTCCTTTCCACACCTATTTTTTCTATAGTACTTTTTGTTTTCCTAATACCAGCTGTGTCTACCAGAATCAGGGGTATTCCTTCTACGTATAATATTTCTTCCACTGCATCTCTTGTGGTCCCCGGCAGGGAAGTTACTATTGCTTTTTCTTTTTTTGAAAGTAAATTAAGTAAACTCGATTTCCCTACATTGGTTTTCCCTATAATTGCCGCTTTTACACCATTTTTTATGATTTCTCCTTTTTTCTCATCACTGATCAGTTCTTCAAGTTCAGCTTTTATTTCCTTTACCTTTTTAGTAAGTTTTTGATATGGTGTAATTTCCAAATCCTCTTCAATAAAATCTACCGATGCTTCAAGCTGCACTACTACATCAATAATCATCTCTTTTAGCCTTTTTATCTCTTTTTTTACATTACCCTGCAAATTTCTTGCTGCAATCTTCAAACTCTGCTCTGTCTTAGATCTTACCAGATCAATAACTGCTTCCGCCTGAGAAAGGTCTATTCTACCATTTAAAAATGCTCTTTTTGTAAACTCTCCCGGTTCTGCTATTCTAGCGCCGCTTTCAATACACAATTCCATAACTTTAGTTGTAGCAATTATTCCACCGTGGCAATTTATTTCTACAATATCTTCTCTTGTGTATGACTTCGGCTTTTTCATTAGAGTCACAACTACTTCGTCTATAGTATTCCCCTCATTATCAATTATATGCCCATAAAGCATATTGTATGTATCAATCTCTGAAAGTTTCTTTTTGCTTTTTGACCTAAATATTTTATCAGCAATAAAGATTGACTTATCTCCGCTCAACTTAACAATTCCAATTGCTGCCTCACCAGGTCTTGTCCCTATGGCAACTATTGTACTCCTGTTTTCTATTCCCATTTTTAATTTTTTCTCCTATAATTTCTTTAAATTTTCCAGATTCTAATTATATTTAATATTTTTATTTATTCAAAATTTTAACCAATAAAAAAATGGCACTTCTATGCCATTATTATATTTTTTTATCAGTTTAAAATATAGCTATTTACTACTCTTTATAGGATATATGATTATGCGCCTGTTTGGTTCCTCGTATCTGCTCCTGGTAGTAACATCTTTAAATTTTGCAAGCAGGTTATGTATTATTTTTCTCTCGTAGGCACCCATTGGTTTTAGAGCTATTTTTCTTCCCTCACTGATTGCTTTTTTTGCCATAATAACCGCAGTTTTCTTTATCTTGCTAATTTTTTTCTTCCTATAATCTTTTATATCTATGGTTACATTTCTACAAAGAAGTTTTTTTCTTTTTCCTATTAAATTTATAATAGACTCCAGCGCCTGCATGTTTTTTCCATCTCTCCCAATAACAATCCCCAAATCATTTCCACGAACTGATAACTTTAATTCTTTTGAATCTGTATCAATTTTTACTTCCTCGCCCAGGCATATTAATTCTATTAATTTTTTTAAAATCTGTTTTATTTTTTCCATACCATTAATTTCTTCACCAGTACTGCTTTCTATTTTTTTAGAATTATTCTCTATTAATTTATTTCTTTTTTGCTCTTCTTCAAGTGACTTTATATATGAATCTATGGCTTTCTTTATACTTTTATCTTCAGTAATTTTTACCACCCTCCCCAATAAAAGTTTTACTTTTTCTTTTTTTTCTTTTTCTTTATTTTTCTTCTAATTAACTTCTTTTCTTCTTCACTTAACTCCTGCTCTCCTTTAAGGCTTTTGTCTTTCTGGCTTAATTCCTCTTTTACTTTTTCCTTTGTAACAATTTTATTTACACTCCACTGCTGGCCAATACCCCATATATTTGAAGTCACCCAGTATACCAATATTCCTGATGGGAATTGAAAAGATATAAATCCAAACACTACTGGCATTATATACATCATCTTTGCTTGCTTGGGATCAGTTGTTGTCATCCTGGTAGTTAGAAACATTGTTGCAACCATCAGTATAACCAGTATATAATAAGGATCCCTTTCATTTAGATTCATCCATAGAAAATTATAATTAGGGTTGGCGGCACCCATTATAGTAAATTCCCCGGCAGGTAAAAATCCTGCTAGTCCTGTTTTTATACCGTTTGCGACTCCATCTATAGTGAAATTCCCCAATATATTTGTTACGATCTCGGAAGGATTTCTAAGCGCCTGAAATAATGCAAAAAATACAGGCATTTGTAAAAGCAGCGGCAGACATCCGGCCAGGGGATTAACGTTGTTTTTCTTATAAAATTCCATGGTCTCTTGCTGCAATTTTTGCTTATCGTCTTTATATTTCTTTTGCAGCTCTTTCAGCTCAGGCTGTAGTTTCTGCATTTTTGCCATTGACTTGGTCTGGCTTATGGTAAGGGGAATTAATACTATTCTCACGATAACAGTAAGGAGTATTATTACTATGCCATAGTTTGAAATAATGTTTTTATATAAAAATACTACTATATACTCCAATACATTCTGTATTGGCCTTAGAAATTGAAATATTTGTTCCAATTTAATAAACCTTCCCTATCACTTTACAGGATCATATCCACCTTTATTAAAAGGATTACACCTTAAAATCCTATACATAGATTTAATACTACCTTTTAATACACCGTATTTAAAAATCGCTCCAATTGCATATTCAGAGCAGGTGGGATAGAATCTGCAGCTCTTTGGTAATAAAGGCGAGATATAACTTTTATAAATATTAATTAAAAATATTAGTATTCTTTTCACAATTAAAAACAGTGAGTTAATTATTACTCATTCCTAATTGGTAAGGAATGTGGTTAAACTATTTTCAAGTATCTTTTTAATCTCCCAAAAATCAACTATGACAAATCCCTTTCTGGCAATAAGTAAAATATCCAAATTTTCAGAAATCTCTACATCAACTTTTCTTAAAACTTCCTTTAAAACTCTTTTGATTTTATTTCTTATAACAGCTCCACCTATTTTTTTACTTATTCCAAAACCCACTCTTACTACACCATTACATTCTGTTCTTTTAAGTAGATATATTATTAAATATTTATCCTTCTTACAGGTACCTTCTTTTATTACTCTCGAGAAGTCAATTCTTTTTATAAGTGTCTCAAACTTTATTTTAATCTTTCCTTTTACTCTTTAAGCTGATAGCTTCTTTCTCTCTTTTCTTCTTCTTCTGGCAATTATAGCTCTTCCTGCTTTTGTTTCCATCCTTGCCCTAAAACCATGATTTTTTTTTCTCTTCCTAACGTTTGGCTGAAATGTCCTTTTCATCTTTTACCTAACCCATATATTATTGTTTTCAGTTGAGTAGTAAATTATACATTTTAATTTTAGTAATATCAAGGTTGCCTAAAGGGTATATCTATATATAATATATCTATTTTATTACCTGTATATTCTTACTACCCTGTATTGGTTTTAGATACTTTTTTGGGTGAGGTAACAGGGGTTGCTGGCATTTGTAGCTTTGCATACTTTTTACAATTCTGTTTGTAATTTTTCATTGTTGGTCTTTTTTTTCTCAAACATCTGTTCTATTGAAAAATACTTTTGAAAAATTTATTTTTTTTATATTTTGTACAGTGCTCTTTTCCATAAGCTTTTCAATATTTAAAAATATTTTCCACAGCTGTTGAAAAAATTGTTGAAAACTTTAAAAATGCTACTGTATTGTATGCCAAAAGGTTTTAACATATTAAATGCACCATATATTTTAGTAGCTTTTTTTTGTTTAAAATAATATTATTAATATGTTGAAAACTTTAAACTGTTGGAAAGAATATGAAAAGCATCTGCTTTGTTTAATATATTTTTGCAGTATTAAAATCTAGTTGTAATTAAATTCAACTTTTGACATGTCTGGTGAAAGCTCTAAATTAAATAATAACTCTAGTCCAGGTAACCTGAACAGAAATATAATGGACATACCGGTTAGGATTGCTGTTTATGATAACATGCGAAGCATTCCAAGGATTATTGACCTCAACTTTAATGATATTAATAATTTTATAAATGAAACATCTGAGAAGACTTATAATCTATCCCATGAAATTGGTGGAAGTATTCCTTATACTTTAATAAAAGAGATAATAGAGAATTTGATACACGCAGATTTTAAAGAAGTGGTAATTACCGTTCTTGACAGGGGAAATCATATAATTGTAACAGACCAGGGGCCGGGAATTGAAGACAAAGAGAAAGCTTTCTTCCCGGGGTATACTACTGCTACCAGCAAGATGAAAGAGTACATAAGAGGAGTTGGTTCTGGTTTTCCAATAATAAAAGAGACCATCACTTTTTCCGGAGGATCTATAGAGGTTAAAGATAACATAAAAAGGGGAACAGTAATATCCTTGAAATTAGGATTAACTAAAGATGGTGAAAAAGTCCATGACCCAGGCAGTGAACCGGCGGCTGTACTACCCTCCGACATTGAGAGTGAGAAAAAGACTCAAATAGATATTCTTGATAAATTTAACGGTAAGATACTATCTGATAGACAAAAGAAAATTCTTTTTGTAATTCTAGAATTAGAAGAGGCTGGACCTTCAAAAATATCCAAGGAGCTGGGCTTTAGTCTCTCAACTTCATACAGGGAGTTGATTTACTTAGAAAAAAACAAACTTTTAACATCAAGTAGCAGCGGCAAAAGAAGATTATCTGAAAAAGGTATAAAATACCTTGAATATTATTCAAATAATATTTAATATTAGAGTGTTATGTCAGATCTAGAAACCATTTGGGAAAATACTCTAAAAGATATTAAAAATAAGATTAATCTTCCTACATACAAGGCCTGGTTTGAACATATAACACCGCTGTCTCTAAAAAAAAACTGTTTAACTGTTTCGGTTGGCAGTTCTTTCGCCAAAGAATGGCTCGAATCAAGATATTCAAACCTGCTATCTGATTCAATAAAAAAAGTAATCAATAACTCATGCAAAATAAAAATTGTTACAGCCCCGGAAAGTTTAGAAAGCACCGAAGGGTATTACGATGAATATATTGATGAATCTATTGAAAGTGCTTACTATCTAAATAAAAAAATAAAAAATTCCACATTTAATACAAAGTACACCTTTGATACATTTATTGTTGGCAATAGTAATAGATTTGCCTGCACGGCTTCTCTTGCAGTTAGTGAGAAGCCGGGAAATACCTATAACCCCCTGTTCATATATGGCGGGGTAGGGCTTGGGAAAACACACTTGCTTCATGCAATAGGACAATATACGCTACAGCTGCACCCGGACAAAATTGTAAAATATGTTTCAGCCGAAAGATTCTTGAATGATTTTATCAACGCTCTAAGATATAAGAATATTTTTGCCTTCAAAGAGAACTACAGAAATAATGATGTCCTGCTTGTTGACGATATACACTTTCTTGAAGACAAGGAGGCTAGCCAGGAAGAGTTCTTTCATACATTTAATGCTCTTCATGATACCAACCGTCAGATTGTTCTTTCCAGCGACAGGTCTCCTAAAAACATCTCCACTCTGGAAGAAAGACTCAGGTCCCGTTTTGAATGGGGTCTTGTAACTGATATTACGCCCCCTGACCTTGAGACCAGGCTGGCAATATTAAAAAAATACTCTGAAAGAGAAAAAATTTCCGTCCCCGATGACATACTAAACCTAATAGCTGAAAAAATAACCTCCAATATCAGAGAACTCGAAGGATCTCTTACACGAATAGCTGCATTTACTTCTTTGACTAAATCTAAACCAGACCTGGTCATAGCTAAAAATATCCTTAAAGACATTTTACCCGACGATAAAGAACATAAAACAAGTATTCAGACAATTATAAAAGAAGTATCAAAATATTTCTCAATACCTATTAACGACATTCTAAGCGCTAAAAGAAATAAGTTTATATCACATGCCCGGCAGCTGGCAATGTATCTATCAAGAGACCTTACCAGCAGCTCTCTACCAAGAATTGGAAAATCAATTGGGGATAGGGATCATTCTACAGTAATATATGCTATTTCCAAGATATCAGACCTGATTAAAACAGACAGAAATGTCTATAGGCAGATTCAGGAAATTACCAATAAGATAAAAACATCTATTTAGAAATGACCTTGTTTAAAAACTGTTTAATAATCTTAAAAGTTTTTAACATAAACTTTTATTCATGGTTAAAAATTAAGATTGTTTTTTTTTCTCCACACATGCTTCCGGTTTTTAAACAGCCTCCAGCTTTTTTATTAACAATTTCTCTTTCCATTATTTGTTTTGTTTCACTCTTTTTTCTAAATTACTAACATTTTTAACAGGTATTATAACTATTACTAACTATTTAAATTAATTTCTATTTATAATAAAATATGTTTATATTTTTAATATTTCAAAAGAGGTGGAGATGAAGTTTCAAACAACAAGAACCGGGCTTCTGGACACCATATTGTTTTCAATCAGAGCAATTGGTACCAGAGTCTCATCATTTATATTAAACGGGGTTATGTTAGATGTTGGAGAGGAGCTAACTACATACAGCACAGATTTAGAAACAAGCATTAAAAGCACAATGGAAGTAAAAGTTCTTGAAAAAGGAAAAGCTGTTGTACCGGCAAGAATTTTAGTAAATATATTAAAAAGTTTGAAAGAATCAAGAATAGAATTAGAACTGGATAAATCAACAAACCGGGTAAAAATAGCATGTGAGAATGCTCTTTTTACGTTAAACACCTTATCTCTTGAAGCGTACCCAGGTTTTCCCGAGATAAAAAAAGAGAACTATATAAAAATAAATTTAAACAAATTTAAAAATCTGGTGATAAAAGCCCAAAAGGCCGCATCTTTGGACGAGGGTAGAGCAATCTTGACTGGAGTGCTTTTAGAAATTGAAGAAGGTTTGTTAAGTATGGTAGCAACAGATAGCTACAGGCTTTCTTTAGTAAAAGAAAAGATAGATACGGGTATACCTTCAATGAAAATAGTAATACCGTCAAAAGTGCTTGACAGTATTATTAAAAGCGAATACAAAGACAGCGATATTGAGATAAATATTGAAGAAAATCAGGTAAGTTTTTATCTGGAAGGAGAAAACAAAAAAAAGAATATAATAGTCTCAAGGCTACTTTCTGGAAAGTTTCCGGAATATAAACAGCTTATTCCCAAGAGCTTAAAACATAATATAGTGGTAAATAAAGAAAAAATGCTAGATGTGGTGAAGAGAATTTCTTCGATATCTCAAGATAATATACCGGTTAAACTAACTATTGATAAAGGTAAAGTAACTGTGTCCATGGATATCAGAGAAATAGGAAGCTCCAGTGAAGACTTTGAGGTTTCATACGGAGAAGAAAGAATAGAGATAGCATTTAACCCCGAATTTTTGATTGACGGAATAAACATAATGGATGAGAAGAATATAATATTATCAATAGAGGAGTCGCTTAAACCTATTTTGATAAAATCAGAAAAAAACAAAAATTTGATTTATTTGCTAATGCCTATCAGAATCTCCTAACAGCTAAACAAAACTAGAAATTAAGAAAAGAAAAAAATAAGACCATGGAAAAAACAACAAGAATAGACCTATGCGTCATTGGGGCGGGAAGAGTTGGAACAACCGTAAGTTACACACTTGCTGAAAAAGAGCTTCCCAATATTAGATTGAAGGCAATATCCTCAAGATCTATGGAATCATTAAACAGGGCAAAGAAAATATTAGGAAGCAAAGCAGCTGATGTAATTTTTACCAGAGAAAATCACAAGGCCGTATCGCTGGCAAATTGTATTTTAATATGCACTCCTGATGATGTTATAAACAGTGTCTGTAGCGATATTTTTAAAGAAAAAAGTAAAGATTTTAAAAATTATTATGCAATTCATTTTAGTGGATCTAAATCGCTGGAGGTATTGAATTCAGCCAGGGCAGCAGGAGCTGAAATTGCGTCAATCCATCCATTAAAATCTTTTGCTTCAATACAGGAGGCGATTAAATCTTTACCAGGAACTGTTTTTGGAGTAACTTATTCCAGCACAGAATCAAAAAAAATGGCTGAATTTCTGGTAAAAAGCCTGGGCGGGGAAATAATTGAGGTAGAAAATAACAAGAAGCCGCTTTACCACGCTGCAGCATGTGTGGCTTCCAACTATCTGGTTACTCTTATAAATTATGCGGTACTAATACATAAAAAGATGGGTATAAAACCGGAAGATTCTTTAAAAGGCCTGATGGGGCTGGTGGAAGGCACGGTAAGCAATATAAAGAAGATGGGTACAGAAAAATCACTGACCGGCCCTATAGCCAGGGGAGATGTGGGCACAATTAAAGAGCATATAAGTAGCTTTAATGAATTTTTTTCTAAAGAAGACACTGCTTTATATAGAATGATGGGCATTGAAACCAGCAAGATTGCACACCAGAATAAATGGATAAAAGAGAGCACAGCAGAGGAATTAAAAGAAATACTTAAAGAATAGAAAGGGGATATCATGGCTGAAAAGAAATTAACCACCAGCGATTTAGTAGAAATGAAGAAAAAAGGTGAAAAAATAACCATGCTTACAGCTTACGATTATCTTATGGCATCTCAACTGGATAACTGTGGTATAGATTTAATTCTGGTTGGCGATTCTGTGGGGAATGTGCTGCTGGGATATGAGAATACAATACCGGTTACAATGGATGAAATGATTCACCACTGCCGGGCAGTCACCAGGGGAGTGAAAAGGGCGATGGTGATTGGCGATATGCCATTTATGTCTTATCAGGCAAGTGCGGAGGAAGCGGTAAGAAATGCCGGGAGGTTTTTAAAAGAGGCTGGTGTTGAGGCAGTAAAACTTGAAGGTGGAAAAGAAGTTTATAAAACTATAAAAATGATTGTTGACTCCGGAATTCCGGTTATGGGTCATCTGGGGCTTACCACGCAGTCGGTTTATAAATTAGGCGGTTATGGAGTTAGAGGGGAGAACAAGGAACAGGCTTTAAAAATGTTGGAAGATGCCAGAGGGCTGGAAGAAGCTGGAGTATTTTCAATAGTGCTGGAGAAGATTCCTGCAAAACTGGCAAAAAAAATAACACAGCAGATAAGCGTCCCTACAATTGGAATAGGGGCAGGGGTAGACTGTGACGGTCAGGTGCTTGTAACCCATGATATGCTGGGGCTTTTTGAAAGATTTAAGCCAAAGTTTTCTAAAAGGTATGCTGAAGTGGGAAAGGAAATGAAGAGATGTTACAGGAAATATATAGAAGAGGTAAAAAACAAAGTGTTTCCCGCAGAAGAACATTCTTATTAAAATAATCGATTAAATTCCTCTTTTAATACGTTTTTACTACGAAAGTAAATTTAGTCTACTGTAATGGAAATAATAAAAAAAACAAATGAATGTAAATTAATCGTAAACCGCCTTAGAGAGAAGGGCTACAAGATAGGCTTTGTTCCCACTATGGGTTTTCTGCATGAAGGACATATAAATCTTATTAGAATGGCAAAAAGGGATTGCGATAAGGTGTTTATAAGCATTTTTGTTAATCCAACTCAATTTGGCCCGGGTGAAGATTTTAAAAAATATCCCAGAGATGTAAAAAGAGACAGCGCCCTGGCAGAAAAAGAGGGGGTAGACTATATATTTTATCCAACGGTACAAGAAATGTATGGCTCAGACCATAAAACTATGGTTGAGGTAAAAGAGCTGGGTAAGATTATGTGTGGGAAACATAGGCCCGGTCATTTTGCAGGAGTAACCACTATAGTTTTGAAGTTATTTAATATTATAGATGCGCATAAAGCTTACTTTGGACAGAAAGATTACCAGCAGATGATAATAATAAAAAAAATGGCAGCTGACCTGAATCTGGATATCGAGATTGTAAGCGGTCCTACCATAAGAGAAAGAGATGGCCTTGCTATAAGTTCCAGAAATAGGTATCTTTCTGCGGAAGAGAGAAGAAATGCCACTATTCTGTATGAATGCCTGAATCTGGCTGAAGATATGATTAGAAACGGCGAAAAAGATCTGGAAAAAATAAAAAGAATAATTTTAGGCAAACTGGAGGATAACAGGTTTGTTAAGAGCGTAGATTATTTTGAATTTAGAGACCCCCGGACACTGGAAGAAATAAAGAGAGCGGATAAGAAGTATAAGAGCATACTGGCTGCAGCTGCTGTATGGATTGGAAAGACCAGGCTTATTGACAATAAGATTATAAAAGTATAAAAGCAATAAATACATTAATTAATTTAGGTGAACCTAAACAGCAGAAGGAAAGAAAGTGTTAATCTGTATTTTAAAAAGCAAGATTCACAGAGCAACAGTAACCGGTGCTGAAATTAATTATATGGGGAGTATAAGCATAGACAAAAACTTGATGGAGCATGCAAAAATACTTCCTTATGAAAAAGTACTGGTGGTAAGCCTGGATAGTGGGGAAAGACTGGAAACCTATGTTATAGAAGGAGAAAGGAATAGTGGAGAAATTTGTATAAATGGAGCAGCTGCAAGGAGAATATTTAAAGGCGAGAAGATTATTATTTTATCCTTTGCTTATATAGAAGAGAAAGAAGCGCCAGACTACCGGCCAAAAATAGTTTATGTAAACAACAAAAATGAGATTACAAATGAAGAAAATCACGTGGAGAAAGATGACCAGTGCTAGACTGCGAAAGAATGCATCTAATATATTTAAAATATTTATAATACATCTAATTACAATTATTCTTTTATCCTTTATCCTTTTAACATCTTGTAAGATTAGAGATAATTCTGATGAGCAAATAATAGATTATAGTGATTATAAAAATAAAAGCAGCTTATATTTATTTGATTATGAGAAAATTGTGCTGGAAAGTACTGGCTCTATTGATGTAAAAATTGAGAACTGCAACCTGTATTTAGATATTTACGAAGACCTGGTAATACTGGGTGAGGTAAAAAATGATTCTAAAGTAAATAAAACCAATATAGAGATTACTATTGATTTCTACGATAAGGGTGGAGAAAAGATAATATCTGCAGCCATTCCTGCTCACATTAATTATCTTAGAGGAGGGAGCAGGTTGCCATTTTATTATTACCTGACTGAAAGAGAGAAGTATATAGATATATCTAAAATAAAAATAGGAGTTAATTATAAGGATTGTTATGAAAGATTTGAAGGGAATCCTATAGTTGAAAATGAAAGCTATTATTATAAGGAAGACTATTTAATTATTGAAGGTAAAGTAATTAATATAGGTGAAGGAAAAATAAGGAACCTAAAACTTTTTTGCACTTTTTACAATGATAAAAACCAGGTTGTGTTTATAAAACAGTGTTACTTAACCAGAGAGGAAATGACTGCCGAGCAAGAGCAGAAGTTTACTTTAAAAGTACTGCTTGATGAATATTTGCCTGTGTTTACACATTACAGATTTGAAGTATTTTTTGAAGATGAAATTAAAACACCAGCTTAATTCATATCCAATCCTTATATTTAAAATAAACAAACATACCTATGATTATTATAATCATTGAAACCACAATTATGATAAAGGCGAAAGGGCTGCGTCCTAAAGGAAGTCCAACATTCATTCCATAAATCCCGGATATAAGAGCAAGAGGGAGAATGATTACGGAAAAGATAGTGAGTATACGCATTATGTCGTTAATCTTATTTGATAACAGCGACTGATGAGCATCATGCACTCCATCTATTAATTCCTTATAATTTTCGAGGGTATCCCAGATCTTTTCTACATGATCTACCAGATCACTGAAGTAAACATCCAGAGCCTCTATAAGGAAATCCATATCTTTTATCTCCAGGGTTTTAAGAAATTTTCTCTGTGGAAAGATTATGTTTCTAAATGTAAGGATATTGGTTCTGATGAGCAGTATATCCTTAACATTTTTACTGCTCACTTTTTTGAAAATTGCATCCTCAACATCCTGTATATTCCTGTAGATTTTATTGAGTATGGGGAAATTATAGTCAATAAGCGAATCAATTACTTTATGCAATAGGTAACCGGACCCTTTATTCAGGATTTGATGGCTTTCAGTAAGGTAATCAAATGTATTCTGGATAGGCTTACACAGCCCGCGATGTACGGTTACCAGGAAATTATTTCCAATAAAAATGTTTACGGCAAAAGGCACAAGTCTTCTGGTCTGCTTTATAAAGTAGGGTATATGCAGCACCAGAAAAAAGTAGTCATCATATTCATCTAGTTTTGGTCTTTCAATGACACTCAGGCAGTCTTCGATATCCAGGGGGTGAAAACGAAAATGATCCAGCAGAAATTGCATATTTTCTTTGCTTGGGTTCTCAATATCGGCCCAGATAAGGTATTCCACATTATTAATATAATAGGGAATACTTTTGAGAGTGACTTTTTCCAATAACTTTTTTTCATTCCTATTATAAACAAGAGTTTTCACTAGAACTCACCCCTTTATTTAAATCATTACAAAATTTTATAATTTTTTATAAAAAAAAGAAATGTAAATTTATTAATATATCATTGAATTAAAAAAGTAAACTTATAAAATACATTAACCAGTAAAAAATAAAATAATGGTTTTATCTGACAGTCATTTTTTATGATTTTATGATATGGAATGAAAATTGCATTTATAATATAATTGGTGAAAGTCTGTTCATATTAATAGAATTGAGGGTATAAAATGGTTGGAAATATGCTTAAGGTCAAAAGAAGAGCACCGGTAAGATTAATAATAATGTCTATTGCGCTCTCGCTATTTTTTTTATTAAATACCTCATCATGTAATTTAATCAATCCTCAGGTAGAAGATGATATGGGAAAAGCGAAAGAGGAAGTAGCGGAGGAGGGGGAAGGTGAAATTACAGCTGGTGAAAAAAGTATTACCCAGATAACTCTCTGGGATTGCCTTGACCCTAAAGAGAGATTTGCCCTGATAGAAAGCGTGGACAATTTTATGGTTGAAAATGAATATATCGATATAGAAATAGGGCATTTTAGGAACCAGGAGGAGCTGGAAGATCAGTTTGAAGCTGCTAGTCTGGCTGGCGCAGGACCCGAATTAATGCTGATTGATTTTGACAGTGTACAGAGACTTGTTCCGGGAAATGTAGTAAAAGAGATAGTAGATGAAGCAGATTATTCATTATTTCTAGGCGGTCTTGTAGAAATTTCTGAATATAACAACAGAAATTACGTAATTCCTTTCAGGAGCTTTGGTTTTTTAGCCCTTTTTTATAATAAAGACTTGATAGATAAACCCCCTATGGATTTTGAAGAAGTTATTGAATATTGCAAGGAAGTGAATAATTTTAAGGAATGGACTTATGGATTTTTGCTAAATGCCAGTGAGCCTGACTGTATAATACCTTTCATAGGAGGATACGCTGATTGGATTGTTGATTATAGTTCCGATTCACTGACTTTAGACACCAACGCTACTGTAAAGACTATGGAATTCTTAACTTATATATATAATGAAGAAAAAATTTTGCCTTATAATATAGAATATGGAGAGATAAATGAGTTATTCAAGAGTGGGAACGCTCATATGATTGTCAACAATATCCGGTCTATAAAAGAATATCAGGAAGCCGGATTAAACTTTGGGGTATCAAAAATACCCAGGGCCTGGCAGAGCAATAAATACCCTACGCCTTTAATTTCAGGCCTTGGTTTTATTATAAATTTAAATTGTTACGGCAGTGAATTGGAAGCCGTAAATAAATTCATACAATATATGTTAACTGAAGAGGTACAGATAGACTGGACATCAAATACAGATACTTTTCCGGTTTTAGAGAATATTGATAGAAATGAGAAAGTTAGAAATGATGACATAGTTTACGGCGCCTTTCAGCAGGCGAAGTTGTGCCGGGGGAAACCTCATGAAGAACTTATAAGGGTAATAAGAGATGCTATAAGGGATAACGTTAAAAATGTCATATCCGGGGATATGCTGCCTGGGGACGCAGCATTGAAAATTCAGGAAGATGCCCTTAGATTAAGATCCGGCGCTATTTCTGTTGAAGAGGCTGCAGAAGTTGAAGAAACAGAAGAAGCTGTAGATGCTGAAGAAATAGAATAAACATTTAATCTTTTAAAAAATGAGGGAGAATGTGAAATGAGTGAAAATAATGGGTTTAAGTCTTTTTTTATAAGAGGTCTTATCATAATAATGATAGCGATAGTCTTTTTATTTATCGGGGGAGCGCTTACGTTGGGTATTCTGTCTGTAATAAATAAAGTATCTCCATCGGATTTGCTTAAGGGGAATATTACAGGTGAAGAGCAGGTTACGCCTGAACAAAAAACACAGGAAGATGAATTAGTAGAAGAAGAGGCAGGCGCGGCAGGACTAGACGAAAAACGGGAAGGCAGTGAGCTTTTACTTGAAGAATTTGATAAAGCAATAAATGAAGTTGTAGAAGGTATTACTCCTTCAGTTGTAAATATAAGAGTCACTATAAAAGTCCAGGATATATTTGGGCAGATACAGGAAGAAGAGGGAATAGGTTCTGGAGTAATTTATACTGAAGATGGTTATATTATCACCAATAATCATGTAGCCAGTGGCGCCGAAGAGCTTCTGGTGACTTTATATGACGGCAGTGAATATCCGGCAGAACTGGTAGGAGCAGATGAAAATACTGATGTGGCAGTTATAAAGATAGAAACAGATGGCCTGAAAGCGGCCAGCTTCACCTCAATAGATAGCGCAAAAGTAGGAGATCTGGTTATTGCAGTAGGAAGCCCTTTTGGGCTTCAGCAAACTGTAACCACGGGAGTGATAAGTGCTAAAGGAAGGGATATTTCAGTTTCACAGGAAACACTTCCCATGGTTAACCTGATACAAACTGATGCCGCAATAAATCAGGGCAATAGCGGCGGTCCGCTGGTAAATTCAGCTGGGCAGGTAATAGGTATTAATACTTTAATATTTTCTCCATCAGGAGCAAGCGCAGGAATAGGATTTGCTATACCCAGTGACACAGTAGTCAATATTGCAGAACAAATCATAAAATTCGGCAAAGCAAGGATTCCTTTTATAGGTATAGAGATGGAAGAAAACAAAACGGACATAATTGGAGTGTACATTAAAAATACCACAGAAGGATATCCTGCAGAGAAGGCTGGAATAAAATCCGGAGATATAATCACTGAATTTGATGGGGTGGAGGTGCAAAATCCTTTAGAATTGATTGCGCAGATCTTAAGACGCGATGTAGGAGATGTAGTGAATATAAAAATATATAGGGATGGAGAGTATTTAAATATCACCCTGGAATTGGTTGAGAGTCCAGCAACAGAGAATGTTGACTAGGCAGCTTTAAAAAGAGGAAAGCGTTGGAAAAATATAATAAGGGAAGTAAATATAGAGAAATAGATGAAAGAGTATTAGTTGCAAGATCAAAAAAGGGAGACAAGGCTGCGTTTGAAGAGCTGGTTAAGCAATTCTCAAAATATGTCTATACAACTGCTTTTTTTATATTAAGAGACACCCATGAAGCAGAGGATGTAAGCCAGGAAGTATTTGTAAAAGTATACCTGTCCATAAAGGGTTTTAGAGGACTTTCAAGTTTTAAAACCTGGATAAGGAAACTTACAGTAAATACCTGTATTGACAAACTAAGGCTGTACTCAAAAATAAAAGATAAAAAAGTTAGCCTGGACAAAATAACCGAGGAGCATGAAGTAGTTTTTACAAAATTCAGCCAGAGTCTTGAAAAAAGTTATTTTAATAAAGAGACGGTAAAAAAAGTATTGAAAATTATAGTAAATCTCGATGAAAGTTACCGGATTCCAATAATTTTAAGGGACCTGCAGGATTACAGCTATAGAGAAATTTCAGAACTAACAGGCAAACCTATTGGAACGGTTAAGACAAATATACACCGGGCAAGGAAGATGATAAAAGAAAAAATGAAAATGTATAGATGATAAAATAATTAGCTGAAACAAAAAAAACTAATTTTAATCTAATATACCGGGATTTAAAATCTTATAGAAATTATTTATTATGAATAATATAAATAGATATTTAAAAATTGCAAAAGATGCTGTTATAAAGCCTTCTGATGATATAGATAAAAAAATAATAGATAGAATATCTCATATCGGCAAGTCAGATGAAAAACTATTGGATGAAAAGTTTATAGATTATTTAAAAAAAAGCAATTCAAGGTTATATATGACTATTGAAAAAATTAAAAACAATCCCGGAGCTTTTGCAGCTGTGGTAATAGCTGTATTTTTTATTATTATTTTTATTGCTTTTATGATTAAAATATTTTTGAGCGAGGGAAAAACTGGTGGGAAAAACAATAGGTTATCTTCTCCTAAAGATGATACTCAACAAGAATAACGCCACTATGATTATCCAGAACAAGGGATTGGTAAGCAGATTCCTTAAAGGTTCATATCCTAAATTACCAAAAACCCTCATAAGAAAATCTTCCACCCAGGTATATATAATTTCAAATAGTGATCGCATATTTTCCATTGTAAAAAAATCTTTTATTGCTTCCATAATTTATAAATTCTATCGTTTATTTGATATTTTGTAAAATTAATAAAATAATTAGGAAGCATCTATTATTTCGTAATAAATAATTGCAGCAGCTTTTGTAGCGAAGCAATAGCCACAAGTTTTATAGGAAGCTGAGATATACTGTAAAGAAAACTTTAATATAAAAAGTATAACCTTAAAAACTGGCTAGTAATTGATTACTAGCCAGTTTATTTTATATTAATTTGACAGGGGATATAAATTTTCGTAATGTTTATTTGAACCTGCAGGAAATGACAGCAGAGTATTAATAACTTAAAGAATAAAAGCTAGATGCAGGGGAATATATAAAGTTTTAGTATTTTAGTTTATGGGAACTAAGATTTAACCAGAAATATTAAAGGATAAGATGTTATATCAAAAAATACTTATTGGATTTGGTTCAGTAGTAGCAGTAATTATTATTATATATTTGTTTTCAGCTATTTATGAATTTCTGACCCAGTCATACCATGTATATTATCCAAAAAAAGAAATTACGGCCACTCCTTTTGATATAAAGTTGTATTTTGAAGAAATCATTTTCAGTTCTTCTGACGGCGTAAACCTTTCTGGCTGGTTTGTGCCGGCAAGAAATAGTAAAGGGGTGATATTGGTTTTACATGGGAATGGGGAGAATATTTCAACCGGGCTTACCTTTATAGATTATTTCAACAGAAAACTTGGGCTGTCTGTTTTTATAATTGATTACCGCGGATACGGTAAGAGCGAAGGCAGGCCAAATGAGAGGGGAACCTATCTGGATGCCAGCGCAGCCTGGGAATATTTAACAGGTTATAAGAAAATAAGACCTCAGGATATCATAATTTTTGGGCGGTCTCTGGGCGGCCCTATTGCAGCCTGGCTGGCTAAAGAGGTAAAGGCGAGAGCGTTGATTTTAGACTCTACTTTTACTTCAATCAAGGATATAGCAGCTGAGCTGCATCCCTATCTGCTGGTAAGAAAATTCTTCAAATTTGACTATCCTACTATTGATTATTTAAAAGGCGCAGGCATTCCGGTATTGATTATCCACAGCGGCGAAGATGATTATATTCCATTTTCCCATGCAATAAAGCTATATAATGCCGCAAATGAGCCCAGGCAATTCCTTAAGATAAGGGGCAAACATAATGACAATTACATAGAATCAGAAGAAATCTATATAAAGGGCATAAGATCTTTTATCTCCAGATATTAAAAAGATTACAGAATATCTTTTTTCATATATATCCAGTCCCGGTATCCGGTATACCTTTCTGCTACCCAGGAAGACCTTACCACCAGTTGATTAAACCCTAATTTTTTATACAGGTTATAGGCATTTTTATTCTTGCCGGGTACCCAGAGTTTTAAGACACTTTTTCTATATCTTTTTGCAAAATCTTCTACAAAGGATAGCATTTTTTTGGCTATGCCTTTTCTTCTACTATTTATATCAACTGCAACATTGTCAATATAGATAGTCTTGCTGTCTATTTTGGGAGCCTCCAGGAAGGTTAAGATAAATGCCTTGACTGCTCTAAAGAAACCCAGGTATTTAACAAAGGTCCGAAAATTTCTGGTATAGCTTTTAATGTTTTCTCTGGTTACTATCTCAACGATTCCAACTATTTTCCCATCTATTATGGCATTGTAATATCTTCCGGTATCAATGTTTGTAGTAATTTCTGATTTAATGATATTGTACGCAGCATCTCTGTTACTGCCAAATATAAATTTTATTTTTTCGAAAAATGCATCAAATTCTATTTTAAGATAACTATCAAGGTCTTCTAATTTTAAATTACTTATCTGGATATTGTGGGAATTGCTGTTTTGGTTTTTAAAGTTATTCATTTGATAAATTTTTTTTATCAAGTAGCTTCTGGGCTTTTTGAAGATCCTTTCGATTGGTCAAAAGTTTTACTCCTCTTACACTCTGTAAGGAGGTAATGCTCTGCCCGGCATCATCTGAAAATATCTCGGCTTTTATACCAAAACTTTCCAGGTAACTTTTAGCTATTTCCGCTTCTATCCTGGAGTTAAAAGTTTTAATTGTAGATAACCTGTCCATATTATGCATTTAATTTTTGTTAATTATAATAAAATTTTAGACTCTTAGCTAATTTTTAGACAGATTAAAAGAAGTAAAATTATAGCACATCAATTGTATTTATAGTACCACAATACTTACGGATACTATACATGCAACTTTTAATTGAAGAATTAACATCTATGATATAAACTAGTTTTAAAGCTCTGGCGACCGCAAACTTTAAATGTTGCCGGAAATTTATTTTAACTTATAGGTTATATAAAATACGAAAGTTTTTATGATAAAAAAATCACTTCTTTTAAAAATTTATGAAGCAGCCAGTATGCAGAGATGGAATGACCAGATCCGCACAATTGAGCTTACGGAGCTGGATAAACAGGCCCATAAGATGGTTGTTGCTTATATTCTGGGAAGATGTGAAGAGGATATAAATGCCGGGAAAGTTAACTGGCTTGAAATAATAGAATGTGGATTATTCGAGTTTTTAAAAAGAATTATTCTAACTGACCTGAAACCACCCTTGATTTACAGGATAAAAGAAGATAAAAAGCAGTATGAAAAGCTGAATTGCTGGGTTTTTGAGAGAATCAGCCCTTTAGCAAAGCAGATAGGAAAAAGCTTTAATTTACGTCTTAAAAAATATCTACTGGAGGAGGAAGAAACTCTTGAAAAAAAGATTGTAAATGGGGCACATTTCTATGTAACGAAGTGGGAGTTTGATATTATTAAATCAGCAAATCCCAGAGTTTATTTAATTGAAGAGATTGTTGAAAGCATTTCACAGGAGAAGAGTAAATATCACAATTTGAGGTGCATGAAGGTTTTTATGGAAAAAAGAAACTTAATGGATTTTGCTGATATATGTGGACAGCTTCGGTTCCAGCAAAGATGGAGTCATCTTTACCGGATTCCAAAAACTTCAGTATTGGGCCATATGTTAATTGTTGCTATATTTTCATTCCTGTTCTCTTATGTAACAAGATTGGACAGAGAAAATTGTATAAATAATTACTTTACAGGACTCTTCCATGACCTTCCGGAAGTTTTAACAAGGGATATAATTAATCCTGTAAAAAAATCAGTGAAAGGGCTTGATGAACTTATAAAGGATTATGAAGTTGAGGAGATGGAGAAAAAAATATATAAATTAATTCCTGAGGGCTGGCAAAATGATATAAGGATGTTTACGGAAGATGAGTTTTCTGATACCAGCAAGAGAAATGGTGAACTGGTTAAGGCAGCTGATGATCTGGCTGCATTTATAGAAGCATATCTTGCTTTAAAAAATGGTATAAAAAATGAGGACCTGATTTATGCTAAAAATAAATTAACCCGGAAGTATAAATCCAGGAATATTGCAGGTATAAACTTCGGAGAAATTTATGCTGACTTTGATTGAGTAGATTAATTTCATGAATAGAAAAATTATCATATCTAAATCAAAATATCTGGCAGGGCTGCAGTGCCTGAAATATTTATGGTACCAGGTCAATGCCAGGGAAGAGATTCCAGAGCCGGATTTTACAGCCCAGTTTATTTTCAATCAAGGGATGCTGGTAGGTGAATATGCAAAGAAGCTTTATCCCGAGGGAATTGACCTGGGAAAGATAGGTGATTTAAAAGAACAACTGGTAAAAACTTCAGAACTCTTGTCCGAGAGAAAACCTCTGTTTGAAGCAAGCTGCAGTTCCGGGTGTGTTTATAGCAGAGCTGATATACTGGTGCCGGCAGATACAGACAGATGGGATATTATTGAAGTTAAAAGCTCCACCCGGCTTAAAGAGGATTATATCTATGATGTTTCATTTCAGAAATACTGCCTGGATAAAGCCGGAGTTAAAATCAGGAAATGTTATCTTGCCAATATTAATAATCAGTATATAAGAAAGGGAGATATTAACCCCGGGCAATTATTTAAAAAAACTGACATTACAGTGGAGGTAAATAAGTTCCTTATTGGAATAGAAGATAGAATTGAAGAGATGCTGGAGGTTGTAGCTAGAACCAGTCCTCCGGAAATTCTTATCGGCAAGCACTGCAACGAGCCATACAGCTGTCCGCTTAAGGATAGATGCTGGAGATTCTTACCTGATAATCATATTTTTAATCTATATGGAAGTAAAGACAAAGCCGCCGGGCTTTTCAATAAAGGAGTTCTTTCCATTAAAGACATTCCTGACTGGTATAATTTAAATTTTAAACAAAAAGTACAGCTTGAATGTGCAAAAACTGAAAAACCAAAAATAAATAAAAGTGAAATATTAAAATTTATAAACAGCCTGGAATACCCCCTGTATTTTTTTGATTTTGAGACATTTTCAACTGCTATTCCATTATACACCGGAGTTAAGCCTTATCAGAGAATACCTTTCCAGTATTCAATACATATACTGGATACCATTGACGGCCAACCCGGACATTATGATTTTCTGGCTGAAGGAGCTGAAGATCCAAGAGAAGAACTTCTGTTAAACTTAAGAAAGCTGATAGGTGAAACAGGAAGCATAATTGTTTATTATGAATCATTTGAAAAGGGAGTCCTAAAAGAACTGGCTGAAACTTTTCCTGACTACAGTCAGTGGATTGGTTCGATTCTTACCAGGATAGTTGACCTCTATAAGCCTTTTGGTAATTTTCATTATTATCATTCTTCCCAGAAGGGGAGTGCATCAGTAAAAAATGTTCTTCCGGCAATTACCGATTTAAGTTATGAGGGAATGGAGATAGCTGATGGTATGGCAGCGAGCGTATATTTTCTTTATATCTGCGGGAATTATGATATCAATGAAAGCCACCCGGCAAAGGAAGAAGTCGAAAAAGTAAGAAAATCACTCATAAAATACTGCGGAATGGACACCGGGGGGATGATACATATACTAAGAGCGCTGGTGAAAGAAGTTGTGTAATGTCATTCAACTAATATCCATAATCATCCAATATTTCTCGTCTCTTATGCACTCACCATAAGCAAAATGACGATTCGCTTCATTTTGCTTAACGGGAATTGGGCTTTGCTCAAAGTCAGGCTTGTGGCGAAGCGCCACTTCGCCTAACATCAAGTTTGTGGTTTTGCTTTGCTGCACCCAAAGGGCGCGCTTTGCGACCCCTTAGCAAACCTGGGGCTCGATAACAGTACGGTTGTATTTAAATGATTTATCTTTGTAATATAAATTTAAAGTTGAAAAAGTTATAATAAAAAGCATGAAAAGTAAGATAAATATCTCTCTTCTGCTTATCTCTTTTTCGCTTTTTCTCTATCAGGTATGTCTACTCCGGATTTTTTCAATAGCAGATTATTACCACTTTGCCTTTATGATTGTAAGTATATCTCTTCTGGGATTTGGTATAAGCGGAAGTTTTCTGTATTTCTTTATTGGTAAACTAAAAAATCCTGATCTAATACTACTTATCTTCTCTTTTGGATTTTCGGTATCCATAATAACAAGTTTTTTAGTAAGTAATTTTATTCCCTTTGATTCTTTTAAAATTGCCTGGGAGATAAAGCAAATTTTTTATCTGGCAATATATTATATATTTTTAGTGCTCCCTTTTTTCTTTGGAGGCTCTTTTATAGGATATACATTTTACCGGCAGGAAAAACCAGGACTCACCTACTTTTATAACCTGATTGGTTCTGCAGCAGGAGCAATTATAGCCATTTTTATTATGCAGCTTATGGGAAAAGATGGGGCAATTTATATTTCAACTGCTGTAGGTCTTATTGCAACGGTTATACTGATAAATAAGAAATATCTAAAAACTTTTGCAGCTTTATTATCTATCTTTGTAGTTTTAGCTACCTCTGCAATAGTTTTCCAACCCCGGATTATGGATATAAGGATGTCACCATATAAGAGCCTTCCTACATACTTGAGATTTCCTGACTCCAGGGTAATTTACAGTAAAGAGAATTCCTACGCCCGGCTGGATTTAATAGAAAGTCCCAGCATAAAATCTGCGCCGGGAATCAGTTTGCAGTACCAAAAGATTCCACCACCCCAGCATGGTATTACTATTGATGGTGATAATCTTTCTGCGATTACCAGAATTGAAAATGATGTTGCTGAACTCGAGTTTTTTGAGTTTTTACCCACTTCTATTTTTTTTACTGCAAAACCCGCCCCGGAGGAGGTCCTGGTAATAGAACCAGGAGGAGGAATGGATGTTGCCGGGGCAT
>Ga0209979_1000690_pt1 | contig 42952 bp, 39 predicted proteins | sample AnhtaG_FD_183114 | JGI IMG/M metagenome (GOLD analysis project Ga0209979, IMG submission 183114) | Deep subsurface microbial communities from Anholt, Denmark to uncover new lineages of life (NeLLi) - Anholt_01485 metaG (SPAdes) (version 2) | ecosystem: Environmental > Aquatic > Marine > Oceanic...
CCCTGGCCGCTGTTCAGTAGGTCTTCCTGCGCCGCTCCTCCAATGGTACCAGCCAGTCTTTCATCACCTACTACTGACTAGTTCCCACGGCAACGGCGACGTTAGTCGTTCCCTCCTCCTCGAAGGCAGACATCCAAGCGGCCATGTTCCCGTCGTCCTTGCTCCACACCGCTACCTCGCCCTTCTGCCCCAACTCCTCCATGCTGAACGCCCATACCTCTTCCCAGCCCTTGAACTCCTTATTGTAGAAGTCTAGGACTTTTTCCGGGGAGTCGCTGGTCTCGTACAGGGTGTACTGGATAGCGCCGTACTCGTCGGGCGCGAGGCCTCCATCGCCGACCATGGGAATGGGAAAGTCCCCTGCGCCGGTGAACGTACCGCTGAAAACCTCCTCGGCACCGGGGTAGGCAGGAATGGACGGGAGTTCGCCCCCGTCGCCGGGCCCGGGCCCCTCCGGCGTCTCCTCCCCAGGCGCAAGCTCGGGGGTTTCCTCGGCGGCGGCAGGCGTTTCCCCTGCCGCTGGCGCCTCCTCATCATCCCCCCCACAGGCGACGGCCAGGACGAGGAAGGCAGCGGCGATGAGAGCCGTGAGGATAAGAACAAACCTTAGCGGCAACTTCATTGTGCACCTCCTGAAAGCGGCAACCTGTCAAGTCGCAGGGATCATACCGCCCGGGGAGCCGATTGGCAATGGCTGTTTTCCCTCTGCGGGCGTGAAGGTTCGGGGAAGAGGGTGTGAAGGGCAAAGCTTAGCCTGCCCTGGCCATGGCCCTGTTTTGCAGATAGAGGCGGATGAAGTCCGCCTCTCCAACGTTGCTGCTAGAGCTGCGGGTGCTCGTGCATGGCCTTGAGGCGCTGCCAGCGCCGCTCGATCTCCGCCTCCAAGGCTTCAAGCTGGGGCGCATACTGGGGCTGGAGCAGGTGCCTGGTCTTGCCCATTAGGCCCAGCCAATCGCACACATCAGTGCGATGACGCGCCCTGTCGGGGTCGTGGGTGAGTTTGGTGATGCCCCGCTCCACCTCATATAGGGGGAAGAAACGGCAGTTGGCAGCGGTCTCCAGGATCTTCGTGCCGAGACGATCCTCGCTGCGCCAGTTGAGAGGACAGGCGATGAGGACCTTGCCATAGACCAGCCCTTCGTTCTTGGCGTACCACTGGGCCTTGGCCGCCTTCCTTACCAGGTCATCGGGGAAGGCCTCCGTGCCGGTGAACACGTAGGGAATATGGCAGGCGGCCAGGATCTGGGGGGTGTCGCGATGGTGGAAGGCCTTGCCGGCCTGAGCCGGGCCGACGTGGCTGGTGGTGGTCATGTGGCCCAGGGGCGTTGAGTAGCTGAGCTGGCTACCGGTGTTCATGTAGCCCTGATTGTCGTACTCCAGGATGATCATCTTGTGGTTGCGGATGGCGGCGCCCAGGACAGCGCCCATGCCGATGTCCATGCCGCCGTCGCCGCTGATCATGACGAAGGTGATGTCTTCACCGGCGGGCAGCTCGCCCCGGCGCTGCCGCTCCTGGAACATCTCCACCAGGCCGGCCAGGGTAGCCGCTCCGTTCTGGAAGAGGTTGTGAATATAGGTCACGCGATGGTTGCTGAAGGGATAGCCGCTGGTGACGATCTCGGCGCAACCGGTGTGGTTAACAATGACGATGTCGCCCTCAATGCCCTTGAAGAATAGGTTGAGGGCGGGAAAGATACCGCAGCCGGGGCAGGCGCCGTGGCCAGGGGTGATGCGCTTGGCCTGCGCGGCTAGCTGCCAGCGCGCAATGGGCTTTACCCTGAGCTCTCCCGTCTCTTCGTTGCGGGTCACCTGCACCAGGCCGGGCGAGGTCTCCTCCTTGGTGAGGGGCGGTAGCACCTGCATTGGCGGCTTTTGGGGATCGCCGGGGGTGACGCCGTGGTAGTCGAAGCGCGTCTCGACCTGCCCTGTTTCGGCTGCCTTCAGGGCGAGGTTGAAGAACTCCTCGGCGTCCTCGCCGTAGAAGTCCTTGCCCCCCAAGCCGTAGATGCGGGTGAGGCAAAGGGTGCGATTCTGGGGGTCTTCCTGGAGGGCTGCCTTCACCTCGTGGGACAGGGGGCCACCATGAGCGCCATAGGAGTCGCCCCGCTCACCGATAACCAGGGCCTTGACGCCCCTCAGCGCCTGTCTCAGTTCCTCCGCGGGGAAGGGGCGCAGCACAGTGAGACTGACGACGCCCACACGCTGCCCCTGCTGGCGCAAGCGGTCCGCCACGTCCTTGGCCGTCTCGGCGGCCGAGTTAAGGAGGACAACAGCCGCCTCGGCGTCGTCCATTCTGTAGAGATCGAGGAAAGAGTAGCGCCGTCCGCTGATCCGGGCATACTCCTCGAAGACCTGGGGGATCACTTCGCGGGCAGCGTCCATGGCCAGCTTCAGTTGGTATTTGTTGTTGATCAGGTCGGGGTCGTTCATGTAGGCGCCCATGGTGATGGGGTGACGAGGGTCCAAGGCGTGGGGAAAGTCGGGCGGGCGCCCGATGAAATCCGCCACTGCCTCATCGTTCTCGAAGTACTGCACGCGTCGCTTCTGGTGGCTGGTGAAGAAACCATCGTAGGCCACGATGACCGGCAGGCGAACCTTCGGGTGCTCGCCGATACGCACAGCCACGATGTTCATGTCGTAGGCGGCCTGGGGTTCGCGAGCCAAGAGGATGATCCAGCCGGTGGTCAGGGCATAGTAGAGATCGGAGTGGTCGCAGCGGATGTCCAGGGGGCCGTTGACCGAGCGATTCACAAGCTGTAGGAGCATAGGGAAGCGGCTGCTCGACTGAACGGGGAGCTGCTCCAGGGAGTAGAGGAGCCCCTGGGAAGCGGTGCAATTGAAGACGCGCCCCCCGCCGCTGGTGGCGCCGTAGCAGATGCCAGCGGCGCTATGCTCGCCGTCGGCGGGGATCATGCGGATCTCGTGCTCCCCCTCCGCCTTCATCTCGTCCAGGAACTCGGCGACCTCGGTGGAGGGCGTGATGGGGTAATAGCCCATCAGGTGAAAGCCGATCTGCTTGGCAGCGCGAGCGGCCATCTCGTTGCCGGTGCGGAAGTCCACCTTTTGGACCAGCTTAGCCTTTTCTTCCGCAACTAACTGAGCCATGATTTCCCTCCTTGCGCGATCAGCCTAGAGTCACCTGGCGTGCTTACTTGTCTTGTTCCAGGTGGGGAAACACGGCTACGCTATGAGCCTCGGCGTAGCCCTCCGTCTCCCGCATCTCCACCAGGGCATCTGTGGGGCAGGCCTCGATGCACTTGAGGCAACCCTTGCAGTAACGGTAATCGATGCCAACCAAGCGCACCCCAGGCTTGCCATCCTCTTTAGTGTAGGTCTCCCAGACAAAGCAGTAGTCTGGGCAGACGATGTCGCAAAGACCGCAGTGAACACACTTCTCCAGGTCCAGGCCAGGCAGAAAGCCCTGACGGGAGGTCGATAGATCCTTAGTAGCGCTGTTGCCCGGGTTGGTGACCATGCCACCCCAGGGGGCGTTGAGGTAGCCGTAAGCCGGTTGGGGACGAGCGACGCCGGTCGCCCACTCTCCCTCCAGCGGGAATGTCTCCAGGCGGAGTTCATCGTAGCCCCGCTGGAAGGCGTGCATGTTAGCTTCCAGCAGGTGGGGGTAGTGACGCTCGAAGGTCTCTCGAATGGCGGCTTTCACCGCCTCGGGGTCGATGAAGGCAACGGCACGGGTCGTCGCCCCCAGCATCGCCATGTTTGGACGGCTCTTTTCAGCCACGGCGATGCCCAGAGCGTCCACCACGCCAATGGTGCCGCCCGGCAGCCCGAGGCGCTCCTTGATCTCCCCGGGCGAGGCAACGCTGTTCACGATAATGATCCCATCCGGTCGTAGGCCCAGGGCAACCTTCTCGCGACCGATGAGGGCCTCGTGGAAGACCGCTATCAGGTGGGGCCGCTCGACGGGGCTGTTGGTGCGCACAATCTGGTCGGGGCTGCAGAAGCGGATGTAGGACTTCAGGAGCGTGCCCTTTTTCTCGGAGCCGTAGGAGGAGAAGTGGGAGCCATTGAGACCCAGGCGCAAGACCCCGGTCTCGGCCAGAACCTGGCCGGCCAGGTGAGCCCCCAGCCCACCGATGGACTCCAGACGAATGCCGTAGAACCCGTCCTCATCGAGGTTTTTCGGCAGGGCAGCGACCATATCCAGACCTCCTCGTGGGGCGCAGGCAAGCGCCGGCCCTGTCAAGATTGAAGAGAAATGCCTTCACGTATCCATGATAGCGTAAGACCACGTTACAGGACAGATTGATCTTCACAATGATCTAGATAGGCAATACCTCTCTGCCGTTACAGTCGATAGCCCGCGCCAATGATGCCACGAACGGCCCCGCTAAGCCCTGGGCTAGCTCACGCCCTCAGCCTCGCTACAGCGGCTTGACACTTCACCTCATTGGAAAGAAGGATGTGTACGGGAAGTAGTGGACGAGTACAGGACGTTGACAGGCGATCAAGAATCGTGCTACGGTGAATTGAAATCGGGAGTCGTCGTGAAAGGCGGGTGATGTAATGATATCCACCGTGACGACGACAACCGTGTCTACAATAACCACTGCCGTAGGGATAGCGGCGTCTCTGGGGCTCATGGCCGTGCTGACCCTTATCACCTTCCTCGTGGTCAAAGAGCTGGCAGGCGCCGACGGTCGCCCTCGGTTACGGGCATTGGGTCGTGCCCTCAATGTAGGGATCATCCCTCTGCTTCTCGTCTTCGGCGCCATCGCGGCGGCGAAGGTCGTAGAAGTCCTGTAGCACGTTTGGCGTACCCGATTGGGAACTGGCTCCCATAAAGGGAGCCAGTTTCTTCTTGTTTGCCGTCAGGGCATCAGGACGCCAAGCCCTGCCAGGCTCTCGCCAACGCGCCAAAGGGGCTTGTTTACGGCGGTAGGGGCACGACCAGGGACGTACCTACAGGAACGATATCGGGCTCGGGGAGATCATTCAGCTCCAGCAAGACCTCGATGGTTGTGCCGTACCTGTCGGCGATTAGGCCAAGCGTTTCCCCCGCCTCCACTACGTGCACGGTCGTAGTGACAGCCGCTTCAGGCCTGCGGGGGACGAGAATGGCCTGCCCGGCGTAGAGGAGATCCGGCTGCGCTAGGTCGTTCAGCCGCAGGAGCTCGTCGACGGTGGTCTCATACTTGGCGGCGATATCGGACAAGCTATCGTCGGGCTGGACAATGTAGGTTTCTGTCGGGCTGGGCTCCTCTGTCGGTTGGGGAGGCGGCACCTCCACCGGTTCGGGCGTGGCAGCAGGGGTGACGGTGGGAGAGGGTGTGGGGGTGGGAGTAGGGCTAGGCGACAGGACCGGCTCTATCTGAGGCGGCGAGGCAAGGGCCTGCATTCGCTGCACTTCCTGTGAAAACTCATGTGTAGAAATCTGCACACTTTGCACACTAATACTGGGCGCGGTGGTAGCGGCAATCCCCAGGAAGGGCACTACGAGATATAGTGCAATGTTAGTTATGCCGTGGGAAAGGCTAACACCCAGGAGACAGCGCGTCTTGGCCACTACCAAGCCGAACATCAACCCTACGGCGAATACGAAGGCCACGTCGACCGCCGACTTGTAGCCCAAGTGGAGGACGGCGAAAACGACCGTTACATACAGGATGGCAGACTTTCCCAGGGCATCGCTGGACGCCGACTGCATAACGCCTCGGAACACCAACTCCTCGTTAAAGCCGGTGCCGACCATCAGGATGAGAGCGGGTAACCAGAAGGCACCCCAACTGAATTCGTCGATGAGGGGCTCAGGTTTGAGGATGAAGTACTCGACGACGCCGAAGGCGAGGCCGGCGGCGACTACCGCCGCCTGAATGCGAAGGGAACGCAGGGTGAAGCCGAGATTGCGCCAGCTCAGGCCGAGAGTACGGGCCACCAGCAGGGCCGTGAGCATCATGGGCGCGCCGACGATGGCGTACCAGTACATGAGATCGAGATCCTGCAAGGGCATGGACAGGCTGAGAATGCGGATGAGAGGGGCAAGTGCCAGGGCCAGCAGCAGCTTGTGGTAGGGCTGGTCTAGTACGAGGGAGGACTGGACGAGAAGGGCTGTAAGAATGCCGATGTGCATGGCGAGGCCCCAGCGGGCATCGGTCAGTACGGTGAGAAGCTCGGCAACAGCAATGAGGATGACGTAGAGGACGGCCATGATGGGCATTATAGGTACGGCCCTGACGCGAATAGCCAGGGCACCAAAGATGGGAGGCGGACGGCTGATAACAGTTGCCTCGGCCTGGTGGCCACCACTGCGCATGTGGTTCAGCCTTCCGACCCCAAGGGTCAAGATCGAAAATCCTCGGGATGCAACCCTTTTCACCGGCATTGACTGCCTCTCCAGCCGGGCCGGTCTTCCCCTTGGAGGCCGCGCCGCTCTGCGCGGCTCCCGCTCGTGGGAAGAGCTACTCCCGAGGACGCACGGAATATTAACGCCAAATTATAGAACAAGTCGCCCGGGAATGCACTACCCCCTGAACGGCGTTCAGGAGGGACGGGGCTGATGCTCACCAGAAATATCGACCTTGTCATTGCAGCCGCCTGCGCCCTGGTGACCGTCGCGGTCGTGCTCCTCGTTCCCTCGCTGGGGCCGATTCGTATCGTTCTGGGCCTGCCCTTCGTTCTCTTGTTCCCTGGCTATGTCTTGGTGGCCGCCCTGTATCCCCGCAAGGAGGATCTCGATTCCGTCGAAAGGGCGGCGCTGAGCTTCGGCCTGAGCATCGCCATCGTCCCCCTCATCGGCCTGGCCCTCAACTATTCGCCGTGGGGCATACGGCTCAATCCAATTCTGGCCTTCGTAAGCCTGTTCATCGTGATGGGCGCAGGTGCTGCCATGTACAGAAGGCAGGCCCTTCCGGCGGAGGAAGCCTTCGCCATCAGCGTCCCCCTGCCAAGGTGGTCTCAAGTTCGCTTGGCTACAGTAGCCCAGGCCGTGGTCGTGGTGCTCTGTTTGATCGGGTTTGGCGCAGCGGTGGCCTTCCTAGCGACATCACGAGGCAGTTCGGAGAGCTTCACCGAGTTCTACATCCTGGGCCCGGACGGCAGAGCCGAGGGCTATCCACGAACCCTTGAGCTAGGGGACGGTCTGACGGTCATCCTGGGCGTGGTGAATCGCGAAGGAGACGACGCAGCTTACGAAATAGAAGCGACAGTAGACGGACAGGTAGCAGTCCTCATTGACAGCGTGAGGCTCGAGGACGGGGAACGCTGGGAAGAATTGGTAACTCTGGTTCCCAACCAGGCGGGGAACAGCCAAAAGGTGGAGTTTCTGCTCTATAGGGAAGAGATGGACGGGGTGGACGAGGCCTACAGGGCTGTCCATCTATGGGTTGACGTCGAAGGCCCTCCCGCGCTGGCGCTCGCTGAGGAAGCCACGCCAGAGCCTACGCCCACGCCGACCCCCACCCCAACGCCGCTGCCCGCACCACCTCCTCCCGTCCTGACGGCAGGCCCCGGTGGGCTGATCTATCTCGTCGAGCCCGGCGATATGCTGTTCGATATCGCCGAGCGCTTCGGCGTCAGCCCGGAGGCGATAGCTGCCGCCAACGGCATGCCTGAGCCTGGCCCGATCCTGGCTGACGAAGAGCTGGTTATTCCGGGCACCACCTACCTAGTGCAGGCGGGCGACACCCTGACCTCCATCGCCGCCGCTTTCGGTGTTACACCCGAGGCGATACTGGAGGCCAACGGGATCGCAGATGCGAGCACGATCTATGCCGGGCGGGAGGTGGCAATTCCCGGTGCGACCCCCTAGACAGCCCCAGTCGGCAGAGGATATCCTCAGCCGGGGACGGCGCGGTCAGGCGCGTCCCGGAACCTCCCACCCACCAGCGCACGGCGCAAGCACAAGGCGAGGGGGTCAGGCATGAAGCAGTGCTATGACGCTGTAGTAGTGGGGGCTGGCCCTGCCGGGTCAGCGGTGGCGAGGGATATCGCCAGCCGTGGCTTCAGCGTCCTGCTCCTAGAGGAACACAGCGTCATTGGGCAGCCCCTGCACTGCGCTGGCTTGGTGACGCCCCGAACCATCGCTCTGGCCAAGGTGGGTGAGCACGTGGTCCAGAACGAGATCCGGGGGGCCATCATACAGTCCCCGCTGGGCAAGCAGCTCCCGATCGGCGGGGACAGAGTGTATGCCCTCGCCATCGACCGCGTGCGCCTGGACCAGGCGATGGCTAGCCAAGCGCAGGAGAGAGGGGCGGAGCTCGTCCTAGATGCGAGATTCCTGGGGCTGGAGCGCACCAACGGCCTGGTGAGAGCCTCGATCGAGAGGCACGGTCGGCGCACCAGGGTTCTGACCAAGCTGCTCATTGGCGCTGATGGTGCCCAGTCGAAGATGGCTAAGCAGCTAGGCGTGCACAGGCCCCACAGGACGATTTTCGGTTTAGCGGCGGAAGTGAGAGCCAAAGAGGCGGCCGGAGACCGAGTGACGGTCCTGGTGGACAAAGACGTGGCCCCCGGCTGGTTTGCCTGGGTCATTCCCCTGGGCAATGGCCGCCTGCGGGTGGGAACCGGGACCGCTAACGGTCTAAGACCCATGGATTCGCTTCGCCGTCTCCGCGCCAGGCTCCCTCAATACTTCCGCGGCGATGCCCTGCTGGGGCTGGCGGGCGGCCCCATACCCTTGTGGAGCCCCATGAGGCTGTACAGCGACAACACCCTGCTGGTGGGCGATGCCGCCCGACAGGTGAAGCCCACGACCGGAGGAGGGGTCTATATGGGGCTAGTGGGCGCCAGCCATGCCGCCAGGGTGAGTGTGGACGCCTTGCAACGAGAGGATTTCTCGGCGACCTTCCTCTCGCGCTATCAGAAGGCATTCATGGCCGATGCCGGCGACGAGCTGAAGCGAGGGGCAGACCTCCAGCGGCTGTTTGCCGCCCTCAGCAACGCCCACCTGGAGCGACTGCTGGCAAGGCTCAGGAGTGGAAGGCTATCAGGGCTAATCAATAACTACGGAGATATCGACTTCCCGTCCCGGCTATTGTCGGAGCTTTTGAAGGCTGCCCCCAGCCTGGCCGCCTTTGTTCGCACCCCTCTTAGATTTCCCGGGGCCTGGCTGCGGCGGCGGGCCCAGAAGGACGATGGTTCTTCCTGAGCTCTGCCGCCAACTACTCGATAGCGCCAGCCAGCACTACGGTGGCGATGATGGCGTTGGCGGCGCCATCGATCACCAGCACATCAGCGGTCAACGAACGGGCTACGTAGATGCGGTTGGTGACGGCATTGACCGCCAGACCTCGAGGAGAACTGCCGACAGCCACGGTTGCAATCACTGTGTTGCTGTCGCCGTCCAGGACGGAAATGACATCGCTACCAGCCTCCGCCACGTAGATACGCCCAGTGACCGGGTTCAGGGCCAGGCTGCTCGGCATGCCACCCAGCTTGACAGTGGCGACCAGAGCGTTCGTTGAGCCGTCGATGACGGCGACACTGCCGGCCGCTCCGTCGGCTACATAGATGCGGTTCGTCTCCGGGCTCAGCGCTACGGCGATTGGCAGCTCGCCCACGTCTACCTTAGCGATAACGGTGTTACTCCCCCCGTCGACCACCGAGATTTCGGGGCTGCCATAGGTGACCACGTAGATGCGATTAGTGCTCGGGTTGACCGCCATCGCCACCGGGTTCTGGCCGACGGGCAGGGTGGCGACGACGGCGTTGCTCTCGGCGTCGATGACCGAGAGCGTGCCCTCGAAGTCGGCTACGTACACGCGGCCGGCGTCAGGGTTGACGGCCAGCGCCATCGGGCTGTGGTCCAGGGCAATGGAGGCGTCAACGCTATTGGTGGCCCCGTCGATGACCCAGAGCTCCGAGCGCCGACTGGCCACATAGATTCGGTTGCTGCTGGGGTCGACATCGATGGCGAAAGGAAAAAGGCCAGCGGGCAGCGTGCCCACGACGGAGTTGCTGGCGCCGTCGATTACGGATATGTTGTCAGGCGACTCGCTGGCTACGTATATGCGGTTGCTGCTGGTATCGACGGCCAGGGGTGCTGGCACGGCGAGAGCAGACGAGGCGACCGGAGTAACCGTGCCACCCGATCCCGATACTCCCTTTTCGCCAGCGCAGGCGGACAGGAGGGCCCCTAGGGCCACGACTAATACGAGGGCCGTGAGCCGAGCATGCGGGCCGCGCTTTCTGGCGATTCGTCTTTGTAACATGAGCAAGCCTTCCGTCAAGTGGCACTGACTATGACAATAATAGCATGGGGCAAGACCGGGGCTGGATGAGCCTATCAGAAGGGCATCCACGACCATCGGACAAGCCCCGCGATACCCCGTCCTGCGAAGGGTCGGGCGGATCAGCCACATTGTGGAGCGGGTACAAGAACTCTATCATGAGCAATAGCAAGAAGTGTGTTGGGAAGTGCCCGCTGCCGAGCCAGTAGGGGAGGGCGCAGAGGTTCTATACGGGTCTGGCAGCTAGGGGTTCTTGACGCTGAACAACTGACATCGGGCGGGATGTGCTCTTGCTCATACTGGCACACGTAGGATATACCACAGGTGCCGTCAGGATATCGCAGAAGTTCGCTCTTCGGCGGCCTCTGGACTATCGGCTCGTCGTCCTCATGGCCATCCTGCCCGATGTCATAGATCGGGGGCTGCATGTCTTCGTCATACCCGGGGCCGAAGGGGGAAGACTGTTCGCCCACACGCTCTTGTTCAACCTAGTGGTCCTGGCCGTGTTGGTGGCCATCCGTAGGGACCTGTGGATATACGGAGTGCTGCCCCTTGTTCATCTCCTGCTCGACCTGCAGGGCCTGTCGGCTGACCAGCTCTTCTGGCCATTCTTGGGGGCCGACTTGAGCAACGTTGGAATACCCGGCGGCTTGGGAGAGACAGCCGGACAACCGTTTGCAGACCGAGTTGGAGACCGGATCGAGGACATCCTCGGCACCTATGGCGGAGCGAGCGTCTGGTCCTTTCTCATCGACGCCGGCGGCTTAGCAGCTTTGGTGCTTTTGGCCGTGAGGGCGAAGCTCTACCAATGGCCCCGCCTCCGACAGCTGATAGCGGTTGGAAGCGTCTAGATTTGCCAACGTCCTGACGACTTCGCCAGTCGTCGCTACAGCCGAGCCGGATTCACCCAATCTTCACGAGACCTTCATGCACTGCTGCCAGGCATCGGCTTTCCTTCGAGAATTACGCGCGTTACCAATTGGCTAAGGGTTTCGCTTGTGGGCCGAAAGGCCATATCAGCTTGACCTGGGCGGAATGGACGGGAGGCAAGCGGTAGGGGGCGCTCTGCGGACGAGTTTCCCCGGCCGTGGGGGAGTCGTGCCGCCCGTTAGATCGCGGCTCCAGACGGAGCCGAACGGGAATTCGGCGGCGTAACTTGTCAGAGCGTCCATTGCCCGCTGCTAAGTGAGCCAGATTTGAGGAGGTGGGGAGAGGCAGGAGAGGTCTTGTCTGGCTCACGAGGCAAGTCTTCCTGGTTCCCCCAGGCTCTCAACACACACTGAAGGAAGGCCGTGGAGGGACTCAGCGTGGGGGAACGTGGCATCAGCCCAGCGGACGTACTCACGCAGACACGGAGGGCTGTTCAGGTCCTCCGGACACCGCTTTTCACCAATGCCTTCTACCTCTGGGGCAATGTGGCAGGAGCAGCACTCGGTGGCTTCGTCTTCTGGGCGTTGGTAGCCCGCCTGTACGACGCCGACGAGGTCGGGCTAGGCACAGCGGCCCTTTCGATCGTTACCCTGCTGGCCATGCTGTCCCACTTGGGCCTAGGGATGGGGCTTATCCGCTTCCTGCCGGAGTCCGGCGAGGGGGGACCGCGGTTGGCGAACGCCGTATTCACAATTAGTGCTATCGGCGCCGTGGTCTCCTCGTTCGTGTTCCTTGTTGGGGTGCCCTTGTGGGCGCCCAGCCTCGGCTTCCTGCGCGAGCAGCCATTGTACTTCCTAGCGTTCATCTCGTTTGCGGCCGCCGCCACTTTATCCTTTACCCAGATGCAGGCTTTTCTCGCAATAAGAAAGGCGAAGTACATCCTGATCCAGACCTTGATGACCCAACTGAGCCGTCTCGCCTTGCCAGCGCTCATGGCCGTCTTCTTCGGAGCCTTCGGCATAGTCGCGTCGGGAGGCATAGCGGTGGCACTGGGAGCAGTGGTTGGATTTGCCCTGCTGACAAGGGGATTGCCAGGTTATCGGCCAGCAGGGTTGATCGACCCGGCCGCTATGCTCAAACTTCTGCCGTTTTCAACGGCCAATTACGTTGCCAGTGTCCTGCTTACGATGCCAGGTCTCGTTTTACCGCTACTTGTGGTGGGCGTACTGGGTCCAGCAGAAGGAGCCTACTTCTACATGGCGTGGTTCTTCGGATACCTTCTCACATTGGCCTCAGCACAGCTAGCCCTTTCCCTATTTGCGGAGGGTTCTCACGACCCCGGGGCGCTACGCGTTCTCTCGCGCAAGGCCGTAGTAGGCGGACTGGCGGTGGCTACCGTCGGCGCCGCGTTCCTGCTGTTGCTGAGTGACAAGGTGCTTCTGGCCTTTGGGTCCGATTACGCCACTGAAGGAGCAGCGCTTCTCCGCATCGTGGCCCTGGCCGCCCTGCCTGCCGCAGTGGTGAATGTCTACCTTGGGGCCTTGCGGGTCACCAAGCGGGTTGGCGAACTGATGATTATTGCTGCTGTAGTAGCAGTGACGACGGTGGCGCTGGGTTCCGCGCTTCTGCCGGTGATGGGCCTGGCAGGGGCAGGCGTCGGCTACGGCCTCGGGCAGGGTCTTGGCTTGATCATCATACTGGGCAGGCTTTTGGCTACTTCCCAAGGGACAACAACGGAAAGGGTACGCTGGCTTCTGACGAGTCTCGCCGGGCGATCGCAGGTGGAAGTGCATCAGTACGCACGAGGTAGCGGCGATGCGAAGGCAACGTAACAGGCCCGCAGAACCTGAAGGCAAGATGGCGGATGCTGTCTTGAAGGCAAAGATGGAGAAAGGGCTGAGCATTACAGCTCTAGTCTGCACACTCAACGAGGAGGAGACCCTGCCCCACGTGTTGCCCCGAATTCCAGACTGGGTCGATGAGGTACTGCTGGTGGATGGGCATTCCACGGATAAGACCGTTACGGTTGCCAAAAGGCTACGCCCCAACGTCAGGATTGTTCATCAGCCGGGGCGGGGCAAAGGCGATGCCTTAAAGTGCGGAATCGAGCAGGCGCATGGTGACATCATTGTAACGCTCGACGCTGATGGCACCACCGATCCGGCGGATATGCCCAGGTTCGTCGAGCCTCTCCTGAGAGGCTATGATTTCGTCAAGGGCTCCCGGTTTGCCTTGTCTCGGCCGGCGGGCAAACCTCGACACCGCGTCTTTGGCAACTGGGTCATCGTCACCGCCTACAACATCCTCTACCGCACGAACTATACCGATCTCTGCTCCGGGTATAACGCTTTCTGGAAACAAGCGATAGCACGTGTTGACCTTTCGGGCTGGACTAACCAGGAGGAGCCGCTGCTGAACGCGAGAGTGAGGAAAGCGGGCCTCAAAGTGATAGAGGTGGGGCACCACGACAAAGGGAGGACCGGCGGCGAGACCAAACAGCCCAGCTGGCGACAGGGCTCTGGAGCGGTCAGGACAGTGATCAGGGAACGATTCCGTGGCTGACGCGAACGCTCGACTGTCGATCGTAGTGACTTCATACACTACCGAGCGGCTGGAAGACATCTTCGAGCTGTTCGATAGCATCCAGGGGCAAGGCTATCCGGACTTGGAGGTGGTCTTCGTCGCTGAGCGCTCAGAGGAGCTTCGGGAACGGGTCGAGTCCTACGCAAAGCAGCGGTCGATGATCAATACGAAGGTGGTGTTCAACGACGGTCCCGGCGGACTCTCGGCCTCAAGGAACGTCGGGGTGAGAGAGGCGAGCGGCGACATCATTGCGTTCGCCGATGATGACGTCGTGCTCTTTCCTGACTGGGCAGAAGAAATGGTAAAGACCTACGCCAGGGGAGACTCGACGATAGGCGTCACAGGGCCGGCGTTTCCGCGATGGAAAAACGAATCGCAAAGTTGGCTGCCGGAGGAACTGTACTGGATCATCAGTTGCACGGCCTTCACCGGCTGGAACGGCATGAGAGAGGTGCGGAGCGCTTGGGGGATGAACATGTCCTTCCGGCGGGAAGCATTCGACTACTGCTCGTTTTCGGAGGACTTCGGACAGACGACGGGGGGTCAGGCTGCCTGGAAGGCAGGGCCCGTCGATGACGCCGAGTTCTCCATCAACCTCAGGTTGAGAACAGGTAAGGCCATAGTCTACAACCCGAACGTGCGGGTATGGCACAAGGTCTATCCCTACCGTCTTGGGTTCACTTTCGTTCGCGGACAGGCCTACTGGCAAGGGTATACCAAGGCGCTCCTCCGGAGAACCTACCGCGAGGATGAGGACACACGGGGCCTCGTACGCGAGTACGATCTGTTGCAGCGCATTCTGTTGCGGCTGCTGCCTCGAACCTTTGGGGAACTCTTGCGCTCCCCTGCCATCGCACGGAAGAAGCTGGCGATCATGGCCAACGCCCTGTTTCACGTAGCTCTGGGATATGCTGCCGCCTCCTGGCCCCGGCTGGCGGGCTTCACCCGGAGGTACTACAGCTAGCCGAAAGTAGGTGAGGATGGGAACGACCGTAGGCGTGACCCGAACCAGCACCATCGACGAGGAAAGCATCAGGGATGCCGTGTTCCGGGCGCTAGATCTGGTCGGTTTTGAACCGCACGGGCCGGTGGAGACCGTCGCCATTAAGCCCAATCTGCGCTTCTACTGGGACTACTCGACAGGTGAGACCACCGACCCGCGGGTGGTAGCGTCTGTGATCGACTACGTGCGCGAGCGGTGGAACGCGAGGGCCAGGATCGCCGTGGTCGAAGCTGATGCATCAGCGATGCGGACGCGGCACGCTTTTCCTATGCTCCACTACGACCGGCTTGCCAGCGAGAAGGGAGTGGAGCTGGTCAACCTGAGCGACGGGGAAGTGTGCGAGAAAGAGGTGACTGTTGGAAGGCACAAGTTCACGTTTCCCCTGCCCCGAATGCTGTTCGATACGGACCTTTTCATCAATTGCCCGAAGTTCAAGGTGGGCCCCTACGCCAGCGGCAATGCCCTCCACATCACCTGTTCTCTCAAGAACCTCTTCGGATGCATCTCCAAGCCCAGGAAGATCGACTGGCATCCTCAGATCAACCAGGTCATCGTCGGCCTGAACAAGCTCATTCGGCCCCACCTGAACGTCGTCGACGGCATCGTGGCTTTGGGACAGCGTCCTGTGAGGCTGGGGCTCGTCGTGGCGGGCTGCGATCCGGTGGCTGTCGATTCCGTCGTCGCTCGCATCATGCGCTACAGGCCGTCAAGCGTCCAGCAAATCCGCCTGGCCGAGAAGGAGGGCGTAGGAAGCGCTCACAACATCAGCGTCGTTGGCGAAAACGTGAAGGCCATATCGAAGCTCTTCCCCTCCAGGAGTCCGCTGGCTTTCAAGCTGACATGGAGCGGCCAGCTATGGATGCTGCGGCTCTACGCTAAGCTGTCGGGGGACGCGGTGCCGCCGCTGCTGGACTAGAGAGGAGTCGGGGGAAGCGTGAGCATCAACGTCGGCATCATCGGCTTTGGGAAGATGGGGAAGCTGCACCTAAGGGTGTCCCGCTACATGAAGGATGCGAAGGTCGTGGCCGTCGCTGATCCCTCTCGGAGAGCGCTGCGGGCCGCCAAGAAAGAGGGAATCCGGGACCTTTACGACGACTACCACGAGCTGCTTCACCGCGCGGATGTCGACGCGGTCATTATCACCTTGCCGAACTTCATGCACCTGGAGGGCACCCTGGCGGCAGTCGAGGCTGGCAAACACGTCTTCGTGGAAAAGCCTCTGGCGATGACCAGCGCAGACTGCGGGCGGATCGATGACGCGGCGAGGCGGCAGGGTGTCAAGCTGATGGTCGGTCACAACTATCGTTTCTTTGACGCAACCCGGAAGCTGAAGGACACTTACGACTCCGGCGCTATCGGTGACGTTGTGCTGTCTACGCTCGAACTGGTGCATGGCCCTCTGGCACCGTCGCTGGAGTCTCAGCCGGTGCCTGAATGGTACTTCGACACGGAGAAGATGGGGATGTGGCTGCTGGATCTGGGCCACCATGTGGTCGACCTGTTCCGCTGGCTCTTTGGAGAGGCCGAGGTGATCTATGCCCGCCTGGACAACCACTATGGCTTCCCCTATGAGGACAATGCGATAGTTGTTCTCCAGTCCAAGGCAGGCCCCAAGGGGGTTCTGCACGTCGGCTACTTCGCCAAGCTGGTGTTCCCCGCATTCGACTTCCGCGTCATCTTGCACGGCACGGCCGGATGTCTTTCGACCGACCAGCTTGTGCCTCGGAATCTACGCCTCCACGCGGCCAAGGAAGGCATCGCGAACATGCTGCGCAGGATAACGGGGCGGCAGATCAAACCGTTCAGCTATACCTACTTCTACTCATCATATGTGGAGGAGCAGCGCCACTTCTTCGACTGTTTGAAGAATGGCGAGGAGCCTGTGGTGGGCGCCAAGGACGCCTTCGGAACCATTCGCTTGATCGAGGATGTCTACCGCTATTGCGATAGGGTGCCGTCCACCGCGGTGAGGGTCTCCTGAGCAAGCGGCCTGGAATCGTAGGAGGAGCAACAGATGCCGAGCAATTCCGAGTTCGAGAGATGCTTCCTGACCGGGGGCGCTGGCTTCATCGGAAGCTACCTAGTCGATCGGCTCCTGGCCGAGGGAAAGACCGTGACGGTGTACGACAACCTATCATCCGGAAGCAGAGAGTGGATCGAGCACAATATCGGCCAGCCGGGCTTCACTTTCATTGAGGCCGATCTCCGGGATGCGCCGAGATTGAAGGGGGCGATGGCTGGGCACGACCTGGTCATTCATCTGGGTGCCAACACGGACATCCCCGGCGGCAATCAGGACGTGCGCCTCGACCTAGAGAACTGCACCATCGCCACCCACAACGTCCTGGAGGCCATGAGGTCTACTGGTATTAAGAGGTTGCTTTTTGCGTCCACTTCCGCTGTCTACGGGGAAGCGCCCGTGATTCCCACCCCGGAACACATCGGCCCCCTTCTACCCATCTCCCTCTACGGTGCCGCTAAGCTAGCCTGCGAGACCGTCATCAGCGCCTACTGCCACATCTTCAACATGCAGGCCTGGATGTTTCGTTTTGGCAACGTGGTTGGCGGCAGGATGGGACACGGGGTAATCCACGACTTCATCCAGAAGCTGAAGCGCAACCCAGCGGAGCTAGAGATTCTCGGTGATGGACAACAGGAGAAGCCCTTTTTCCTGGTCGAGGATTGCATTGAGGGCATATTCTGCGGGTTCCGCAATTCTGACGCCTGGTGCGACGTCTTCAATCTGGGCTGCTCTTCTAGCACCAAGATAAGCCGGGTCGCAGAGATAGTCGCGGAGGAGATGGGCCTTAGCGGCGCTCGTTTCAGGTACACGGGTGGACGAAGAGGGTGGGTGGGGGACGTGCCGCAGGTGGGCCTGGACGTGAGCAAGATGAAGAAGCTTGGCTGGCAGGCCAGGCACACGTCGGACGAGGCCGTACGCATAGCAGCGAGACATCTTCTTGAGGTGCCGGTCGCAACCAGTTGATCTGGCGGGAGATGAGAGCTTGACCAGTGAGCATGGGTAGCGAAAGAGTCTGCGTCATTGGCCTCTGGCATCTCGGACTGGTGACCTCGGCCTGTCTCGCCGACCTGGGGCGAACGGTCATTGGCTTCGACAGCGATCCTCAGCTCATCGAGGGGCTGCGCAAGCACCGGCTTCCCCTATTCGAGCCAGGCTTGGAGGAGCTGGTCGCGAAGGGTATCGCAAAGGAGCGGCTCTGGTTTACCGCGGACCCGCAGGAGGCCCTAGCCGGAGCCAAGTACGTCATCATAGCTCACGACACGGCGGTCGACGAGCGCGATGAGTCGGACCTATCACAGGTGATGGCTGCCGCCTCACACCTAGCAAGACATTTGGAAGATGGCTCGATAGTCGTTATCAGCAGCCAGGTTCCAGTCGGTACCTGCGAGCGGATCCAGGTGACCATTCGTCGCGGGAAACCGTCGCGGGACTTCGGCATTGCCTGCGTCCCAGAGAATCTGAGGCTGGGTCAAGCGATAGAGCGGTTCAAGAACCCGGAGATGATCGTCATCGGCTCCGACGACGTCGCCGTCGCTAGCGCCGTGGATGAACTCCTCGCGGGTATCGACGGTCCCAGAGTTGTGGTCGGGATCCGCACCGCTGAAATGACGAAGCATGCTCTGAACGCCTTCTTGGCGACGTGCATAAGCTTCGCAAACGAGATGGCGAACCTCTGTGACGAGGTTGACGCGGATGCGCTGGACGTAGCCAGGGCGTTGCACCTTGACCGGCGGATAGGACCGCTAGCGCCATTGCGGCCGGGCCTGGGCTTCGCCGGCGGCACGCTGGCCAGGGACCTGAAGACGCTGCGAAAGCTCGGCGAGCGAAATGAAAGCGGAACGCCCCTTATCACGGCGGTGCTAAGGGTGAACGAGCAGCAGAGCCATGTAGTCACTCGAAAGCTGACTAGAGTTTACGGATCGCTGGAGGGCCTCAGGGTGGGTGTCTTGGGGCTTACCTACAAGCCCGGGACCAGCACCCTCCGGCGGTCTGTCGCCTTGGAGATCATTGGTGAGCTGACTGCTCTGGGTGCGACAGTCAAGGCACACGACCCCCGGGCCAATCTCGAGGAATTGCCCGATATTGCAAACTTCGAGTTCTGCCCTAACCCCTGCGCGGTTGCCGACGGAAGCGACGCCTTGGTGATCGTTACCGAATGGCCAGAGTTCCGGGATCTCGACTTCGTTGCGATGAAGAAGAGCATGAGGAACCCAGTGCTTGTTGACGCCCAGAACATGCTCGACGCGAAGGAGATGACTCAAATGGGGTTCCAGTATCTCGGGGTGGGAAGAGGAAGCACAGCGCCTGTCGGATCAAGGGGTGACGAGGCATGAAACTGGCAGGCAACGCCGCCATCATTACGGGCGCTGGCCGAGGCATCGGCAGGGCCATCGCTCTCGCTTTCGCCCACGAGGGAGCGGACGTGCTAGTCGCGTCACGCACGCTGTCCGAGGTAGCGGAGACGGCTGAAGAAGTGCGAGCGCTGGGGCGACATGCTCTTCCCTTAAAGGTCGATGTATCCAATCGGGACGAAGTGGAAAGAATGGTCACGCGGGCCCTTGACGGGTTCGGGAAAGTCGACATCCTCGTCAACAACGCCGGGATCTATGGATCCATAGGTCCTCTTGTGGACAACGACCCAGAGAAGTGGGTGCAAACTATCAGCATCAACCTAATTGGTTCATTCTTCTCTGCCCGAGCGGTTCTCCCGTTCATGATCCGACAGCGGCACGGCAAGATCATTAACCTCTCTGGAGGGGGAGCCTCATCGCCTTTGCCCAACTTCTCCGCCTATGCCGCATCCAAAGCGGCCATCGTGCGCCTCACCGAAACCTTGGCGGAGGAAGTCAAGGAGTTCAACATTCAGGTCAACGCCATCGCCCCCGGTGCAGTCACCACCAGACTGACGGACGAAATCCTGGCGACGGGGTCTGCCGCTGGCGAAGAGATGCTGGCCCGGACCCGTCGACAGAAGGAGACCGGCGGGGTGCCGCCCGAGAGGGCGGCAGCCCTAGCCGTCTTTCTCGCCTCAGATGAGTCTGACGTTCTAAGCGGCCGTCTGATTAGCGCCATCTGGGACGACTGGGAGACCATGAACACTCGAGTCGATCAGATCATGGGCTCGGACCTCTATACCCTGCGTCGGGTAGTGGAGACCAAGCGATGAAAGTCGGCATCGTCGGCGCGGGGCTTCAGGGCAGGCGTCGCGCCCAGGCGCTGAAGGCAGTGGACGGTTCGGAGCTGGTGCTAGTGGCTGATGTTCGTCAGGATGCGGCCGCTGCGCTGGCGGCAGAGGCAGGCTGTCTGGAGACGTCCCGGTGGGAGGAGGTGGTGGCCCGCGACGATGTGGAAGCAGTAATCGTCTGCACACCACCTCATCTTCACGCTGAGATCGCGGTGTCGGCCATGAGGAGGGGGAAACACGTTCTCTGCGAGAAACCTCTGGCCAGGACGATGGATGAGGGTCGGGAGATGGTGAAGGTAGCCCAGCAGGAAGGGGTGAGGCTCAAGTGCGGCTTCAACCTTCGCTATCATCCCGCCATTCGCCAAGCGCGTCGCTGGTATGAAGACGGCGACATCGGGGAGATCGATTCAATACGCTGTCGATATGGGATCGGCGGCCGGCCAGGCTATGACCGAGAGTGGCGAGCGGAGGGGGAAATAAGCGGTGGTGGCCAACTCATGGACCAGGGCATCCACGCCCTAGATCTCTTCCGGTGGTTCCTGGGTGACTTCGCTGAAGTGTTCGGATTTCTCGCTACCCGCTTCTGGGACGTGGCTCCTCTAGAGGATAATGCCTTCGTCCTCCTGCGCACTGCCAGGGGACAGGTCGCCTCTCTTCACGCCAGCTGGACCCAGTGGAAGCCGCTGTTCTGCCTGGAGATCTTCGGCCGGGACGGCTATGTGATTGCGGAGGGACTGGGCGGGGCCTACGGCAGCGAGCGGGCTATCCTCGGGCGGCGGGACTTCACAGCGCCCTTTGGTGAGGAGGTCGTCGAGTTCCGCGGGGAGGACCGCTCCTGGGAGGAGGAGTGGCGGGAGTTTGCCTCTGCTATCTCTGAGGGTCGAGAGCCGTCGGCTAACGGCAGGGAGGGGCTGGAAGCCCTGCGGCTGGTCTATGCGGCCTACGCGGCGTCCAGTGAAGGCGGCGTTGTGCGGCTATGAAGCGAAGTCTCATTACCGGCCGCGGGAGGTTCATCGGCTTTCACCCGACAGAGTTCGTCTTGGCCCAGGGCATGGCTGTGTACGCCACGGTCCACACGCTTGGAGTTCAAGCAACATGAAAAACGACAAAACTATCGAAGTAGTGACGGAGGGGGAACTCTGCACCGGGTGTGGCACCTGTGTGAGCATGTGCCCTAACGATGCCCTAGGGATGGTGATAAACAAATCCAGGGGGATTTATGTCCCTCAATTGGACAGAGAAAGATGTAACGAATGCGGAATCTGCCTCGATGTTTGCCCCGGTCATGCCGTCGATTTTAGGCAACTAAACTTGGCATTCTTTGGGAGGCAGCCCGAGAACCTGCTGCTGGGAAATTATCTCAGGTGCTACATTGGCCATGCTACCGACTACGATACAAGATACAATTCTGCCTCCGGCGGCTCGATCACGGCGCTGCTCGCGTTCGCCCTAGAGGAAGGGATTATTGACGGGGCTCTGGTCACTAGGATGACTGAGGGAAACCCCCTGGAGCCTCAGCCCTTCGTTGCCAGAACCAGGGAGGAAATAATCTCGGCTGCTAAGTCCAAATATTGCCCTGTGCCGGCCAATATAGCCCTCAAGGAAATCCCTAAAGAAGAAGGCAAATTTGCCGTTGTCGGGCTCCCCTGCCATATTCACGGCATAAGGAAAGCAGAGCTGGTTAACAAGAAGCTAAAGGAGAAGATAGCTCTGCACCTAGGGATCTTTTGCGGTGGAGTCGCCACTTTCTTGGCCACCGAATTCATACTCAACAAGGTGGAGGTAGGAAAAGGGCGTGTTAGAAAATTGGATTATAGGGGTGTGGGATGGCCAGGGAAGATGAGGATCGCCCTCGATGACAGCGAGGTCTTGTTACCTTTCCGTGATTACTATGAGAGCGGGTTCAGCTCACACTTCTTTTCGAAGCGATGCGAGTTGTGCTGTGACGGAGCGAATGAGTTCGCCGACATTTCCTTTGGCGATGCCTGGGACCTACCGGAGGTATCGGATGACAAGCTGGGGACATCGCTCATTGTTTCTCGAAGCAAAGCAGGCGAGGAGGTCCTAACAGGCGCCCGGCTAGACGGGGGAATAGAGCTAAAGGAGATCAGCGCGGACAGAGTGCTGCAATCTCAGAGGGGAGTGCTACTTGGTAAGAAACGTACGGTGAAGGCGAATCTGTTCGTATTCAAGCTACTTGGCGGCCAAGTGCCGGCTTATGATTTGCAGCTACTCGAACCAAAACGCAGCGCATACCTGAAATCCGCGCTGCGTTATGCCTATTGGCGGCTGAACCTGGCATCGGGACGCCCTCTATGGAGGCTAATAGGAGCACAATCGAAGCTTATGCGGAGACTATCTGGAACAATCCAGTAGCTCTCCGACCAACTTGGCATTCCACAGAGCACGTTTCTTCATGAGTCCCGTCTTTGCAGCTAGGTCTCTTCTGACGTCCTCCCGATGGGCCCAGACATCTTCTATCTTCGATGTCAATCTATCATAATCCAGTTCCCTAATGTCCAGGACGTACCTTTTCTGCTCCAGCATGTTGCCTATTATCTCGTCCGTCTTGCGGCTGTATGATATGGCTATCGTGGGGACACGCATGGATGTTGAGGCTATGACGGCATGCATTCGCGCCCCGACAAATAGCTCACATTGCCCGATAATTCCCTTGACTTCCTCCGCTGTATATTCTCCGTTGATAGACAGGACTCTGGCCCTATTCTTGATCAACCTACGTATGTCATCGGCAGCAACCCGATCATCACCGCCAGCCCAGGGCTCTATGTTATGAGGAACGAAGATCACGGTCGCATTCATGGCATCGACTAAGTAGTCAACAACCTTCGCCATTAGTCTGATGTATCTGCTGTATCTGCTGCTCCAGTCTCTTGAATCCAAGAAACCAAACCGAGACACTAGCTTACTGACCGACATACCTACAATCGGACGATCGCCTTCCCCTATTCCCTCTCTCAGCCGTATGTCTTTTACTACCTGAGGGGATGCTGGCTCCAGCAGGAAGGCAGAGTCTGCTGTTACGTAGAAGGGTGTCCTAATACCCAACCCTCGCAGTTCCTTTTCAGATTCCTCATCTCTGAGAGTTATCAACTTGACTCTGTTGAGGAAGAACCTGGCTACCCACCTAGGTAGCCGTCCCTTAAAAGGCCCAATCGTTTCGGCGTAGATGACAAAAGGCTTGTGCAATAGAACAGGGAATAGGTAATTGAGAATACCGGCCAGATACGCCAGTATCCCATAATCCACCGTTAGAGTGTCACCGCCGAGACTTATGACCACATCTGAGCGGCGTAATTCCTGCAGCCTTTCTTCCTTTACCAGCAGGCCAACATCCAGTCTGAAATACTTGCGGAGTATCGCCCATAGACCACATCTCAAGAAGAGCAATAGACTCCCTAGCATCTTGCGGGGCGATGAAAGCCTTACCGTTGACTCAAGCATTCTTACATCACGCTGATCAAGCCCTATTTCGGGACGAGAGGCGAATACGCTGAATTCCGCTTGGGGGATGCACCTTTTCAGCGCCTTAATCCTGGAGCTTAGGAGGGCAGCCTGCCCCCTCTGGAATCTGGAGGAAAAGCCCTGGATTGCTATCCGAGGTGACACGGGACCCCCTTTCCGTCAAGCAATGCACCTCTGTAGAACCTCGTTTAGCTTCGTCTCCCACACCTCATAGTTGTAGTGCTGTTCCATCGTCCTTCTCGCCCTCACCCCTATCTCCTGAGCCTCATCAAGATGCTCCAGAAGGTAGAGCGCTTTCTCGATGAATTCGCTCCCATCTTTGACTACCATGGCGTTATGGCCATCAGCCAACTGGGGGATTCCATTGGCTGCCGATGCCAATACGACCGTTGGCTTGCCACAAGACATTGAGTCCAGAACCTTAGTCAAGGTTCCAGACGGTTGCTCTATAGGGGCAAGAGCGATATCCGAGGCATGGATGTACTCAAAGACATTGGGCACCAACCCGGTGAACGTGATGGTGGAGTGCGTAGGCTGCGGGATTTCACCGGAGGCGGTCATCAGTATTTGAACGTCATCGTACCTCTGGGATACAGCTGGCGCTAGCTTATCATTAATCCACCAGGCTGCCTTCTTGTTGGGAGGGTAATCCCTTCTTCCCGTGAATATCAGTATCCTCTTGCTCGCCTCAAGGCCTAACCTTCTTCGCAGAACTTCTTTATCGGCAGCTACCTCATCCCCGAGCGTGAAGTCAATAACCAAGGGAACAACTGCTATCTTGTCCGGAGCAAAGCCCTGCTCGACATATGCCTGCTTATCCGCCTCAGACAGCACTGTCATCATTTTCGCGAACCTCGACACAATCTTTTCCGAAGTCAGGGCTGCGAAGGCGAAGAATCTCGACGGTTTTGTCCTCTGCAACCACTCCCGAGTGACGCCGGCACAATCTCGAATGCATGGCTTGCCGGATACCAGCGAGAGAGCAACCCCTACCAGGGCGTAGAAGGACTCGAAGCAGAAAATCAAGTCGAAGTCCCTACGGTGCCTCAGGCCATAGGCGAAAACCTTAGCTGCGTAAACGAGATACCTCATGTATGCGGTAGGCGCCCCTATCCCCCCGGTGAAGGGGGCAGCACGCTTCACGCCGATTATTTCATTTGTCCCTGAGAGGAGCCGGATTCGGCCTGGGATGTGCTCATTTGACCTCACATCAAATCTGTCGAGCGGGATAAGAAGTATCCTCATCTTACCCTCTCCTATCAGGTACATAGACCCGGGTGTGGCCGTCATCGTAGATGCTACCACCCTTTTCCAACCTGCGCTCCAAGTCCTGCCAGTGGCGGTCGGTGGGCTCTATACCGAAGAGATGTTGGTAGAGGATCGTCATCCTCGGCGAGAATACAAATATGCTCGTACCACTTGAAGTTTCAAAGGCGGCCACCAGTTCATTCATGTCCCGCCAAAGGCTGCTTTCATCCTGCCGCTGGTGCAACTCTGACTCTCCATAGTACTGGGCATTTAGGTTATGGTATCGGATAGGGGGCCTTGCGTATAAGCCGCTGAAGATAGTAGGCTCTTCCCCAGAGCTAGATTGTATGAACTGACTAGCGGTGAATTCATAGGAATAATACGCATCGGTGCTAATCCGACTGTTATGGGCCAGGAACGTGGGGAAGGACAGGGCAAAGAACAGTATGGGCAGTATGGTGAATGCATAACGCCTGATGGGCCGCCGAGACCAGCCCCCAAGACCCTGATGGCCTCTCGGTGAGCTCGCAAGAATCGCCGTTCCTTCAGTGGCGCGCGGAACAGAAGTCGCAGAGTCCTCTTGAGAGGTCCTAGGATTGTGCAGAAACCCCAATATGATGGGCACAAGGAAAAAGGGGGTATATAGGAGCAGCCGTTGCCCCTCAAAGCCACCGTGTGAGAGGAAAACGCCGAGAACACCCAGTAGCACAATGCCAGCCAGGCTTCCGATTTCCTTCCTTTCCACTGAACTCAATCTCCTGAGCCTGAATAGGCTGCCCAACGCCAAAACACCGCCAAGACCGTAGATAAGAATCAACCAGAACTGGCGGGTCATATTTGCCCACAGTGCAATCGACGCCCCCAAATTGGCTTTCCCTAGAGTGGAGCCGTAGCCAAACATTTGCCCCTCGGACAAGTCCTCAGCAAGCTTGGGGAACAAATCAACCAAGTTGGGGAAGGTAGAGGTGGCCTGGTAAATTCCCCAGGTTAAGGGGACGACCAAGAAGAGGGTTATCGTTGACCAGCCTGTCACATTTCCTGGCTTGTGTTGGGCGAGTTCCCCCCTTGCGAAGCGCCGACGGCTTACCAACTCCACCAACAGTATTCCCGCAAGGACAAAGAAGAAAAGCATAGAGGTTACAAGGTGCGTCATGCTGGCTGCGGCGAGGAGAACAATCGCCACTAACCTCTCTTGCCAGGTTCGAAGAAGGGAATGCTCTCTTCTGTTTACCAATACCAGGAAAGCGGCCACGAAAATCAGCCCAAGGTAGCCCGGATAGAAGAAGGTTGACAAGCTCTGGACCCAGTTGCCCTGTATCACAAGCAGCACAGCAAATATGGCGAGGCATGCGTTGCCAAGGATTCTTGAGAACAGTAGGTACAGCAGAGCAGAGAAAAGCAAGGCACTGAACACCAGGACCACACGTACGCCATCAAATACCTCCAGCCCGGTAATCTGGCAGATTGATGAGGTTAGGATGTGAAGGCCCGGGAAGTCCAGATAAGCAACATTCAGATGGCGAGACAGCGTTCCCTGCGAGGAGATATAGTCGGTAGTAATGGCGTTACTCAGACCATCGCCAGCTCTATTAGGGGCAATAACTGCCCAGAAGCCGAGAAACACGAGAGCGAAGACGACAGATAGAGCCAGTCCTTCCCAGTGGCTCTTTTTCTCCCCTTTACTCGTGAAAACCAGCAGCAGGAGCAGCAGCAGCCATGCGTAAAACAGACCGCCAAGAAGAGGCAGATTGTGAAATATGTGTACGGATTGAATGGCGTGGTATTCAAAGGTCAAGTCCGCAGGGAAAAAGAGCACTACCGCAGTCAGTGGTAGCAGTAGGATCCAGAGCTTGAGGCGATGGCGTCCCATCAAGAGCGCCAGGTCTAGGTGCACCCTTTTGGCGGCTATGCTTTCCTGATCCATGTCGTTAGCGACTAAGCCTTTTTATGCACACCATCCTAGTGCCTCTGCTCGGTGGGTAAAGAGCTTGATGTGCTCTGGTATGCCGCCGGTACCCAGCGACTTGGGGCGGCCCACTCGATACCCGAAGCTCACTCCTATGCCGAACGGCGGAAGCCGAGGAGCGGGCGATCGTCCTGTTGTGCCAGGCGGACAGGTTAGGGGGTGCTCAAGACACGACATCCGTTGGGGAAAAGGGTGCGAAAGATCTCGCCCGGTACCGGTAGATGACCGGTGTCTGTCAGATGCTCTACCACTCCCTACAACAGACACCATCAAACCAGCCGTCCTCGTACAGCAACTTCCCACCCTCTATAGCGAGGATGGTCGCGTCTGGATTGCGGTGTACCTTGCCTGGCCCAGACCACGCGCGATAGCTCTCCAAGGTCGGCCAGCGTGCCTTTCGCAGGAGCAATACTGAGGCCTGCCCGGAGGCCAGTCATTGTCTCTTACCGAAGAGCCATCACCAAGAAGACCCCCTCAACTTCCCGGCTTCCCCACGACCAGCCCAATAAACGTAGTCAGTAGTTCTTCTTCGGAATACTGCTGTAGTTCCGAACTTATCTCAGGCGTGAGGAGATCCTGTCCTACCCCTTTGTCTATCTCCAGCACCTGAAGGATGCCGAACTGCTGTTCGAACAGGGATAGGTACTCTTCTCTTCTTAATCGATTCAAGCGGACAGGGAGCGTGTGACCTTTCCCTCGAAGATGGGCCCAGGGGGGCACCTTTTCGGGGTCTGCCCACTGGGGATGGTGTCCCCCGCTGATGCTAGAAAACAGGTGAATTCTCACGTAGGCTATTCCTCGGGGTTTCAGCACCCTGTTCAGCTCGGCAACGGCTTTCCCCACATCGGAAATATGCTCCAAGACATCAATGGATACGCCCACATCTACGCTGTTATCCGGCAGTTCTAGCTTTTCCGCATTCATCAGCCTAACGTCTAGCCCCTTGAAGACCAAGGGGAAGTCAACGAGGTCTTGCAGGGTGCGATAGTATCTTTGGTGTCCCCGGGAAAGATCCAGGAAGGCCTCCCTCGCGAAGCCATAGAAACCACCGGTCACCCAAGACTTCCACCACCTCTTCGCGAAGGGCGCGTCTAGTCCTATGTAGGCTGTGTCTATGCCTGTGGCGCTATTTCCGCAGCTGTGTAGGAGCAGCGTCATGGGAAACAACCGCCCGCAGCCGATGTCCAAGATGACCTTTTGCTTCAGCTGCCCGACATGGGGCTCGAGGATTCGCTTGAGGGTCAGGAATTGCCCGTGGTCGTCCTCGGCCATGCTGACCAGGTCCGTGGAGGCAACGGCTCGGAAGAAGGAAATCAATTGCACGTAGGAGCACAGCCAGGATCTGATCCCACTGACAGCTGCTGTCTTCTGCGCTGCCATGGCAAACGCATGCCCTCCTCTTGCGAGGTTCCTTCGACTCTGTCAGGCGCTGCTACGTGCCCTGAAGTGAACATGCCGACGGCCCCTTGCTACAAACGCTCCAGCCCGTCACAGATCTGAAGCACGGACCGAACTCCCTGAGTATGGCCTACGCCCGCACCTGTGTTCCTCCGCCTCCTGCTTGGCATTATCGCCAAGGGCAGCGACAATCAATAGTTCAGGCCCGTTTAGCGGGGGACGGAAGATCTTTGCTGCGATCACAAAGCATAGAGTACGTAGGTGAAAGGCGAGACGAAGAAGAGCGGGGATTATGGGGCTCAACCACTGACTCTCGGGTTTGACGGGTAGAGGCGGCAATCCTCCGCCAAAACAGGAATTCACCTGTATGTCCGTAAACCCCAGCTCCTCCAAGACAGCGACGTAGTGGTTGCGTAGATGAGCAGATCTATTCGGCGTATCCCAGCCGGCTTTCAATATCCATCGTCGTGCGAAGCCTTCTACTAACCTGCTAAGCCTTACAGCCAGGTTGGATTCATTGGGCTCGACAATGAGAATCCTGCCCCCAGGCTTTAGCACCCGAGTTAGCTCAGACAAGGCCGGGCGAATATCAGGAAGATGATGCAAAACCCACCCACAAAAACAGACGTCGAAGCACTCATTTCTAGCGGCCACACTTTCCAGATCGCCAAGCATAGGTGAAAAGTTCACGGCCTTTCTCCTTGCCCTCTCCTTGGCCATGGCCACCGCTTCGGAAGCCATATCAATCCCTATCACCGTGGCGCCCGTCCCGGCTAAGATTATGCCGTATGTACCCGACCCGCAGCCAGCGTCGAGGATTAGTCCTGTTGGGACGAAAGATCCAAGGAGCAAGTCCAAGTGCTTCTTCCTGCCACGGTAGCCGCTCGGATCCTCGAGCCACCGTTCATCGGGCATCACCCCGCCCTCTTCCATTTCAGCCCTTTTCTGTTGCCCCCTTGCTAGCACTTCATACCCCCAGCCTCAGCCTCAGGATTACGAGTATGTATTCTCGTCTGGTTAGCGCTGTGCCGATTCAGTCATGGGAGTCCGTCCTTCTCTCACAAGGCACAGTGATCAGGGCGAAAGGCCATACTACGTTGCCCGAGACCTATCTGCACAATCCCGGTCATGGCGTAGCATCGCAAACACGTATCCGCCCCTTGTTAGGTTCTTCCGGCTGAAGGCTACACCCTCACCTAGGCGCGCACCTGCTCGCGCATTTCCTCGATCTTCGCCAGGGCCTTCTGGGCGTCCTGGTTGAACTGCTGCACCGTGGCCCGGCTGTAGTGGTGGTCGATCATCTTGCTCATAAACTGGGGTGGCACGGTGATGACGTGGGCCCCGGCCAGGGCGGCGTCCTGGATGTTGATGACCTCTCTGATGCTGCCGGCGATTATCTTGCTGTGGTACTCCCAGCCCGCCAGCCATTCGGCGGACTCCCGGATGAGCTTGGCGGCGTCGTGGCCCTCGTCGGCCACCCGGCCGACGAAGATGCTGATGTAGGTTGCACCGGCCTTTGCACCCAAGACCACCTGGCCGAACGAGAGGCAGGCGGTCATGTTGACCTTGATGCCCTCTTCCACCAAGGCCTTCACCACACCCAGGCAGGGCTCGCCGTACTCGTTTATCACCGGGATCTTCACCACGATGTTGGGAGCCCAACTGGCGAGTCCCCTCGCCTCATCGATCATTTGCTCGTGGTGATTGGTGGTCACCTCCACGCTTACGGGGCGAGGGTAGATGAGGGCAGCGATCTCCTTGGCTCGCTTCTCCATGTCGTAGCCCTCGTCCTTGAGCATGATGCTAGGGTTGGTTGTCACGCCGTCTACTACGCCGTATTCCAGCCAGCGGCGGATCTCGTCTGGGTTCGCGGAGTCTATGAAGATCTCCATCAGCGTCCCCCCTGCATACAACGGACTATCTCCACGGCTGCTCGTAAGCTCTGCGCTGTCCAGTGCGGCCGCATACGGGTCGCTTCTCCCAGGCGGAAATAGGCTCGGTGGCCATCCACAAGGATGGTCCGGCAGCCAGCGGCCAGGCCAGCCTCGATGTCCCTGGGGCTGTCCCCCAACATGAAGGAGCCAGCCAGGTCGATGTCCATCTCCTGGGCCGCTCGCAGCAGTAGCCCAGGCTTGGGCTTGCGACAATCGCAGTCGACGCGGAGGCTTTCGTCAACAGCATCGGGGTGATGGAAGCAGTAGTAAACGGCGTCCAGGCGCGCCCCCTGCCTGGCCAAGCGGGCATTAAGTTCAGCGTTCACCGCCTCCAGAAAGGTGTGGTCACACTTGCCTTTGGCCACCCCTGGCTGGTTGGACACAACGATCGCCAGAAAGCCCATCTCGTTGATAGCCTGCACCGCCCGGGCAACGCCGGGCAGCAGCCTGAAGTCCTCCAGCCTGTAAGGCGTATCCGGTTTGCCCTCCAGCGGGTTGTGGAGTGCGGCGTTGATGACTCCGTCCCGATCCAGGAATACCGCCCTATTCATCGCTCTCCTCAGCGATGCGCAACCTGAGTGCCGTGCAGATCAGGTGATGAAGGAGCACATGATAGGACTCCACCAGGGGGGTGCCCAGAGGCTCCTCGTCGATGGGGATCACAAGGCACACGTCGGCCATCTCCTTGAGAGCACCGCCATCGAACCCGCTGAACCCGATGACCTTGGCCCCCCGCTCCTTGGCCAGAGTGACGGCTCGCAGCAGGTTCTGAGACCAGGGGCCAGCGTCGCCGGCGCCCGAGCCGCCATGGACGGACAGGCCGATGAGGACATCCCCTTCGTTGAGCCAGGGCTCGAGCTGCTCGGCAAAGATGCTCCCGAAGCCGGAGTCGTTAGTCCAGGCGCTCATCAGGGGCACGTTGTCCACCAGGGCCATCACCTTGAGGCGACGGCGACCGGGCACTATGGTGCACTTGGCCAGGTCGCAGGCCAGGTGGGTGGCGGTCGACGCCGAGCCGCCGTTACCCATGGTGAACACGGCCTTACCCTGCTGCCAGGCTTCGTATAGTACGTCGACCACGCGCTGGATGTCCTCGCGCGGCAGCGCCGGTCCTATGTCTTGGACAGCGTCCAGATAAGCGTCGATGACGTTTAGGCTACTCACAGCCCTGAGCGTTTTCGTGCCTACCATCAGAAGTTCACCAGCACCTTCGAACCCTCAAAGTCGATAGCGAAGCGCATTTCTTGCAGGCCCTCGGCGGCCATGACCTCCCTCAAACGGGCCTTGTCGTGGTTCTCGCAGTAGAACATGAAGAAGCCGCCGCCGCCGGCGCCCATGATCTTGCCCCCCAGAGCTCCGTTGGCCTTGGCCAGCTCGTAGAGGCAGTCGATCCGGTCAGAGCTGACTCTTGTGGATAGCCTTTTCTTGGACTGCCAGTGATGGTCGAGAAGTCCGCCGAAGCGGCGCAAGTTTCCTGTCTCCAGGGCCTCCTTGACCTGCCAACCTATCTCCTTCACCGTGTGAAGCGCTGCCGTCACGCCATCGTGGCCGTGGGAAATCGATCGGCTCTCGTCAGCCAGTACCTCCGAGGCGCTCCTCTTCACGCCGGTGTAGAACAACAGAAGGCTGGTCTCCAGTTCCTCGACGATGCCATCACATGTCGCCAGTCGGCTGGCCAGGACCGTCCCGTCTTGGTCGATGGCCAGGCAGGTCATGCCGCCCAGAGCGGCAAGGTACTGATCATGCACGCCGATGGGCTCGTCCAGAACATCCATCAGGATGGTGGAGGCCTCTTCAGCCAAGATCTCGGCAGGGACGTTCTCTCGTTTGAACGTGTGGAGGGCATTCAGCAGTCCGACAGTGAAGGCGCCGGAGCTGCCCAAGCCGGTGTTCGCCGGGATGTCCGCTATGGAGACGATCTCCAGGCCGCCCTCCAACCCGAGAAGGCGAAGCGCCTCTCTGACGATGGGGTGCTCGATCTCGTCCACGCTGTCGGCTATCTCCGTCTTGGAGTAGCTGACGCGGATGCTGTCCTCGAAGCGACTGTTGACGGTGATGTACACGTACTTGTTGATAGCGGCGCTGATGAGGAAGCCACCATAGCGGGAGGCGTAGGAGCGAATGTCCGTGCCGCCGCCTCCCAGGGGGATGCGTGTCGGCGTGCGAGTGACGATCATCGGGCAACACCTCCCGACGCTATCAGCATTCCAAACTCCTCCAGGCCCTTCGGCGAGCCTATTTCGTAGAAGCGTTGCTCCACCTCGAAGGCCAGCAACTCCCCCTGGTCGATGAGGATCTGGTAGAAGTCTTCATGGGAGAAGGGCCTTCCCGCCGGTATGAACACGAGGGCGTCTCTCCTGAGTACAGAGAGGCCGTAGTTGATATGGACCATGTCAGGGCTTTTCTGATCCTTGTTGTAGGCGGTGACCAGATTCCCCTCGACCATGACGTTGCTGCGCTCGAAACGATCGACGTTCTTCCAGACCACCATGAGGCCCAGCCTGTCGAAGCGCCGGAAGTAGCGCATGACCTCTCGGTAGTCGATCATCAGGTAGGAGTCGCCGTACATCAGGAAGAACTCATCACCGAGGAGTGGCTCGGCGTTCTTGATCGCGCCGGCCGTGCCCAGCAAATGGCCTTCCTCCTCGCTGTACCTGATGCGAACGCCCAGCCAGCGACCGTCGCCGAAGTAGTCCTTCACCCTGTCTCCCAGGTGGCCGACGCAGAGGACGATGTCGCGTATGCCCGACCGCTTCACGAGCTCGATCTGGTGGTGGAGGAAGGGCTTGCCGCCGATGGGGATGAGGGCCTTGGGCACCTGGCTGGTAAGAGGGCGCAGCCGCGTGCCCAGTCCGCCCGCCAGAATCACCATCTGCACGCTGCCTCTCTCCTACTGTTCGCTCCGGCGAGGAATATCGCTCCACTGGGGGACAAGGGTGACCGTCAGCGTACGGTCGCCCCGCAGGTCGGTGCTCACCTCCAGGGAGCTGGATTCCACTGATGTTCCGTCTAGCTCCAGCGATACCGCTTTCGCCCAACTGGGTGACTCAACGCTTATCTTGAGGGGGATGGCCGTCGTGCCCGGCTGCTTCTGGACGACCAGGCTATATGTGAAAGGGTTTTGGCTGGTGTCCAGCGCCGAGGGGACGAGGTAGGTGAAAGACAGTGTCTTTGTGGTGTCCTGGAGCAGGGCAAAGTAGCGGCCCAGGACAGTCTTCCCGTGCTCCTGCCACACTGCTTCGGCGCCCACCGGAGTGCCCTGTTCGCGAACGTCCTGAATCGTGCTCCCCTCTGGAACCAGGAGGCGCAGATAGTTGCCGTACACCGTGAGGGTGCCGGCTCCCACCACCAGGCTGGCCAGGTGGGGGTCCACACCCTGGGCCCAGGTGGTGTAGTCGTTGGCATAGGTGATGGTGACGGTGTTGCGGGCGTTGCCCAGGTCGTCAAGGGAGATATCCACCTGAATGCTTGGCTCCACCAGCAGATTGAGCTTGGTGCTGTTGAGGCTGGAGTCGACCACCATCAGGTAGTCGCCGCTTGTGGGCACCACCCTGCCGTCCCAACCCTGTTCGGCAATAACCTCCTGCACCTCCTCGTCGCGGGAGTACAGGAGCAGGTTCCTCTCCTGGCCCAGCGTGTGCAGGGCAGTGAGCATAGGAGCCCAGCGGGAAGAGTCGATAGTCAGTGACCGGTCGATGATGTCTTGCGCCAGGTAGCCCGTGAAGTCATAGGAATGTGACTCCCATGGCCGCAAGGCGTCCGGATGGGTGATGATCAGGGTCTGTTCGGTGACGTTCTGGCTATCGACTGTGACCCCGTACTTCTCCACCCTCACCGGGCCGGTGACTTCCAGCAGCTTCTCCAGAGTGAGGAAGTTGATGCCGATCACACCGTCTATGGGCTCTTCGCTGCCTGCCTCTCGCCGATAGAGCTCGATGGCCTCCTCGGCAACGGTGGGGAAGTCGGGCCACCAGCTGGCCTCCCCCAGCCCCATAGACCAGTCGCGCAGGAGGTAGGCTTTGAGGGGGCGCGGCGGCTCGATGTACTCGCCGGTCCTTTCTCGCCAATCGTGGTAGATGCCGTGTACGTCGTCGAAGGAGAGCCGTTCTAGTCTGCCGTGGTCAATGGTGAGGAGGCCGTAGACCAGGATGAATCCGCCGGAACCCAGCATCTCAGTGTTGTCGTGAGCTAGGACGAGGTACGTCTGGGAACCATTATGGCCTAGCAGTTCGGGAGCCAGGCGAGCACCGCGCCGGTAATCGTCCAACCTGGCATGCAGCTCTTCGATGTGGTAGTCCAGATCGCCCAGGGCCGAATCGAGGGGACCCAGGAGGCCGTCCTCAGGCATCGCCTGGCGTCGCCTATCGACAGCCGCCAGTTCCTCCTCGATGACCCCCACATGCGGCTCAACCGCATCCAAAACGAGGGTCACCCTCTCGGATAGGGCACCACCTTGGCTGTCCCGCACATTGTGGTACGAGCGCATGGCCCTGACCGCCTCCAGCCCTATATCTGAGCCGCCCACTCCGATCTCCACTAGGTCACGGCTCGCCTCTACCTGGTTGCCCAGCCAGGGCAGATGGCGTGCAACAAAAAGCAACGGGTCAGAGTCCAGGGTATCGGCAGCGCTTTCCAGCTTGTCTTGAGCTTGCTGAAAAGACACCTCCACGTCGTCCAACTCGTTGCTCTCGATATTCAGGCCTCCGTCCTCCATCTGAGTGGCTGCTGCTACCAGGAGGTCCTTCCCATCGGCTAGGTCATCGTACAGACGCGCGTATCGCACGGCGCCCAGAGTGACGAGCACAACGACTACTGCGACTGCCACGCCGACAACTAGCGGCCGCCGCCGCAGTGAGAGCCACATCTTGGGCATCTATAACCATCTCATATCGATTGCGCGACTAAGCTCGCTGGCACCACTCTCCCTGCTCAGATGGCGCTGCTGGCGCCGCCACTGGGTCAGCTAGCGACTCTTCGGTCGCCCAGCCGCTGACCGCACGACGATAAGAAGGGAGGCCAAACCCAGCGCGCCGGCGCAGCCAATGGCCACGATCCAGAGTGCCAACGGCGTGCCACCGTCACCCTGCCCGACACCGGTTGGAGGAGCCGCACCGGGTGTAGCGGGCGCCACTGGCGTTGCCGCCTCGGCGACGGCGGTTGCCTGGGACTCAATGCTCCTGGCCTCTGCCTCCACGACGATCGTGCCCGCGGTGCTCCCCGTGAATAGAGTGACCGTGGCAATACCCTGGGCATTGGTGATCGCAGTGGTCGAGCTCAGGGAGGCATCGGTCCCCGGCTGGGAAGTGATGGTGAATTCGCACACCTCACCAGCCACGGGATTCCCCACCGTGTCCAGCACTGTACATGTGCAGGTGACTGAAGTCCCCGTTGCCGGAGTCGGGTCGCTGAGGCTGGTCGTGACGCTCCCCACCGGAGGGGGATATTGGGCCGATGCTGTCTCTCCGGCGATGGCCAGGGCGACGAGAAGCCCAACGGTAGCCAAAACAATCGCCGGTAGAACCCTCCGCGGCAGCTCGCTCATTATGTGAGCCCTCCTTTCGTCAGGCCTGCGGGAAAACTCCCACCGCATCGATCTGCGGCCTCGCAGGCCTAACTCACGAACTGGCCGCTTCAAGCCAGCCCGCAATATGATGCGGGGGCCTGCCTGAGGTGCCAGACATGCCCCCATCCTCCGTCGGTCTTTCCGAATCTGGCTCACCTCGGAACAGGCGACGGCTGCTTCTCTGACTGGCGTCGCCTGGCAACTAGTGGCTGTACTCAGATCTCGACTCCCAAAGTTCCGGCCAAGGCTTGCCTTAACACCGGGCCTGGATCGCCTTGACGGCCCACGGCCCAGCAGGCACTTGCCCCGCTGCATCCTTAGTCTGCTAGCTTGCCAGCCCTCGGAGCAGATTACCTGTCAAAGATAACGCGGACATGCCAAGGCGAGAAAACAGATATTCGGGCTTCATGCGTCAACGTTGCGTGAAGGAAGTGTGAATCCACCGAGCGCTTTGATCCCCTGACGTGCTAGGCTGGTGACAGGCAAGAGCATGGGCTGAGGCAGCAACTATGAGAACTGCGGTGCACTGGCAGAGTCCCGACTGATGCAGATCGTTGGCCCTTGAAAGGAGCGTCAGGCGGATCTGCTGCTGGTCACGGTCAATGTCCTTGTCGCTCGATAGCGGGCGAGGCATAATGTCTTGGGTAGGTAGGTAGCTGTTTTCAGGCGAGGAGATGAGCAAGCTCGGCGACAAGATCCGTAGGACCAGACGCCTGGAGGCGGGAGCTATCGGCTTTGGGGCCACGGCTGCTCGCTCCCGTGCTCCGTCCATGCTCCTGATGGTGCACGGGCCAGCCTCGGGCATGCGGCCCCCCGACGACCTGGCAGGCCGGGGCGTGGACGCTGTTCTCCTGTCCCTCTCCAATCCCCAGGCAGACATGAAACAGCTCGCCAGATGGGCCAAGGAGGCGGGCGATGTGCCCTGCGGCGCCCAGGTGATGGCTGCCAGCGGCAGAACCGTGGCCGCGCTCAAGGAGGCGGGGGCCGACTTCCTGGTCTTCGATGCCGAGGCCACCAGCGCCGAAGCCCTCCTGGAGACAGAGATGGGCTACGTCCTCGCCCTCTCCGGCGAACCGCCCGATTCGTTCCTGAGGACGTTGGACACCTTTCCCCTGGACGGCCTCTGGGTCGATGATTGGCGGGGACCGCTGACGGTGCATCGCCAGATAGAGCTCCGTCGCGTGCACCTTCTTTCTCGCACGCCCTTGTTTGTTCCCGTTCGGCCGGACATCGGTCCCGCCGAGCTGGAGTGTCTGCGGGACGCCGGCGTGGTGGCCGTCGCCGTGAACGGGATGGAGGCCGGCGCCTGGCAGCAGCTGGGCGACCTGCGCCAGGCGATCGATGGGCTACCGCCCAGGACCCGGCGGCGCGAGGAGAGGCCGGACGTAGTGCTGCCCCTCGGGCGGGAGATGGCTCCTCAGGTCGAAGAGGAAGAGGAGGAGGAGTTACCGCCCGAGTGATTGCATGACCTCGATGCAGAGGTCGAAGCCCAAGACCTGCCATGGCCGGATGGGGCAACTGGAGCGGCTGAAATACAAGGTGTCCATGCCGCAGTAGGCGCGAACAGGACGAGTACAAGGGGCTCTGGCTGAAGGTCAGGGCTTTTGTTGTCTGCTTGCGAAGCCCCCTGCTATAATGCGGTAGCAAATCATGGCAAACCTTCAGGTTAGACATGGCTAAGACCCAGAAACCCTTGATGGAAACACAGGCTGTGGGTGCCCCGATGCCATCGGGGCGCTACCAGCGAATGGTGGCCAAGATCGGCACCAACGTCCTCACGGCGGGCACCGACCGTCTGGACCTGGAGGTGATGTCATCCCTGGTGGGGCAGGTGGCCCGTCTTCACCGCCAGGGGAGGGACGTGCTCATCGTCAGCTCAGGGGCCATCGCCTGCGGGCGCCATCGTTTGGGCACCGCCAAGGAGCGCAAAGACATACCCTTCCGGCAGGTGCTGGCGTCGGTGGGCCAGACCTACCTCATGCAGGCCTACGACGAACTCTTCGCCTGGCACGACATCGTGGTGGCCCAGACCCTCCTCACCAAGCGCGACCTGGCCGACCGCCAGGGCTACCTGAACGCCCGCAACACCCTCCTGGCCCTTCTCGATGTGAGGGCGGTGCCCATCGTCAATGAGAACGATGTGGTGGCGGTGGAGGAGATCGAGGGGGTCAAGATCGGCGACAACGATAACCTCTCGGCCCTGGTGGCCAACCTGGTGGATGCCGACCTGTTGGTGCTGCTCACCGACCAGGCCGGCCTCTTCACCAGCGATCCCCGCCTCCACCCCGACGCTAGCCTTATACAACGGGTGGAGAGAATTGACGAGGAGATCGAGCAGCTTGCCGGCGAGAGGGGCGAACGGGGTGTTGGCGGCATGACCACCAAGATTCAGGCTGCCAAACTGGCCACCGCCGGCGGAAGCGACGTGGTCATCGCCGACGGCCGCGAGAAGGACATCCTGGTGCGCCTGACCGAGGGCGAGGCCCTGGGCACCCTCCTCCCGGCGGCGGTGGATCGCCTGGAGAGTCGCAAGCGCTGGATGCTGACTGGCCTCTCCCTGAAGGGGAACATCGTGGTGGACGAGGGGGCGGCCAGGGCCCTACGCCAGGAGAAGCGGAGCCTTCTGCCAGCGGGGATACGCCGGGTGGAGGGCCCCTTCGAGCGAGGCGATGCCATAGCCATCTGCGACAGCGAGGGGCAGCGCATCGCCTGCGGCATTGCCAGCTACGGCTCCAGCGACATTGAAACCATTCATGGCCTCCGCTCCGAGCGCATCGAGGAAGTTCTAGGCTACCAGTACGGGGCGGAGGTAGTTCACCGCGACAATCTGGTGCTTCTGTAAGAGGATCCGTTGGGAAGGAGGCAGGCCATCGCCAGGAGTAGGTATGGGTTCCGTCGTTAAGAAGCGGCGCAAGAAGATTCGCAAGCACAAGCACCGCAAGATGCTGAAAAAGGCCCGCTGGCAGCGCAGGCATCGCTAGTTGCCTGCCCACCGGCAGCCAGGCTAGCGGGCTGCCCCAGGGAGGGTAAGGTGGCAACGCAGCGTTTTCGGGGCATGGTGGATGTCTTGAATACCGAAGGCGTGGTCGCGGCCAAGGCCTATTGTGAGCTGGTGATCGACGCCCTCGGTCTCGGCCTCGATGAGTGGGAGGGCGTCCTGCGGGAGGTGAGCCCGGCGGGCGCCCTCGTCGAGAGCGGCCAGTATCGCCTGCGACTGCCCACCGCCAGCGAGGGCGAGGTCGTTATCAACCAGGTCTTTGTCCGCGAAGAGGGAGGCCTGGGGGCACCGGCCGTCTACCAGTTTCTGGGGACAGGGCCGCCACCGGAGGTTCCGCCAGGGGCGGGACGGTGACCCATGTTCGACAGGATTCGGCGAACCGTCCAGTCCTTGAGGGGACGCCGCCCAGCGGAGAACCCGCTGGTGAAGGTGGCCGGCACTATCCACGAGGTGGAGGTGGACGTGTGGCGGACGGCCCTGGAACGCCAGGGGATAGAGGCCACCATCCGGGAGCTTGCTCCGGAGGTCGCGCCGCCGGTCGGCCGGCCGACCTGGGAGGTGTGGGTGCGGCTGAGCGACGAGACGCAGGCGCGCCTGATCCTGGGCCTTTCGGGGCGCAGCGTGATCCGCCTGCCGCGGCAGAAGGCGGAGGAGTGAGCGGTTGGGTGGAGGTGGAGTGATGGAACTGAAGACGAACGTCCTCTACTACGGCGACAACCTGGAGATACTGGGGAAGCACATTCCCGACGAGTCGATAGACCTGATCTACCTTGACCCGCCGTTCAGCAGCAAGCGTACGTTCAACGTCATCTTCAAAGAGCCGAGTGGGGAAGAGTCCGCGGCGCAGATACGGGCGTTCACAGACTTCTGGCGTTGGGACGAGGCCGCTGCCGTGGCCTACCGCGAGATTATCGAGACCGGGCCGCACAGGGTGTCGCGCCTGGTCGCATCCCTTTACGAGGGCGTTGGTCCGAACGCGCTGATGGCCTATCTTGTCATGATGGCTCTACGTTTGCTGGACCTACGGCGGGTCCTGAAGAGCACGGGGGCGCTGTACCTGCACTGCGACGCCACGGCCAGTCACTATCTGAAGGTCATCCTCGACAGCATTTTCGGGCCGCAGAACTACCGGAGCGAGGTGGTTTGGCGCAGGACGAACGTCCACAATGATCCCAAGCGCTACGGAGCGGTGCACGACACTATTTTGTTCTACACGAAGTCGTCGCGGTGGACTTGGAACCAAGAGCACCAAAGCTACACAGAGGCGCACATTCAGACCTCCTACCGGAAGGTCGACGCGGAGGGCCGGCCCTACATGGAGGCAGATCTGACCGCGTCAAAGCCCGGCGGCGACGTGGAGTACGAATGGAAAGGCGTCAGGCCGTATAAGGGCCGCTACTGGGCGTATTCTCGCGAGCACATGGAGGAGTTCGAGCGCGAAGGTCGCCTTATCTACAGGAAGACGGGCATGCCTCGGCTAAAGAGGTACCTCGACGAGGGGCCGGGCGTCCCTGTGCAGACGCTCTGGATGGACATCGCTCCGGCCAAGGGCTCCGAGCGCCTTGGGTACCAGACCCAAAAGCCACTTGCGCTGCTTGAGCGCATCATCAGCGTGAGCTCGAACGAGGGTGACATCGTTCTCGACCCCTTCTGCGGCTGCGGCACGGCGGTCGTAGCCGCCCACAAGCTCAACCGGCGCTGGATCGGCATCGACATCACCCACCTGGCCATCACAGTCATGAAGGAAAGGCTTCGGGACAGCTTCTCGGGCATCGAGTTCGAGGTGGTGGGCGAGCCCGCCGATGTGGCCAGCGCGCAAGCTCTGGCGGAACAAGACCGCTATCAGTTCGAGTGGTGGGCGCTCAGCCTGGTGAACGCCAAGCCCGTTGGAGACGACCGGAAGAAGGGCGCGGACAGGGGCATCGACGGCATCATCGGGTTCGTGGAAACGGGCGGCAAGGCCAAGAGGGTAGTGGTTCAGGTCAAGAGCGGCCACGTAAACCCGGGCCAGATCAGGGATCTCAAGGGCACCATGCAGAGGGAGAAAGCAGAGATCGGCCTTTTCCTAACGCTGGAACCGCCCACCCAGGGCATGGCGACTGAGGCCGCGAGCGCGGGCTTCTACCACTCCGACCTGTGGAACGAGGACTACCCCCGCATCCAGATCTGCACCATCGAGGAACTGCTGGAAGGCAAGCTGCCCAAACTGCCGCGCTGGGCAGGGGGCGGCTTCCCCAAGGCGCAGAAGATAGCTCGCAAGGAAGGCGAGCAGGCGGAGATGCTGTGACGGCAACGCCAGTTGTCAACGTGTTGGGTAGCGGCTTATTGGTTCGCGCCCGGTGGGTGAGCTTTCCAACCCCGCGGGATGAATCCCGCGGCACCGTCATTCGATTCCCGCAAGCCGCGGGTTTCTCCGCCAGAGGCGGATCCGCCTTCGGCGGAAACCCGCGGAATGGTCGAGCCTCCCACCAACGGCGAACCACTTACGGTAGCATTCTATGACCAGCGCTGTCTCTGAACTGCAGGCCAAAGGCCGAGCCGCGCGCCAGGCGGCGCGCCGGCTGCCCGGCCTGTCGACGGAGGTCAAGAACCGCGCCCTTCACAGCATCGCCGAGGCCCTCGTCTCCCGCCAGGAAGAGATCCTGGTCGCCAACGCCGAGGACCATGAGGCGGCAAAGGCCTCGGGCCTCGCGGCCAGCGTCCTCGACCGCCTGCTCCTGAACCCCGACCGCCTGGCGGCCGTCGCCGACGGCGTGCGCACGGTGGCTGCCCTGCCCGACCCCGTGGGCGAGGTCATCGACATGCGCACCCTGCCCAACGGCCTGGTCGTCGGCCGCCGCCGCGTGCCCCTGGGGGTCATCGCCGCCATCTACGAGAGCCGCCCCAACGTCACGGTGGACATCGCCTCCCTCTGCCTGAAGAGCGGCAACGCCTGCATCCTGCGCGGCGGCAAGGAGGTCATCCGCTCGAACACCATGCTGGCGCGGGTGCTGCGAGAGGCGGCGGCTGGCGCCGGCGTGCCTGAGGGGGCGATTCAGCTCATCGAGAACACCGACCGCGCCCTGGTGGGCGAGATGCTCAAGATGCGCGAGCTTATCGACCTGGTGGTTCCCCGCGGCAGCGCCCAGCTGATCGATTTCGTGGCCGAGAACGCCCGCATGCCCGTTCTGGTGGGCGGCACCGGCGTCTGCCACACGTATGTGGACCGGGCTGCCGACATCGATATGGGCGTGCGGGTGGCGTACAACGCTAAGTGTCGGAGGTACAGCATCTGCAACGCCCTGGACACCCTTCTAGTGCACGCCGACATCGCCGAGGCCTTTCTTCCCGCTATTGCCCAGGCGTGGGCAGAAGCTGACGTCGAGATGCGCTGCGACCAGCGTTCGCTGGGCATCCTTCAGGCGTCGGAGGTCGCCGGCCTCCCGCTCAAGCCGGCACAGGCCGATGACTTCGGCAAGGAGTTCCTGGCCCCGATCGCTTCCGTCAGGGTAGTCGACTCCCTGGACGAGGCCCTCGACCACATCTACGAGCATAGCACTGGCCACTCGGACGCCATCATAACCGAGGACTACTCGGCAGCCATGCGCTTCCTGGACGAGGTGGATACCGCTGTGGTCTACGTGAACGCCAGCACCCAGTTCACCGACGGTGCCCAGTTCGGCCTGGGAGCGGAGATAATCGATTCCACTCAGAAGACCATCGCTCGCGGCCCGGTGGCCCTGCGGGAGATCACCACCTACAAGTGGATCGTTCTGGGCAGCGGCCAGACTCGCCCCTAGGATAGGAGGAGGAGATGAGGGATTACTACTTCGAGAGGGAGTGCCGCACTCCCTATTCCGAATGCTACGCCATCGAGGCGGACGGTAACGAAATCGGGCGGGTCGACATTCACTTCACTACCAGCTTAGCCTACGCCACCCTCTGCGTAGGGGAAGCCCTGTCCGAGGAGGAAACGCGAGACCTCATCGGCGAGATCGACGAGAAGCTGGTGCTAACCACCGACCCCTTCCGCGAGGACTTTGTGGTCACCGTCTGGGCCGGCCGGGAGGCGGCCGTCTACTCCGACGAGGACTTTGTCGAGGAGGAGGAAGAGGAGGAGGAGGGCGAGGAGGGGAACGGCCACCGGACCTAGGGTTCAATGCGCTCCAGCGGCCCTCGGTCGCGGCCGTCGTCGGGCTCGGGGTGAATGGTGACGATAGCGCCGGGTAGGCGCTTCTTGATATCAGCCTCGATCTGATCGCACAGATCGTGCACCTCCTGGATGGAGCGCGCTGGATCCACCAGGAGGTGCAGCTCTATGTAGCGTAGGCGGCCGGAGCGGCGGCTGCGCAGGTGGTGGAAGCCTCGTACCTGGGGGTGGTACTCGAAGATGCTCTGGTGGACTTGCCTTTCGTCTTCCTCAGGCAGGCGCACGTCCATGATCTCGCCTAGGGCGCCCCTGATCAGCCCGAAAGCCATCCACCACATGTAGCCAGCCAGGGCCAGGGCCACCAGGGGATCGAAAATCTCAGC
>Ga0209979_1000692_pt1 | contig 42837 bp, 63 predicted proteins | sample AnhtaG_FD_183114 | JGI IMG/M metagenome (GOLD analysis project Ga0209979, IMG submission 183114) | Deep subsurface microbial communities from Anholt, Denmark to uncover new lineages of life (NeLLi) - Anholt_01485 metaG (SPAdes) (version 2) | ecosystem: Environmental > Aquatic > Marine > Oceanic...
TTGCCGACTCCGGCACCGTTCTTTCCCCCCGGATGAGGATGGTAAAGGCAGCTTCTGTCAATGTCTCACTTAATGCCTCCCAAAGATACGAATCAGACCAGATGGCCGTCTGGGATCAGATTGAGAATTTATCTGAACGTGCTCAGACCCGCTCAGCCACCGGAGCAATGAGGCATGTCTATGAATCCAGGGCTAAGGATTTAGAGAAATACCTGGAGACCTTCAAGTATGTACCTCATCAAAGGGGTCTTTATGTCATTATTAATAGAGAGACAGTAGGCTTCGATGTTCTTTCCCTTGAGAAGGCCTACGAGGCACTTCATCCGAAGCTGGTGAAAAGCTATGCCATGGATGCCATCCTCCAGGACAAGCAAAAGAGTAAGATATCTTCTTCGGACAAAACCAAGGCCTTCATAGAAAAAGCCAGGCGTTGCAAGGAAAAGAAATATAAGTCAGTAGGGCAGGGGACCGACCATCGATTTGAAGGTAGGGCAATTCTAGGTTCTGCACTTCTATATCGAAAAAAAGTTATTCATATGGCTTTCTTTAAGGATGCAGAGAGCAGCAAGACACGAAGAATGTCTAGCTATAGTCGGCGCAGAGAGTTGGAGGATATGAGGTGTTGATATGAATCGTCAAAGAAATCAATGCCATTCGTTATCAACTCCTGCACAGAAGAATCTCTGCTCTGGTCGAAGCAAAGAAGTTTGGAGCATTAAATGCTCTAATGCTCGTTCATTCTTTCAGCCGATCCAATGAATGGTTTAGCGACTATAGTCAACCACTGGCCTTATTTGGTCTAGGTGCACAAACAGATTCAGGCAACTACTAAATACACCAAAAGGACCAAAGAGGAAAAAGAGTAGGCCTTAGAAGAAAGCCCTTTGAATATTTACAGATAGCTTGAGGAGACAGGGTAATCTGTTGGTATACGATATGAGCTGGTATAAGAATCCGCAATGGTGGGCCATAATAGCGCTGGGAGCTGTAGCTATCTTTCAAAATTGGATAAGGTCCCTGATTTGGAAGCCAAAGTTGAAAATTTCTATTGAGCTAGAATCTCCTGATTCTCATAGAATTCCATTGATAGACCCAAAGACACATGCTTTCATCTCCTACAGCTACTATTTCCGTTTTAGGATAGAGAACAAGGGAAACCGTTCAATGAAAAATACTGAAGTAATGATTACCGACCTGTATAGAAAAAATCCTAAAGGCGAATATGAGGAAGTTAAATCTTTTCTTCCTCTAAATCTGGAATGGTCTTACTTCCATAGTGTAAATATGTCTAAGGTCCAGCCAAAAGTCTATAAACACTGCGATTTCGGACATATAATAACAGCAGAAATTGCGAAGGAGCAGCACTATGACTTACCCGAAGCTTGTCAGGTAGTATTTCATCTTGATACGGCGATTAAACCAACCACAGGCACATTCCTTTTAGTACCGGCAGATTATAGAGTGAGAATTGTGGTCGCTGCCGATAACGTAAAAGCCAAAGCTAAGATATATAATCTCGTAGTAAAAGATGAGTGGACTGACGATGAAGAAGAAATGCTTAGAGAAAATGTCTCTATTACAGAAGTGAAATCACTAAACTAAATCTCGACAAAAAGCTTGTGAATTCTATATCTGGAGTGTATACTGACAATAGTTTACCTTGCTAAAAAAGAAAGATGAAAAATCATAGCAGAATAACAAAAGAGTAAAAATAGTAAAGGAAACAATCAAATGGATAAAACAGGGGAACAATTTATAAAAGACCCATACGCCACATTGGACCCTAATATCAGATGGGTTCCTGCAAAAGATGATTTATTATTGACAGCCTACGAAAAATTCCTTCCCCCTCTGGTATATAAAGTCAGACTGGCCGTAAGAAAATGGAGAGACAGCAACTATAAAGGGGCCAGCGAGATTTCCAAGAGCTTGCTTCATTTTTGGTTTGATAGTAAGCCCATAGAGGAGACTGAGAGGCAATGGAGATACTACTTTGCCCAAAGAGAAGCTATTGAATCAATTATTTATCTTTATGAAGTAGCTAAAGCAAAAGATAAATATGAACTTCTCAGATTTGATTCTTCTGGAAGAGTAAGCACAGGAATGTTTCCCGAAACCTGGCCACGGTATGTTGTGAAGATGGCTACTGGGTCCGGGAAAACCGAGGTAGCAGCCTTAGTCATTATTTGGTCCTACTTTCATAAACTTTATGAGAAGAACTCTCCTCTCTCCAAAAACTTCCTTTTGATTGCTCCCAATATTATTGTTTTAAATAGATTGAAGAAAGACTTTGAAGACCAAAGGATATTAAAAAAAGATATAGTACTTCCTCAAAATGGATTCAAAGATAGAAATTGGAAATCAGATTTTCAGTTAACTGTCCATCTGCAGGATGAGTTGAAAGCAATTTCTCCTGCAGGGAATCTATTTTTGACTAATGTTCACCGTATTTTCTTAAGTGAACATAGAATACCCGCTTTTGAGGATCCTGATGTATCTCAATATTTTTTGGGCAGCAAACCAAAAAGTGATGCCGATAAAAACAAGGGAATGGATTTAGGAGAAGTCTTACGAAGTAATAAGTTAAAAGACTTAGTTGTTCTAAACGATGAAGCCCATCATATTCATGATGAGAAACTAGCTTGGTTTAAAAACATACAGGATATTAATAATAAACTAAAATTAAAGTACGGAAATGGTTTGTCTCTCCAGGCAGATTTTACCGCAACCCCAAGGCATGATAATGGAGCAATCTTTGTCCAAACAATTTGTGATTATCCACTCGTTGAAGCGATTAAACAAAATATTGTAAAAATGCCTGTTTTGCCGGATGAAGCATCAAGGGCAAAATTAAAGGAAAAACCCTCATCTAAATTTGTGGAACGCTATGAAGATTATATTCATTTAGGCTATGTGGAGTGGAAGAAACAGTACAATGAATTAAAAGATGAAAGGGTACCTCTACTCTTTTTCATGACCAGAGAGACTAAAGAAAGTGACGATTTAGCAAATTACCTTGAGAGCAGATACCCTGAATTTAAGAAGGCTACCCTAGTTATTCATACGAATAAGAGCGGAGAGATTGCGGAAAGCACGTCAAAGAGAAGCAAGAATGATTTGGACAAGCTAAGGAAAGCCGCAGATAGTGTAGATAGCGATAAAAGCCCTTATAAAGCTATTGTATCAGTTCTTGTGCTTCGTGAAGGGTGGGACGTGCAAAATGTAACAACCATTGTTGGTTTAAGGCCATACGTTGCTGAAAGTAATATTCTCCCTGAACAGACTTTGGGTAGAGGAATTAGAAAAATGTTTGAAGCTAATGTGAAAGAGGAGTTGGCTGTAATAGGTACCCCCGCTTTCATAAAATTCGTTGAATCCATTAAGGAAGAAGGAGTAGAGTTTGGTTACAGACCAATGGGACCAGGAGTTCAAACAAGAACTCCTATTATCATAGAACCTGATAAAGAAAATAAAAGCAAGGACTTGGATAAACTGGATATTCATATCCCTGTTCTAACACCGAGAATTTATCGGGAATACAAACGTTTAGAGAACATAGACGTCAGCGAATTTGAGTTTAAACCAATCACAATTAGAGAGTTTTCAGAAGAAGAAAAAAAAGAAATCATTTTTGAAGATTTAGACCGTATTTTTTCCCACAAGATTGTTTTCAACGGAATAAAAATAGATTACAGAAGTATTGTCAGCTTCTTTACCAACTCAATCCTAAAAGAAAGTAGGCTGTTTAGTGGATTTGATGTTTTGTATCCAAAGGTTGAACATTTCATTCAACACCATCTTTTTGGTAAAGAAGTAAATTTAGAGGACGCTAATATCGTAAGAAACTTATCAGAGATCGAAGCAAAAAATACAATCTTTAAAACTTTCAAAAAAGCCATTGATGACCTTACCATTGCAGACAAAGGTAGTGCTGAAGTGAGGGGCTATATTAAATTAAAAGAAGTCAAGCCTAAGGTCTTTGACAATCAGGAATTTCTAACTCCTAACAAATCCGTCTTTAATAAAGTTATCGGTGACTCGAGATTTGAGTTAGAATTTGCTAATTCTTTAGATGACTGTCCTGACATTATTTCTTTTGCCAAGAATACAAATAATGTTCACTTTAGAATGGAATATCAGGGAATGGACGGCAACATTCACGATTACTATCCAGATTTTTTAGTAAAGGAAAATGAGAAAAATATTTATGTTGTAGAGACAAAAGGAAGGGAAGACCTTGATTCAGTGAAAAAAACACAAAGATTAAAAATATGGTGCAAGGATGTAAATTCCAGTCAGGACAGGTTCGTTTATTATCCGGTTTTGGTCAAACAGGAGGATTGGATAAGCAATAAAGACCATATTAGAAACTTTAAAGATGTTTTAACGCTTTTTAAAGTTTGAAGGGGCAAAAACTATGTTACAGAATAAACACGAGCTAACAGAGAAAGAAAAGGAACAGATATTAAACCTCATTAAAGAAGGCGAAACGCTTCCAAAAGAGCTCTTATACAAACTTTCCAAAGATGATGAGGATGTTTTTCTCTTCTGGAATGGCAGAACCGAGGAGGTCATAAACGCAGTATTACCTTTCCATTTTATTGAACATATAGACGAACCAAGAAAGGAAATAGACACAAGGGAACCCGAGTTTTCGTTTATGACGGATGAGAGAGGTAGACAGCTGAAAGGATGGACAAACAAGCTTATCTGGGGAGACAATAAGCTGATTCTATCTTCCTTGGTAAATGGACCTCTAAGAGAAGATATAGAAAACGAAGGAGGGGTTAAACTTATTTATATTGACCCGCCATTTGCTGTAGGAGCTGATTTTTCTTTTCAAGTTAAAATAGATAGTGATGAAGCGACAAAGAAGCAGTCTGTGATAGAAGAAATTGCCTACAATGATACCTGGGGTAGAGGTATATCTTCTTACCTTGCTATGATGTATGAAAGACTTAAGCTAATGCATGATTTGTTGGCCGGAGATGGGACCATCTATGTTCATTGCGACTACCGAGTAGACTCTTATTTGAGACTGATTTTGGATGATATCTTTGGGAAGGAGAATTTTCAGCGGGAAATAATATGGGCGTTGGAAACAGCATCAGGATTCAAATCTAAAGCAAACAACTGGATACGACAACATGATGTTATACTATATTACTCCAAGAACAAAACCACTGCATTTAACAAGATTCTCTTGCCTCATAAATTAGAATATGTAACTCGATTTAAGAACGTGGATGAGCAAGGGAGAAAATACAGAGATGACAGAACGGGTGGAAGAAGACAATATCTAGATGAAACACTCGGGACTCCCGTTGGGGACGTATGGAACGACATAATGTCATTTCAACAAGCATCTACCGCAGCGGAATATATCGGTTTTCCCACTCAAAAACCCACGGCCTTACTCGAACGCATTATTAAAGCTTCTTCTAACGAAAATGACTTAGTGGCTGATTTCTTTTGTGGTAGCGGAACAACCTGTGTTGCCGCCGAAAAATTAAGTAGAAAGTGGGTAGGAGCTGATTTAGGTAGATTCGCCATTCATACCACAAGAAAAAGAATCATCCAGGTCCAAAGAGAATTAAAAAAACAAGGCGAGTCTTATAGAGCTTTTGAACTGCTTAATTTGGGTAAATACGAACGAAGGTATTTCCTCGACGTTAATCCAGACCTGCCGGAAGAGGAACAAAAAAAGCAATTAGAAGTAAAGCACGAACAATACATAAATCTTATTTTGGAAGGCTACAAAGCAAAAAGAGTCCACGGACTTAAAATGTTACACGGACAAAAAGGAGAAAGATTTGTCCATATAGGGCCGGTAGATTTTCCTGTTACTAAAGCAGTTATCAACGATATTTATGAAGAATGTAAAGAAAAGATTATTACCAATGTTGATGTTTTGGGCTTTGAATTTGAAATGGGGCTAATCCCATATGTTCAGCAGGAAATGAAAGACGTAGGAGTCAATTTGGGACTAAGAAATATCCCCCGGGAAGTATTTGATAAGCAAGCTGTAGAAAAAGGACAAGCTAAATTCTATGATGCCGCCTATATAGAAGCAAAACCTATTGTGGTAGGTAAGAAAAACAGGTCTATTAAAATACAGTTAAAAAACTTTGTTACTAATTTTACTCAAGATGACCTACAAGAAATTGAGAGCTTATTAAAAAAAGGCAGCAAAAAGGTTGTTATTGAAGAAGGGAAAATCACCAGGTTAACTAGGGATAAAGATGGAATATTAAAAAGAGAGATTTTAACTAAAAAGTGGACCGACTGGATTGATTACTGGGCTGTGGATTTCAACTACAAGGACAAAAAAGAAATAATTAGACTCCGTAAAAATGGACAATCAGCCGAACAGTGGACGGGAAACTACATCTTTGAAAATGAATGGCAATCCTTTAGGACAAAAAAGAATTCCAATTTAGAACTTACCTCTGCAATTCATGAATATAAAGAAACGGGGAAATATGAAATTGCTGTCAGAGTTGTAGATATTTTGGGACAAGATACCCTCCAGACAATAGATGTTGACATTAGATAAGTTCTGGTTCATCAACACTGGCGATGTGAATAATGGAGAGAAGGATGATTTGAAAAAGAGGGACAACGCCTATTATTGTTGACGGATTGATCCATTGCTGTGAACTTCTGGCATGCCACGGATAAAAAGAGCTGTAGCAGTAGCTTTTCCTCATCATGTTACTCAAAGGGAAAATTATCAGCAATGTGTTTCTGAAGACAAAGATGCTTTAAGGCAATATCTACAACGGCTCAAAAGTTATACTCAAAGAGACTTTTTTAAGATACAGGTATATTGTCCCACAAGTAAGAATCAATAAATGGGCGCTGTCCCTATTTACTTCAATAGCTAACTGATAAAAGGTAAGTTTTTATTATGACAAAAAAGAAAAGAGAATTTGAACCGCGCGAGTATATGGAAATGGCGATTGGGGTTATGAAAAAATCAGTTCAGGAACCTCGGACAGATAAAACGAGTCCTAAAGTGGGAACCGTATTAATAATGTCTGATGGTTCTGTCCATACAGCTTACAGAGGAGAATTACGTCATGGCGATCACGCAGAGTTTACTCTTCTTGAAAGGAAACATCGTAATACAAATTTGACAGATTCTATTCTGTTTAGCACTTTGGAGCCGTGTGCGCCGGGTTCTCGACGCGACCCGAAATTGGCGTGTGCCGAGCGTATTGTTTTAGCGCGTATTAAGAAGGTGTGGATAGGTCTTGAAGACTCGGATCCAACGGTTGATCGTAAAGGAATAAAATATTTACAGGATAATGGCATTGAAGTTCATATGTTTGATAGAGATTTGCAGCAAATCATTGAGGAAGAAAATCATGATTTTTTAGTTCAGGCAAGAAATCGGGCTGAAGATGCAAAACGAATAAAGCTTCTTGTTTTAACGGATCTTGAGAAGGCTAATAAGAAGGCTGATTATTCTGAACTTTCAGAAGAGGCGCTTACATTTTATAAAGAAAAAATGAATCTTGAAGGGGGAATAACGGCAGAGGCTTTTGTCAATAAGTTATATCGCAAAGGTGTGCTTGATAAAGAAAGGAATAAGTTTGTTCCAACAGGGCTTGGATTGATTCTGTTTGGGAGAATTCCAGAGGATTTTTATCCTCAGGCGATTTTGAAAGGGACAGTCACATACCCGAATGGACAAACAGAAATCAAAGATTTTGGTGGTCCTTTAGTTTTTATCCCGGATGCTGTTGAAAATTGGTGGAAAAAAGTTATGCCGTTGAGCATAGATAGATCATCATCTCAGAGGAAGACATCTACTGATTTTCCTTACGAACCCATCCGTGAAGCTGTCATTAATGCATTAGTTCATCGAGATTATGAATGGAGGGGAGCAACTTGTCATCTTAGAATTGATGAGCATACCATAATTGTAAAAAGTCCCGGTGGCCCTGTCGCCCCAATTACCTTAGAGCAGTTACAGAATTTCGATGCGCCTACTTTAAGCCGCAATCCACAAATGTTTTCTGTATTTGCAGAATTGGGAATGGTAGAGAGAAGAGGACTCGGGATGGAAACATACAAATCATTTCCCGACAAATATGATTTACCGCTTCCCCTCTATTCGTTTAGGGAACCTTTTCTGGATTTAGTGTTCTATAGAACTAGCAAGGATATTCCGGCGTTAACGGATAAAAATATACTTAACCAGCTCAATGATGATGAAAAACGTGGAGTGGAATACATTTTTAACCTGCAACAAGTGAGCAAAAAAGGTTATACACAGCATTTTAGTTTTAATAGCAGGAAAGCGGAACGCCATCTAAAACATTTCACCGAATTAGGAATTGTCAGACGACAAGGAGCTGGTCCGTCTACTACATATGTGATAAACAGGAAACTTACGCGCTGATAGGAAGGTATCATGTATCTAATAAATCTCGACATTTTTCTCGACATTTTGTCGAGATTCCAATAATCAGAGGAATGGTGTTGAAGGTTAATTCTCCACTGATTATTTAGCGATAGGTGAATTACGTATGACTCCAAAAAAACAATAACTATTCAGAAGCTGCACTAGTTGAAAGACCAGCTACAGAACTGTTCAGTCAACTCGGCTGGCCTGTTTAGAACTGCTTCCATGAATTTGATGAAAAGGGCTTAAGTTTTCTTGGTCGGGAAGCAAAAGGAGATGTGGTTCTGATTCCAAAATTGAAACCTATATTACAGAGGATTAACTCTGACTTGCCTGAAGTTGCTATTGATGAGGCTATAAAAGTCTTAATACAAGACCGTAGTGTTATGGGCATGGTTTCTGCAAATAGAGAAGTTTACGACCTTCTAAAAAACGGCGCTCTTGTCTCTTTTATGAATGACAAGAGGGAACAGATAAGAGAGCAGATTAGATTTATTGACTGGAATAATATAGATAATAATGATTTCTTCCTCGTCTCTCAGTTCTGGGTTTCTGGTGACATGTATGCCCGCAGAGCTGACCGTGTGGGATTCATTAATGGCATTCCACTTGTTTCTATTGAGTTGAAAGCCAGCCATCGTAATCTTAAAAAAGCCTATAATGAGAATCTAAGAGATTACAAATCAACCATCCCACAGGTCTTCTGGTTCAATGGCTTAATTGTTCTTTCCAATGGCAGTAAAAGTCGGGTAGGCACAACTTCTGCTGAATGGGAACATTTTAGCGAATGGAAAAAGATTAATTGCGAAGGTTAGCAAGACATTGTCTCTCTGGAAACGATTATCAGGGCGGTATGTGATAGAAAGAGGTTTCTAGATATCCTGGAGAATTACACCCTTTTTAGAGATGAGAAAAACAGAAAGAATAGGGACAGCACCCATTATTATTGACGGATTGATTCATTGCTGCGAACTTCTGGCATGCCACGCATATCAAGAGTTGTAGCAATAGGTTTTCCTCATCATCCTACTTAAAGGGGGAATTGTCAGGAATGTGTTTCTGAAGACAAAAATGGTTTAAGGCAACATCTGGGCTGTCCTAGAGATTACACTCGAAGAAACTTCTTGAAGATATGGTTATATTGTCCCACAAGTAAGAATCAATAAATGGGCGCTGTGCCTATTTACTATTTAAAGACAGGAGGAGGACTTCTTTCCCAAATCCGCCAAGAAATTTGACAAAAAGTTACAAAAATCCTATGCTGCCTGCACATAGCGGGAGGTCATCCATACGGGGAGGTAAGCAAAGAGACAGATTATCGAAAGCGACAGGAGGAAAAAACAAAAACCTTCCAGTCAAAAGCAAATGTTGCTGTCAAGGTCGTATATCGGCAAACCCATTCTTTCAGAAGCGAAGGAATATTTTTTCGTTTTATGACACATAACTCCCGGACACCATAGTGAGACCATAGTTTAGATTGGGGGGCTTTAGCGACAAAAAACGGACAACATATTTCAAACAGACTGAAATCACAGTTTTGATTGAATAATTATGCAGGCCAAAGACGCATATCAAAAACACCTGGGACATAAACGAGTTAGTCGAACTGAAGGTAGCGAGGTGAAAAAATGAAAGAAATCTCAGAAGGCCAAAGATCTTTGTTAGAGCAATTTAGAAGACAGGGGCATTCGATAGATCGAGGTATTAATCTTATTTACCATTTTGTTCGGCAGAAATCAGAAGACGAACCGCTTGATCCGGCCTGGACGACTATCTGGGACAAGCACAAAAAGTATGCGCGTACGAGGCTCCCACGATCCCTATTTAAATCTATTGACGAGACCTTGGCGCGTATTGAGCTAATCGATAAAGAAGTCTTCGGCATAAGAATTAACGAGAATACAAGAATTACATTTCTGCTTGGGGCAGGAGCATCTACTCCTTCAGGTATTCCTGCGGTGGACAAACTACTTTCAGAGCTCTGGAAACGAGCGAGAAAGATAGGGCGTGAAGACTTAGATAGATTAGCTAAATGGTGCAATGAGCGGGGAATCACAAATATAGAAGACCTGCTAACTGCTGCGTATATCTCCAATTTTGCTGCTAAGAATCGCAACATTACCTCTCTTCTTGACTACTTCATCTTTTCTGGCGGACGAGAAGTATCTGAGGAGGAGGAGGAAGAGGAAGAATATCTCCCGTCACGTCATAGACCTAGTATAACTTCAGAAATAGACGTTTCATCAATTAGTTCCCTTCAAGATACTTTACAAACGCTGTTTGCTCTCTTGACGAGCACCATGATTTCTGCAGTTCCTAATCATGCAAACGAAGCAATTGTAGACTTCGTAAAAGAGCACAAAGAAACTACGATAATTACGACCAACTATGATGGTTGTATGGATGAAGCTCTATTAAGAACTGGAATGGGGCTAAAAGGAACCATAGCCAGTCACAATGAACACCGAGACAATAGCGATGCTGTAGAATTAATCAAAATGCACGGATCAATAAACTGGGCATATTGCGATTCATGCCACGATGCTCGTGAATTCGACCTACTCGAATTAAAGAAGTTGTACGAAGAAGACAAAATCAGTTATCCCGTAATGGGAATATGCAAGAACTGTGGAGGATTGCGTCGTCCTTTATTAGTCCCACCGTTGTCATTTAAATTTCTAATGTTCCCAGATCTTGTTAATATCTGGAATTCAGCACGCCAAAGTATTGAAGGAGCGGACTATCTTGTGGTTGTTGGGTACTCCTTCTCAGAAGCGGACGCCTATATAATGAAGGTTATATCACGCTCCATGTTTATTACCAAAAATCAAAAAATGATAATAATCAATACTAACAAAAATCTGGTACCCGTACTGAGAGAACGTTTTTCGGCTCACCTAGATGGATTTGACGATAGAAGAATTCTTCAGGTGTGCAAAAACTGCGAAGAAATTTTACCAAATATTCTTAAGTCAATTCGTGGTAAAGCACGTAAGAACAAGAAGACTAAATCCACTCCCAAGAAAAGTACAAGGTGAGTGGCGACTGCTGCACAGACCTCACTAGCTTCACCCGGTGCTGGACACAGGGACTCCCTTCTATGCTCGCCCAAATCCCTCTCTCCTCTCCAATACCCCAAATATGGCCATAGAGGGGTGAACTCGGGCACTTTCATTAAAAGATGTAATATGTTTCACCTGACAATGAATAAAGCGCAAATACGGGCTATTTTAGCAGCTGGATCAAAATCCAGTCACTGGATAAGTGGTGCGATTCCATAAAACCCGTATCCTACCGTGAAAACGACTTGCTTTTTCCCCAAATACCACTATCCTTAGTGTGAAAGTAGGGTGACTTAAGAAATGCTCAAGACAACCAAAACTGTTACTGGAGCGACATTCAGGGTGAGAGTGCAACCCGGGGCAAGTAAGAATGAAATCGTGGGAGTGCAGCAAGATGCCCTCAAACTAAGGATTAGCGCACCTCCGCTTCAAGGAAAAGCAAATAAGGTGCTTATTCAATTCCTCGCCAAACAGCTTGGAGTAAAGCGAAGCCAGGTGGAAATCCTGAGCGGGCACACCAGTAGAATAAAGACTATACACGTAGTAGGGCAGGGGACCGAAAAGCTACAAAAAGTTATCGATAGTATAAGCGTTTGACAAAAAGTAAATACGTATTACAATAATATAAAAAGTAGGAAAGAAAATATATGCAAGTCATAGTCTCCCCAAAATACCAAATCGTTATCCCTAAAGAGATCCGAACCAAGATTGGACTACGAAAAGGACAGAAAATGCACATTAGCGTAAAGGGTAAATCGATCATTCTCTTGCCTGATGAACCCATCCAGAGTTTTCGCGGTATACTAAAGGACGCCAAACTGCAGGACAGCGAGTCACAGCGAGGCTACAAATGACAGTAATCGATGCATCCGGATGGCTAGAGTACCTGGCTGACGGTCCCCTGGCAGCACAGTACGAGAAATACCTCGCCAAGAGCGAGGCAGTCATCACTCCCTCCATTGCCATCTCTGAAGTATATACGAAGGTAAAGAAGGCAAAGGGGGCAGAAGTGGCCCTCTCAGTAGTGGCGCAAATCGAGAAGACAAAAGTAATAGCGCTGGATGAAGAGATCGCACTGATGGCAGGAGACCTGGCCCTGGCTCATTCCCTCGCTCTTCCGCAGGCGATCGCCTATGCTACGGCTCTCAGAGAAGAATCACAGCTTGTCACAGCCAATCCTCACCTGAAGGGCCTGGACCAGATAACCTTCCTTCAGCAAAAACCAAAAGACCTGCCCTTGCTCAACTACCATCACAACAAATAAGTAATCCTTTCTACCCAGATTGCTTCGCTCTGCTCGCAATGACAGAACCCGTGCACATCCAACCGAGATTGCTTCACTGCGTTCGCAACGACACAACCCCGAACAAAACCCCAAGAATCAACCCTCATTTCCCAAACTTAAAGTGCCTTTCTTCAAACTTAAAGTGACCTGCCAATCGCTAACTTTAAGTTCACATTGGTTTCTCTTTCCCTGATACCAAAGGAACTCTAAAATATCTCATTTTTTCTTCACTTTTATTTTGGTTTACATAATATCTCTTATCGGAACATAAATTTTTATTCTTATGGCCAAAAGCCCAGCAATCTTACCCCATTTTTGCCTCAAATCTAAACTTTTTCTTTAACCGAGGTAATCCTAGTTTTTTCCCTGCCTTGGTTTCACCCCCGTCCCATTTCCAATTTCCTTCTATTGGCCTCACATTTTGCTACTCTCAAGGTGAAAAAAATCTCACAAGGAGGGTGCAAAATGATACGATCGGAATTTTGCCAGTGGAGCCGGACAATCTGCCAGTTTATGGTGCTGGTGGGGGTGGGGATTTTTGTGTTTACCAGGAAAATTGGGGAGAATCGAAGGCCGTCCCATAGATTCGGAGGAAAAGTGATGCACAACACCTGTCTGAGCCTGGAGCCGAGCTATATTCCAGTCAGGATCCGGCGGAGAGTCCTAGAAAGGGATAAGTTCAGGTGCGTCTGGTGCGGTGAGGAGGAAAAGAAGCGAGTCTCTTACTTCATCCAGAAGCGAGCGGGAGGAGAGACCTCCTATTACAATCTCGTCACTACCTGCGAGGTCTGCAATCGGAAACGCCACTATGATACGCCTCCGGAGTTCATATCTAAACTGGTACTGGAGAAATTAGATCTTTTCAAGGAGGTAGTTATGCGGGTCAAGATCATCCGGTCCAATGGTGAGGAGATCGTAGGCGAGATTGAGGAGCTTCCTGACCCTAATACAAGGGCATTCTATTTGAAACATCCGGGCAACGGCATGAGAGAACTCATCTTTGTCGAACCTGGGATGAGGATCAAGCAACTAGGAGGAAGAGAGAAAAAATAGAATCCCCTACCCTATTTTGAGGTTGGATCGTGAGAGAAAATCCTATCCTTAAAGTTTGTAAGGTTTGCCAGAATACATTTGAAACATACTATCCTCAACAGAAATATTGTTCTCATGAATGCTCATATAAAATCCAACGTGAAAAATGGAAGAAGAAATATCCTGCGTGGTGGAGAGAATACACGAAGATATGCCTTGCTTGCCACAAAGAATTTATTACTGGCCGTTATCATAAAAAATTCTGTTCTCAAAAGTGTAAATCCGAATATCAAAAACGAAAATATACTCATAAGCGAATTTCTGTTCATTGGCAAATCCTTAATAGAGACAACTTTAGATGTCAATACTGTGGGAGAAATCCAACGCAACATGGCCTAAACTTGGTGATTGACCATATAAAACCAAGAGCAGATGGTGGCAAAACCGAACTTGATAACTTGGTTACAGCTTGTGAAGAATGCAATCTAGCTAAATCCGATCGTCCCTTAAGGCACGAAGCAGAGTTTAAGAAACGACTCAAAAGAAGAAATCGATTTATAAGCTCACAGACAGCCTTTAATTTCTATTTGAAACCTGAAGATGAAGAGAATCTGGATGAAGATAAAAAGTAATTGATTTGGGCACTTAAAATGCGTAAAACCTCATTTTTTCAAAAAACCTAAAGCTGAGGTTGAGAAATGGAAAATAGGAAGCTAAAATTTTCGCCCCAAGCCGCAAAGAAATTCAAAAAAGAACTTCATGCTGGCGATGCTGGCATCGTATTTCTCTTTAAACAGGTCGGGACAAAGCTTAGAGTAAGTCCATTTATCTCAACTAAACCCGACGTAACCAAAGAGTTCCAAGAAATGCTGAACCAACTCCTTCAGAAAATGAAACAAGATATAAAAAAAGAGTTGAAAAAGCATTATATCGAGGGGGCTTAGGAAATGTATTGTATCCTTTGCAACCGATATTCCGGCCTCAAGCCGCTGCATCCAGGTTGCGAGAAGGCTTGGCATGACTGGCAGGACTGGAGGCTAAGAGAGGAGGAAGATGAGCAAGTGGCAAAAATTGAAAGACTGGCTGAAAAATAGAAAGGGCCATGGCTGGGGAAGCCTGACTATATCTGTACTTCTTGAAAAAATGGAACAGTTGGAAGGTGAGGAGGAAAGGGAAGAAAAATGAAGGCTAAAATGCTATGGACTCTATATTCTTCATTAGTAGGGCAAGATGCTATAGATGCTATTTACAAGGGTGTGCTGGAAGGGAAAAGTACCGATGAAATCATGGAAGGTATAATTGAAAAGAGAGTACGGAAAGAAAAAAAGAAGGCAACAGGGGATCCGTTCAAAGAAGAATATGAGAAAATTTTAGGCGAAGATAAAAAAAGAGACCGAGGAGGAAGGGGATGAGGGAGCTGAAGGAGGCTAAAGAGGACTGGTGAGTTTCTGTCCTGTCCAGCTATCATCAATGGGTGGCTGCCCTAAAAGGCTCCGAATCAGGCAAAACAGGGAACCAACGGAGAGGCAAACCAGCCTGATGGTCAGCTTCAGCCACCGGTTGCGAAAAGGGAGGAGGAAGGGGATGATTCTCGGAGAGAGAGTCAAAAAGCTGAGGAATAGCCTGGGCCTGACACAGAAGGAGTTCGCCAGCCGGGTCCCGGGCAAGATTAGTGACACTTGGATCGGCAAGATCGAGAGGGGCTATCAATATCCGTCCCTGAAGCTCCTGGAGAGGATAGGGAAGGCTTATTCTGTGCCAGTCAGTTATTTCTTCTTTGAAGAAGCTGTGAAACTACCTGTTCATATTGTTAGCAAGCCCTTTATTTGCCCCCTGAGTCCCGTAATCAAGATAAGGGGCGATGAAAACAGATGGGCAACTTGCGACGGGCTCCGTTGCGATTGGTGGGATAAAGACAAGAGACGGTGCGTAATCTGGACAATAGCCGATATTTTGAGGAAGAGATGAGGTACAGAGAGGGGGAAAAGGATGAAAATATATAAAGGCAAATTATGCGATGAAGGAGCTGGGGGTCAGAGGATTATGGTCGGTAGGATGGTGCGGACTCAGCATGAGGATTATCCCTTGAGACACATCGAGAGGCACTCCCCCGATGGGTTCAACTGGGGCTATGGCGGATCAGGACCGGCGGATACCGCCCTGTCCATTCTCACCGACTGCCTCGGGATGAAGCAGGCCAACGTGCTATATCAGCTCTTCAAATGGGAATTCGTGGCCGCCTGGGGTAATGAATTTAGCATTAGCGAAGCAGAGATAAAGGATTGGGCGAGAAACCAGAGGGCCGAAATAGAATTATAGGAGCAAAGGGATGCCAAGATACAGAATAATGAATCGAATTACTAAAGAATGGTGGGAAGGGGAAGCGCCTTCTGCCCAGGAAGCCTGTAAAAAAGCAGGCTGGATGGTTGGAGACTGCTGGGTGAGGCAATACTCGCCAAAAGGTCTGGGTGGATGGAAATCTCCTGAGGATGCTCCTGAACTCGGCAGGCTAAAAAGGAGAATTTAATGCCCCGCCCCAAATGCGGAACTCCGAAGGAAATCATATACTGCCCCAAATGCCGAAGTACTATGACTTTTGACAGAACGGAGTATGGCCCCATATCTCTTTCAGGACACATCATAACTTGGAACATCTACAAATGCCCCGAGTGCAAGTTTGAGAGTTTCAGAAGGAAATATTAAGGAGGTGAAAGAGATGGCCAAGGAATTAGCTACACGAGAGCAGGCTTTGCCCAGCGAAGTATATGAGCTTATGGATGATGCCGATACCGAACTTATTATCAGCTCCTTAGCGGGCAAGGTTATTGAGAGATATATCTATTATCTCCCGGATATCAAGGCTTATGGGCTCTCCGTAAATGGAGTAGAGGATGCCTGCAGGTATATGGCAGAGCATGGAGAGTTCATCAGGGTGGAGGACATGCCCCAAGTAATCATAGACGAGAAGGGATGTCTGGCGAATGTGATTGCTAGAAGATTTGTGAAGGATGGGAAAACAGGAGATCTTATCTGTGCCGATACCGCTCTGGGAACAAAATATGAGCTGAGAATCAAGAAAAAAAGGGATGACTCAACTTGGGAGGACAAATTCTTCCGGGAAATAGCAGTATCCAAAGCCGCACGCAACGCCAAGGGCAAGCTCATCCTGGAAGAGATAAAGGTAAAACTCATCGAGAAATACAAGAAACTGACCGGGAAGACAGGGGAGCTGAGGAAAACTCCTCCGCCGGAGAACAACAGAATCCGGGACCCCAACCTGATCAAGATACAGCAATTCAAGAGGGAGCTGATAGGGTTGGGGGTCTGGCAGGGCGACTCCGAATACCGGAACTTCCTGGAGAACAACTTTGCCGGGGACCGGGGGGAAGCCATCTTCTCATCCAAAAGCCTCTCCGACATGCAGAAGACGGAAGCGATTGACATGATGGTGAAGATGAAAAGCGAAGTCGAGGAAGGCGAAGTCGAGGAGGAGAAGCCCAAAAAAGCCATCGAGGAGAAGCTCCTCAACATAAGACAACTGAAGCAGAGCCTCGGGGAGATATGGCAACCCAGAATGTTCAAAAACCTCAGCCCGGGGGGAGCCGACAAGATCATCCACGGCTTGGAGGAGAGATTGAGAAAGAAGGAAGGGCAATAGCCCATAGAGGAAGGCAGGTCCCGCTCTGTAGCACTTCGGTGCTAGGTAATGGCCGTTATAGCCGAGGTCTCTGTCACCAAGATAGGCATCTGCCGAGTTATTCTGGGAGGGCTGAGACGAGGAGCTGGGATGGGGTTAACCAGCTAGAGCGGGCAAGGAAGGAGTAAATAAAGTGTGGCACATTGATTCACGCTGTGAACAGGCACTAATCAAATTAAACGATGCTCTTTGCTCTTGGGAACGGAATACGAACCGGCAATATACCTTGATTCTTATTCCCCTGTCGCCCGATGAACGCATCGTAGTGTCTGAAAATGGGAAACCTCTTCCCGAAGACCATCTTGCGACTCCTGAAGAAACGCTGGCTATTGCCATGAAGAGGCGCAGAATCGCCGAAAGTGAATTTAAGAAATAGCCAGGGCGGGGAAGGGAGAAGTGTAAAGAAAAGTGCTTAAAGAGCTTGATTTATTTCGAGGGAATATCAATAAGGTAGAAATGGCTATATCAAGATTACGACAATTCGAGCCTCCTGAAGGCTACTATCTAGCTTTCAGCGGAGGCAAGGATAGTATAACACTCAAACGATTAGCAGATTTAGCCACTATCAGATATGACGCACATTACAATAATCCGACAATTGATCCTCCAGAGCTGGTAAAATTCATCAGATCTCAGTACCCCGATGTGACTTTCGACCAACCTCCAATTCCTTTTCTCAAAAGATTAGAGACGAGAGGCTTTCCCCTCCGACAAAGGCGATGGTGCTGCCAAGAGTACAAGGAACGTGGAGGCAGTGGTAGAATTGTCTTAACAGGCATAAGATGGGCAGAAAGCAATCGCAGGAAAAAGCGGAAATTAGTTGAGACTTGCTTTCGGGATACTACCAAAAGATACGTAAATCCAATTATAGACTGGACTAACGATGATGTTTGGACTTTTATTGACAGAGAACATCTGCCATATTGTTTACTTTATGATGAAGGCTGGAAGCGTATTGGTTGCCTGTTCTGTCCGATGACATATAAAAAACAACGATTGGCCGAAGCTACTCGGTATCCCAAATATGCCGCAGCATTTCGCAAATCATTCAAAAGGCTTTTCCAATATAAAAAAGAGCAAGGTCATGCCGTAGATAGTTGGCGAAATGGCGATGAGATGTTCGAGTGGTGGATAAGCGGCGACCAGAAAAAACAAAATCCTGATCAGATGGTTATGTTTGAATAGATATGGGGGATCCTCGCAGGGCGGGCAAGGAAGGAGGAAGCTATGGGATTAGAGTGGCTTATAGAGATGTGGAAGGAAGAAGCAGCTGAGAGAAAAGCGAAAGGGCTTGATTGGAGAAGCGGTGAGGAGAAGAGAAGCGAAACGGAGAAAGAGCCATAGCTAGGGTGGGGAAGGAAGGAGATAAGATGTTCTTAGCTTTTATGGGATTGATCATTGGGTTGGGATTTGGAAAATCCCAAATCGCCATCGGCCTCCTGCTGATGATTATACATCCGGTAGGCGGAGGGGAGCCGATGATTGGGGTGCTTCGTACTGAAAGGTACGGAGGGCAGATTATCCAGGAAATTGAACGAGATTATCCCACTCTGAATCTACATAGAAAGGAGATGATGCGAATTGAGAGACAAAGAAGAACATTTAACACAAGGGGGGAGGGAGGGTGAAGAAAAAGGAGGTGAGAAAGGTGAAAGGAATTATAGCGGTTCTCCTGGCGGCATTGCTGCTGGGAGCGGCAGGCATTCTTCCTGTTGCTGCAACCAGCGAAATTTCTCCCGATGTGACAGTTACTGAGGAAGAGGAAAAAGAGGAAGAAGTTTTGCAAAAAGAGACGGAAGTTGTGCTAAAAGTGCCAGATACCGAAGAGTTCATAGTTAAGAAATTGCCCTATGGTGTGACAGTGTTGTTGGAGCCGGATATAGTGATTAAAAGAGCTTGGACAAAAAGCTTCACCTTCGATATCGATCACAACTGGGAGGATGATTCTTCCCAAGCAACCACTGGTTTCTGGTTTGGGAATGGTATCACAAGCTATTGGATCACGTACTCAAGAGACGTGCATACCGAGGATCCTGGTCGGGCCACATTTTCGTTCGCTTGGGCGTTTTAGAAAATTTCAAAATAAAAAATGAAAGGAGGTGAGAAAAAATGCGAAAACTTCTACTTGTAGCGGTGTTGGCAATTGGTCTTTGCCTATCAACTGCTATCGGAAACTGTGCTTTGAGGGACACAGATACTGTGACAGCCTATGGCACAACGGGGTTTGCGGAGCTCACAATTCCAACGAAAGTCTTCCACTTCGATCCCAATCTTCAACCCGGAGAGCAGCTAGCTGTTTCTTGGTGGATACACAACTCGGGGCCCTGCCTTCTGCGCGTGGATGTGAAAGTTACGAAATCCGGAATACCGGCGGATTACCTCATTGTTGAATTCAAACCTGGATACGACTTCACTTTAGCAAACTGCGTATGGAAACAGGTTGCTCTCGTCGTGAGATTGAAACCAAACTGTCCAAGTTGGCAAGCGAGCAAACCATTCACAGTCACAGTGATCTTCAATTCGAACGCAGTCGGAACGAGATGGCAGACAAAATAGAAACTAGAAACTGAACAGAATAGCTAAAAAAAGCCATTCCCCGAGGTCATCAGGGAATGGCCAGTTCCCGCCCCCCAGAGTATGGGGGGCGGGAGGAGTAGCACCGAGGATTAGCACCACCGATATTATAGTCTGTGATAAAAGTAAGTCAAGGGGGGAAGATGAACAGAAAGATGAAGGATTGGCTCTGGATGGTAACCACAGGAGCTTTCATAGTGGGGATATTCACTGCTCTCTGGGCCTATTGCGCCTATGGATTCTAGGCGATGAATAAAACGAAAATAGAATGGGTCAGGAATGATGATGGGACTCAGGGATATACTTGGAACCCCATTACAGGTTGCTTGGGACCAAATGGTACACCAGAGAAGCCAAATCGTTGCTCTTACTGCTTTGCTCACAAACTGGCTGAAGGACGATTAAAACAGTGCTATCTTAGTATTCCCGAATATCCTTATGACGATTATCCTGCTCTTCTTGTTCCTAAGACTAACGGATCCGACCCCTTTGTTCCACGTTTCTGGCGACATCGTCTCAAAGAACCGTTCTGGCACAGAAAACCCTGTACCATATTTGTCTGCTCGATGGGGGAGCTTTTCAACGAGTATTACCCGGCTTCTTGGCTGGGAAACATCTTACACACCTTTTATGAATGTCCTCAACATACATTCTTAGTCCTTACTAAGAATCTTCCCCGGGATGAATGTATCCATTTGCCAAAGAATGTCTGGTTAGGAGTCACCGTTACCTCGTTCCTAGATTGGCTCCGGGTCTGCCAACTCCAGAGTTCCCAAGCAAAAGTCAAATTCATCTCTTTTGAGCCCCTACTAGATGATGCCCTCGATACCACAAATATCTCCTTAGTCGGGATTGATTGGGTCATTATAGGAGCTCAGACGCAGCTTTCCCTTCTACCCAAGCCACAGTGGGTTTATCGCATCATTGATACAGCTCGCCATGCAGGCATCCCACTCTTTCTCAAAGATAACCTCCGCTGGCCAGAGAAGATCGAGGAGATGCCAAGATGAAGAAAAATATCAAGTGTCCTTTCTGGAGCAAGAAAAAGGGAGAATGCAAGCTGACGGACATCATAGATGAGCTCAGCAGGAGCAATGCCCTTCTGACGAAGACAATCGAGGCGTATGCGCCACAGACGACTTCTCTGGGTCCCGTGCCGGGATCGCATGGGCAGATCGAAGGCTCTAGCCCGATACAGATGGCAACCGTACAGGCACCGCCTCCTCCGCCTTTTCTTAGCTTCTTCGGAGGTTCGCCAGGCGATAAACAACCAAAATTGCCCCGAATAGGAGAAAAGGAAGAGCAGGAGGAAAAGCAGGAATACTGGGAGAAGGAGCTGAAGAAGATGGATGAGAAGAAGGGAAAGAATGACCACTGAGGAGATGAAGCTGGCACTAATGTGGCACTTCCGCTGGCGGCTCCAGTATCCCTTGGTGATAACTGAGGGCACCATCCACTATGGATCAAAGGCTGATATATTGGCTATCCGCAAAACAATGGCGGTCGAAGTGGAAATCAAGAAAAGCTTCTGCGAAATAAAACGAGATCTTAAAATGAAACACTCGAAACATTGGCTTTATTTGAATAGCCCCAACTCAGATAGAATTCCAAATAAGTTCTATTTCGCTCTGCCTTCAGGCTTCAAAGATGCCATCTTGCAGAAATACAAAGACATAATCCCCAAGCCCTATGGCCTGATAGTAGTGGAAGATGATCACTATAAACCTCATGGCTGCCATATAGCGAAGCGGGGCCAATACTTGACAAGACGCACAGATCATCTTGGAAAGCTCAAGGAAACGACATCGTGGCGTCTCAGTGCCGAGAATATCGATCTGAGGGAGAAATTGATGGAGAAGAATAATGCAGTCCTTCCTGGCTAAGCACTCCGAATACGAGAGGCAAAGATGAAGATTCTATTATTGACAGACGCTCCAAAGCATAATCTCGCACTTTCCAAAATCAGCGCTTACCACAAGAAAGCCGGAGACGAGGTAATGCTGAACATGCCCCTCTGGAAAGCGGATTACAGATATGCCAGTTGGATCTTCGAGGATGGGATAAGGTTCGGAGCCTATGAGGCTGGAGGACCCGGAGTTGACCCCAAGGTTGAGCTGCCCGACTATATCGAAAAGCTGAAGCCGGATTATGGCCTTTTCAATCTGCACCATTCACTCGGCTACACCTTCCGGGCCTGCCTCCGAAAGTGCCCCTTCTGCAAGGTTCCCCTGATGCGGCAGGACAGAACCCACCACTCAATCTGGGAGTTCCATAACCCTAAGTTCGATACCATAGAGCTCTTGGACAACAACATCTTCTACGACCCCTTTTGGAAGAAGACCTTCAAGGAGATCCATAAGGCGAGGCTCAAGGTAATAGAGAATGGCATGGACCTCCGGCTGCTGGACGACCACAGGGCTTGGTGGATCAAACAACTCAGATGGGCAAAGTACCCAAAATTCGCCTGGGACAGGATGAAGGACGAGAGGAAGATAACAGAGGGGATGAGGCTCCTCAAGAAACATAGCGTCAAGAAGGCCATCATTTATGTCCTGATGGGGTTTGATACGGACTTCGAAGAGGATCTGCACCGATGCGAAGTGATCCATTCTTTCGGATTTGACCCTTGGCCAATGCTGTATGAACCAAAGCTGGAATTGCGAAGATTCAGGAATTTCATCACTTTGCGTTACTACAGGCAATACAAAACTATTGGCGAGGCTTGGAGGAATTTCAATGGGGAAAAGAGGCGGAAATGGTGGAAGGAAGGAAAGGCGCAGGAAAAAGGCGCAGGAAGAAATCAATTGTCGGTGAGGCTGGATGAGGAATGACATCACGTTCATCGACCCGTTTGCGGGCATAGGAGGGTTCAGGCTTGGACTCGAAAAAGCGAATGATACAATTACCGAGAGGACACAACAAGGGGTTCAACAAGGAAGTAAAAATAACCCCACCACTATCAAGTCATTCTTGGGAACGAAACAATTTAATTGTGTCTGGTCAAACGAATGGGACAGATACTGCGCGAAAATCTACCAAAAGAACTTCAAAGAAACACCCGACACCAGAGACATTAGAACTATTCCCTCGGGAGAAATCCCGGACCACGATCTGCTCTGCGCTGGCTTCCCTTGCCAGTCGTTTAGCATCGCTGGAAAGGGGGCGGGATTTGAGGACACCCGGGGTACTCTCTTTTTTGAGATCGCTAGGATTGCGAGAGACAAAAGACCCCGACATCTACTGCTCGAAAATGTTAAAGGTCTACTTAGTCACCAAGAGGGAGAAACTTTCCAAACGATACTTGGGGTTCTTGCCAATCTGGGGTATCGATGTGAATGGCAGGTACTTAACAGCAAGAACTTCGGCGTTCCCCAAAACCGAGAGCGGGTGTTCATTGTGGGACATTTTGGAGGCGGAGGTGGATTCCAAGTATTTCCTATCGGAGAGGGCATCGAAGCGACTAATACAAAGGGGAATATCAGAAATATATCAGGAGCAATTTCAACGAAAAATCAGAGTGGACAAGCTCAATGGGATAGAAGTACAACCTTGATACTCCATGACAAGCGACAAGCGGGGGAATTAAGAGTTCAGAAAGAACCCTGTGCCACCAAGCACCATGGAACTGGCGGTGGGAATGTGCCTCTTGTTGCCAATGCGGTTGACTGCGATGGCTATCTCCGCCAGATGGGAGTTCATCACGACAAGCCGATATGCCATTATAGAATCCGTCGATTGACTCCGGTGGAATGTGAACGCCTGCAAGGTTTCCCTGACAATTGGACTGAAGGAGTGAGCGATACACAAAGATATAAGATGCTGGGGAACGCTGTAACCGTCAACGTAGTCGAAGCCATAGGGAAACGAATGAGGAAAGTGCTGAATGAAGGTTGATGTCATTTACAATAAGAGTTGCCAGCGAATGAATGAGCTTCCCGACGGGTCTATTGATATGCTTATGACCTCTCCGCCCTACTGGGGTCTTCGGGACTATGGGGAAGATGTCAAGGAAATTTGGGGAGGGGATCCGGATTGCGAACATAATTGGGAAACCGTAATAAAGCATAGAACCGCAGGTGGCCCACAGGTTCCTCAATCTAAATGGAAGAACAACAAAGCTATTGCTGAAGCACAACGAGATACAAAAAGCGATTTTTGCTCAAAATGCGGAGCTTGGTACGGCCAGCTCGGCCTCGAACCCACCTTCCAGCTTTACCTTGACCACATGATGATAGTCTGCGCCGAGATAAAACGGGTGCTGAAGAAAATCGGGAGCTTCTGGCTAAATATGGGAGATACTTATTCGGCAACTCGATGGTCTAATACACCATCAACCACAGGGAAAAGTGGACCTGCTAGCGATGTTGTTCTTCAGAAAGATATTTCACTACCAAATAAGTGTCTCCTCGGTATCCCTTCCCGTCTCCGAAATCGTCTAATAGATGAGCAAGACTGGACATGTAGGAACACAGTAATCTGGGCAAAGCCTAATAGTATGCCTTCAAGTAAAAAAGATGGTCTTACGCCTTCCTATGAGTTCTTATTTCACTTTGTTAAGAATACCAAGCCCCAATACCACTGGAATGAGAAAACGGCTCTGATGGCTGATAGGAAGCCCTCAAAGATACAGGAAATTGAAGATATTGACTGGGAATGGCGAGAATGCTCGAGATGTATGGGCAAAGGAAGGATAGAAGAGAAAATCTGCCCTCGTTGCAAAGGCACCGGTAAAATCAAGCATTCCTTCTGGCACAGCCTGGGCTACTGGTATGATTTGGATGCGATACGAGAATCATATACCGAACCCCTTAATCGCTGGGGTGGAAATAAAATTAAAGTTCCCGGGAAAACTAAATGGAAAAACCTCAAAGAAAGAGCTAAGTGGTCAGCGAGTGCGCTAGAAAAGAAATCCAGACCCTATTCAGCGGGAAAGAATCCCGGTGACGTTTGGCATATCCCCACTCAGCCACGCCCCGAAGCTCACTTTGCCACCTTCCCCGACAAGCTATGTATCAAGCCAATTCTCGCAACCTGCCCCCTCGAGATATGCAAGAAATGCGGGAAGGCGAGGGTGAGGATAAAGGAAAAACCTCTCTATGGTATAGGTGATACTAAAACAAAAGCAACTGAAAATGGTCAGCCTAATATTAAACATCTTGCTGAGAGAAGACAGTTTTATCGTTCACTTGGTTATGAATCTCCACCAACACCCGAAACCATCGGCTGGACAGACTGTGGCTGTAACGCTGGCTGGGATAGTGGCGTATTACTTGACCCGTTTGGTGGGCGGGGAACAAGTGCGGTCATGGCAAAGAAAATGGGTCGGCATTATATAGTGTATGAGTTGAAGAAAGAATATTGCGAGAAGCTGATAAAACCTGCATTGGAGGAAATAGATCCTTTATTTAATTGGAAAACTCCCGGTCTCCAAGCTAGAGAGAAAAAATGAAGCTTGATGTGATTTATACCGAGGACTGCCAGGAGGGGATACCGAAAAGGCTGCCCGATGGGTGCATTGATCTGATGCCCACGGATCCCCCCTATGGGATCGCCTTCATGGGCAGGGAGTGGGACAAGTTCAACGAAATCGTGAGGCCGCAGGGCGCTTATGAGAGCGTCAAGGGGTTCAAGAAATTGCCCCGACAGAGCACGGCTTCCATGAAGGAATTCTTCGTTCCAAGATGGCGGGAGTGCCTGAGGGTCCTGAAGGCGGGGGGCTTCGCCTTCGTGATGTGCTCCCCCAGGGCGGATGTCATGGCAATGCAGATTCTCTGCCTGCAGGAGGCCGGCTTCATGGTGGGATTCACCCCAATCTTCTGGGCCTACGCCAGCGGCTTTCCAAAGAGTCAGAATATAGGGAAGGCGGTAGATAAGAGATTGGGTGCTAATAGGGAAATTGTAGGCAAAAATCCTTGCCATAGGGAAGTTGGAAGCAAAGAATTATATCGCAAGGGGGCTACTGTTCCTGAATATATAACCAAACCTGCATCCCCTCAAGCCCAGGCCCTCGACGGCTCCTACGCTGGAATGCAGTTGAAGCCCGCCGTGGAGGTCATCCTCGTCGCCATGAAGCCCCTGTCCGAGAAGACCTACGTCGACCAGGCACTCAGGAACAGGAAGGGGATCACCTGGCTAGGGAATGGCAGGATACCGTATAAAAGTAGTGATAAACCGTCCGGTGGCTTTGGAGGAATGAATTCTGGCATTGGCAAACCCGGAGAACACCAAGAGTATCGTGGTTGTAACGAACCTAATAATCAGGGGAGATTTCCTGCGAATTTACTTTGTAGCGACGACGCGCTGAATGATGGGACGAGTGGACATTCTACTGGACATTATAGTTATCAATTAAAGAAATCTCCCTATGATGGTGGATGGAAATCATTGGAGGATAAAGGCTATCTAAAAGAAAGTAATAATTCCTTCTCCCGCTACTTCTCCCTGGATGCCTGGTTCGACAAGAAGCTCAAGGAGCTCCCCGAAGGCGAGCAAGGCGGAGAAGAACAGGGGATGCGAAGAACTCTACTGGGAGAAGGACAGCTCCAGCTTCGGCTACCACCAGGTCGGCAGGGCACGGTGGGAATGGCTGGGCAAGGAGGAGGAGCGGATACACAAAGAGACAGGGAAGAGGGCGAGCTTGAGGGCGAGGGGCAATGTCCACCCCACTGTCAAGCCGATAAAACTCATGTCCTATCTCATCACCCTGGGGAGCAGGGAAGGCGATATAATACTGGACCCCTATATCGGAACCGGCAGGACAGCCATTGCGGCGGTGATGATGCGGAGGCGCTACATTGGCTTTGATTCAAGCCCGGAGTCGGTGAAGATAGCCAAGGCGGCATTATCCGAGGTTCAGCTAAGGCTGATATGAAAACAAAGCAGGGAAGGAGATATAAATGGCATATAGCAAAGTAATAGTAAGGTGGTGGGATGGTTATATAGAGACTTTTGATAAGGTTATAGGGTGGAGAGCAGGAGCCTATCTTCTCTGGATATGCCTAGATGATGGGCACACAAGGCATATACCACTTAGAGAAGTTAGATGGTACGAACCTATTCCCAATGAAATGGAAAGATAAAACTCCCAGACCTGTGGCTGGCAGGAAGGAAAAACATCTAAGGCAGGCATCCGAGAAAAGACCCCAGGGACTTCGACTGCCCTGTCCGCTCCTCGCCTGGGATATTCAAACTGTCTCCTGACGGTCTGTCCCTAAGTGGAGCTTAGAGAAACGGAGGCGGCATAATGCGAAGGGTCTAGCTAGTGCCGCCATGCTTGCCAAGGAAGGAGAAAGAATGGCAATACTGGATCTTACTAAAAAAGGAATCTGGGGACGGTGTTTCAAGTGCCATGCAAAACTGGAAAATACCGAAGAAAGAAGATACGGGTTCTGCAAGAAGTGCCTGGCGAAGATGGGAGTGGATTTAGAGGCAGAAAGGAGATGAGAGGTGCCGATAATACCCAAAGAGAATTTTGAGAAAGTGATCAGGGAATGCCTCAGTAGATTCTGCGACAAGGAGATCTCGGATACAACAGAAAACGTAGACCCGGAGGGCTACAACAAGGTGAGGACTGTAACCTGGCATTACAGGCCCTACACCTTCAAGGCAGCGTATATCTTCGGGGGGAGCGAGGAGTATCCGAACTTTTGCCCTCTCGGGATCATGGCGAGGCTGGATGGAAGCAGTGAAGAAGAGAAGCTCAGGACCGGCAAGGACCTGGTTGGGAAAATACAGAAGGCCAACCTGATGAGGGAGGCGGGGATGGTCTGAAAGAAGGCGGGAGTGAAGAGAGAAACATTCTTTATAGCTCTGTATGGGTCTTTCATGGCCCTGGGAGTCCTATCAATCCTGCTGGGTTGGTGAAGAAAGGAGGTGAGGCTTGCCCAGAAAACGCATGATCAGCCCTGATATTTGGACTGACCCCAAATTTGTATCTCTGACTGACGACACAACGAGGCTTTTGTTCATCGGACTTTTTTCCAATGCCAACGATTATGGGAAATTGCGGGGTGAGTGGTGGAGTATAAGAAGTATGGTCTTTCCTATAAATGAATTGCCCCAGGAGAAAATTGAGTCCATGTTAGGAGACTTAGAAAAAAGAGATTTGATTGCCCGCTACAAGGTGAAAGATGAAAAATACATTAAACTCGCAAACTGGGAGAAGCACCAAATTGTGTCCCATCCTGCAAAAGACCAATTTCCTGACCCATCCTCCGGAGATGTTCCAGAGAGTGTCCAGAGACCCCCACAACAATTAGTTAGGGTTAAGTTAGTTAAAGTTAAGTTAGTTAAGGTTAAGTTAGGGGAGTATGCCGGAACCTTTCACGAAATCCTCGACCTTCTAAAAACTATAAAAGGCTACCCCTTCGATCTCGAAACTGACCTCGATTATCTCATAGGTATCTGGCCTGACTTTGAGATGGCAGACATACCTAACGAGGTTAAGAAGTGGAGAGTATGGCTTATGGACAATAAGGGGAAGTTAGGCAAAAAGCCAAATTACCGCCTCCGGCTTCGCCATTGGCTAGAGATAGCCAAAAAGAGGCTGCTAGAGAGAAAAGCCTCGGAGGCAAAAGAAGGTGAGAGTACCAGGAGGCTGCTAGAGAGAAAAGCCTCGGAAAGGGATCAAGCAGTTACAGATAACGAGGGGAGGAAAAGAATAGGGGATATTAAGCGAAAACTGGCTAAAAAAATGGAGGTATTGGAGTAAACCAATGTCCAAGCTAAGACAGCGGATCCCCTTCAATGTGGGGGACAAGGTCAAATTCTGGCTACCTGACGAGAAAAAAATAGGAGTAGTGGACTGTATCTGCGAGGACTGGGTGAGGCTCAAGGACAAAAGCGAGCTCCGCATGGGGTATATCTGGAAGATCCAGATCATAAAGAAAGCCGATGTCGCCAAGGAAGCGGAGGAGTTTCTGAAGAGGGAATGTCCCAAAGGTCAACTACCCCTCCCTGACGGAAGGAGCTTGTAGCTCGAAGCTACTTAGGGGCTGGTTGACTTGGTGATCAGCCCAACCCAGCCGGATCTACCGGCTGGTAAAGTTGGCTATAAACCGTTGCTCTTCAAAGAAGAGTGTCTTTGCCATACCCACAGAATTTTACGCCCGGCGGGGTTGCGCGGGCAACCTCATACTCTGTCAAAGAACGATGTCAATATAGCAGAAAGAAATCGTTTGTCAAAAGGAGGATGGCTTTCCTCCCCATCCTTACGGACGGGGTCTCCGAGCCAAAAGAATGATGAGAGAAAGAAGGAAAACTAGCCCCGGCCAAGGTGCCGATTAACTATTCGGCCAGGTTTCTGTTGCCTCTTCTCACAACCTGTTCTTCCCTTGGCTGGGGATCAAGTTGAGACAATGATGCTACGGAAAGGAAGAAGTGAGAGGAAGCGAGAAGATGGCAAGCGAATATAAAAAAGCGTTGGTTTTAGACAAACAGAAGGCAGACGATATTTCGCTCGTGCTATGCGAGGTGTTCGACAAAAAGAAGATTGACATCGGCTGGGCTTTCGGGAAGGAGCCTCCGAGATTTTGCGGATTGATACCGGAGGTTTTAGACTACCAAGAAAGCGACAAAGAGATAATTCTGAAGCTAAGACTGCCATCAATGAAAGCAAAACCAACTGACCCATCCAAGCTCCTGGGCTATTCGGTTATAATTGCCAAAATAATAGAGGAAGAAAAATGAAGATCATCCGCTTCAGGAAAAAGGGGCGGGTCTACGAGCTCCTGGACGAGATGAGCCTCAAGTATAGGCGACACGGGGTCCAAATCATCGGCAATGGCGTGAGGGTCTTCATCAGGGAGAAGAACAGCAAGCTGAAGAGGGAGCTGATCATCAAGATCCCCGATGTGACCACCAGATTCAAAGTCGATCCTGACGAGAGGGAGTTTATCTTCTTCAAGAAGCGCAAGGCAAGGAAGGAGGTATGACGAGGATGTCCGACAAGGACTATGCCAAATTGCTCAGGCAGGTGAACAGGAGGCTGAGCCATGCCGAAGAGGCGCTCGGAGCGGATGTAGTCGAGGAGTTCAGGAGCATTCTCGAGCCGATCCTCGAGAAGCAGCAGGAGCAGGATACCCGCTATAACAATGTAATGGTGAGACTTCTCAGATTGGAGGCAAAATAGTGCCTTATAAGACTATTCCCGTAACTGAGGATCTGTTTAAGGAATTGCAAAGGATTAAGAAGAAAACAGAGAAGAGACTTGGTGTTGGAATTAGCTGGGACGTTTTTATTCAGAACCTTTTATGGGGTGTAAGTGGTGATAGGGATTCTTTTATAGCAATTGCTATTTGTGATTTGCTTGGTAAAAGCCATAAGGAGGAGGTAAAATAAAATGGCAGAACTAAAAGAGAACGACATTGTCCAGTCCGCCCGGTTGTACATCTTTATGAAGGGAAAGCTGAGGTGGATCACCACCGGCAAGATTTTTGAGAAAATGATAGCCGATCCGGAAATTCCCATCAGTTGGGACTGGAAAAAGCGGAAGTTCCTGGATGATGAGGAGATAAAGGCAAAAAGAGGTAAAGATATTACCAAGTGGCCGGAGGAAGAGAACAACGGAGATAATGGAGATGGCCACCAGACAGATAGAGTCTACAAGATGCTCTATGTCTGTCCCTGGTATAGCAAACAATCTGGTTTCGCAGGGTTAGATGAGATAAAAGAAGTGGGCTTCAATACCTATCACACATACTCACCTTTCCAGTGGGAACAGAACGGATACTGGGACACGCCAGAAGGCCGTGCAGATTGTCTGAGGCAGATGAGAGGAATGCTTCAGGCACTCAAGGATAGAGGGATGTATGGCTGTCTGCAAATGCCACTAGGTGGCCCACGTCAAGCGAAATTGAGACAGAAGATTAGGGAGCTTCAAAACCAAGCCTCTATGTTTATTGGCGGCCCAAAAGCAGAGGGTATAAACATACAAATAGGCCAGCTTAAAGTCAAGCTCAGAAATGAGCTTATGACTATTCGGGGAGCAGCAGAGAGACAGTACTTGGTGGACGCTGCAAAGGTAATGAAAGACTTTGACAATGCTATTGCTGGGACTGTGGAGGAGCCTGACATGACCATACCACCGAATCCCACGCTTGAAGGGCAAAAGGATATTTATGACATTATCAAATCCATTGCTCCCAATATGCAGGTCTGGGGGTGCTTCAATGGCGGGCAATGGGATAAGACCATGAATGTGGAAGCCTATAATGTGATAATCACAGACTCATATTGCTGGAGCAATGTTCCCAAACCAGGGACTCCAGCAGCAGAGACAGGAGACGGATCACTTCCGTGGTGGACAATAACACCATGGATAACCGAACACAAATTTCCTATGATGCATAAAGTTTTGCCTAAAGATATGGGGATTATTAACATTCAGCAGGGATTCTATCCGCGACTGCCGAACATCCAGGAGGAATGGGATTTGTACCATGAAGAGTTTGGGTTGAATTCTTTTGCCATATATCCGCATGGATCAGGACAGGGAGATCCGCATAAATGCGCGATGTATGATAATAGGCCTGAGTCTTATAGCATCAAGAATCAGTGCCGAAACTTTATGAAAATAGTCATGGAAAGGGGGTAATAAAATGAATTATCGCTACAACTGGGCCGGAGACTTCATTCTCCGGGACACCATTGTTCCCAACAAGAGGGCAGTGGTGGGCTACATAGACGAAGTAATTCCTACTGATATACGGGAGTGGGCCAAGGAGCCTCCGAACAACAAACTGTCGGAGGCACTATCGGAAATTATGGGACTTTCACGAACTAAAATGGCCGGGACTTTCGACCAACGGGCATATCTTATCTGGGAGTATGTAGCGAAGAAGGTAGAATACGTCTATGACAAGAAGGCTCATGGCATGCCAGACTTTTGGTTCTTCCCGGAAGAGACCCTATCGCTGGGGAAGGGAGACTGCGAGGACTCAACTTTTCTTCTCTGTTCGCTTCTTCTGGCTTCCGGGATCAGCCCTTTCTGTGTGAGGGCCGAGCTGGGCAGGGTCTATGATGAGAACGGGAATCTCCTGGGGGGTCATGCTTGGCCTGTTTATCTGGACGAGCGGGGCAAGTGGCGACTTCTGGAATCCACTTTGGATAGCGTGCCGGAGAAAATGCCTTTGGCAGACAGCTTCACTCTCCCAGACATAGAGTTTCAATACGAGCCTCTGCTCTGCTTCAACCAGTATCATCTCTGGTTGGTGAAGCCTTCAGATAAGGATTTGGGATATTATTGCGCATTGGACAAGGTAAACATACGCAAAAGGAGGTGAGAAAGTATGCTAAAAAAAATGGTTTTGATGTTAGTAGTTTTGGGACTGGTGCTGGGATTCTCCGGCATGGCGTTGGCGGAGCAGAAAGTTGAGTTTCTGGAGCTCCAGGTCGCTTCGGTCAGGGAGGGTCCCGTGGATGTCCCGAGAGTAGTCGAGGCCCAGGTTAACTTCTGGGCTGAGGTGATCGCAGGATTGCTCAGGACCGGCAAGCCCTTCGCCGCTTTCGGGGAGGAGACTTCCTTCGGCCTAGAGGTCACAGCCAAGGAGGGACTCTTCTGGGACAAGCTCGATCTGGTCACGGGGTTTACATTCCTGAATGAGGAGCGGGGAAAGTTCATGGTTGGCGCACAATATACCGGGCTACGAAACCTCGAGTTCGAGGGCGGAATCTGGAAGATCTTCAAGCGGTGCGACGTTACAGGCTATCTGATAGAGGGAGAATTGTACCTCGGGATCGGGTATGACTTGTTGGGGGGCGAATAATGATAAGGTTGCCTAGCTCTGGGGAGTAGTTCTCATGCTCCTCAGGGCTTGGGCTGGAATTAAAAGGAGGCAAATAAATGGATCTAACTACTCTATCAAGCATCCTGACAGCGATAGTGGGGCTTCTGGCCATCTTCGGAGGGATTTACTGGACCAAGTTCCATAACCTGCTCAAAGAGGGTGCGGAGGTTGTTGTGGCTCTGGCTACCTTCATCGGGGATTTGAAGACTGCTCTGAAGCCCGATGAGGATGGAAAGGTGAGAATAACTGAGCAAGAGGCTCAACTTCTCAAAGATAGTGCGGAGAAACTCTGCAAAGAATTCAAAGACGTAATAGGAGTATTCAAGCGGGGCGTGAGTACGTGAATTGCCCATTCTGCCCGATCCAGAAGAAAACAGAATGGTATCTCCATGATACAGTGAACCAGGTGGTCGCTTGCGAGGATCTGGAGCCTAGAGGCTACAAGTACCGCATACTCGTGGTCGGCTCCGGTCCTCGCTGGCACCGGCACTGGAAGCTGTACAGCAAGGAGGAGAGGGACTTTCTCATCGGTCTTGCCAAGGTCGCCGCCCAGCATCACATCAGGACAGGCAAGGCCAAGAGGCTGGTGGGGATTGACACGGAGCATTTCAAGGTCAGCTCTCACGGGCATTGCCAGGCGTTGATGAAATGAGGAGGCTAAAATGTTCTGGAAGCCAAAACTAAGATGTCCTAAGTGCGGAGCGAAGGCAAAGCCCCGAAGACATTATGAAAACGAGCAATGTGAATGTCAGAAATGTGGCTATGCCGGGAAGAGGGAAGAATTCGAGAGGAGGTTTAGCTGATGGGCAGGTGCAAAGACTGCAAGTGGTGGAATAGAATCAAGAACACTCATTTTGGCGATTGTAATGCAATGTGTCCTGATCCCAATATTGAGTTTGTTTATACAGAAGTGGGTATTGATATTTTGGAATTTGGAGCCAACTTCGGCTGCATCCATTTTCAGAGGAAAACATCATTGGAAGATTCAATTGAGGAATTAGGCTTATCGATCTTGCCTCTCAGGGCCTTGAAGAGTTCAGGGATAAAGAAAGTAGGCGATTTGGTGGGAAGAACCCCCAGGGAACTCTTGGTAATACGGAAAGTTGGTGAGAAATCTTTGCAAAAAATAGAGAGCCAATTAGAAGAATATGATTTAGTGGAAAGGCAGGATGAAGATGGTTGCATCCACTTTGAGAGGAGGGGGAAGTGATATACACAAGAACCTTTAATAACGAACAAGAGACAGCCGATTTCATCCAAAGGTTTCTTGAGAAGGTTATACCGAATGAGATCGGGCCTCGCAGCCCAATGGATTTTCATGAAAATGGAAACATTCAACAGTATCTGTATTATACCCCTGATGCTCCTTTTGCATTTGTCAAATTGACTAGAGAAATATTAAAGCAATATAAGACCGGGCCTCGCAGGCCATTGGATAAGTGTAAAGTAACTATAGAGACTGCTTGAGAGGAGGGGGAAGTGAACTTCATACACAAATTGCGGTATTTCCTGATCTTCGGCATCCTCGGGTTCCTCTATGATGGCTACGAGGCGTGGAGTTCAATCATAGGGGATATAAAAAAGAAATTGAGGGGGGAAAGATGAAATACTCTAAACTGTTTCCCATGGCAAGTGAAGCGGCAGACGACTTTATTGATCGTATTGCTTCGTATGGAGAGTATCACAGAGTAGAGCCACTCGGGAAGTTTCCATATCTGGACGAGGCAAAATTATTATATTTCGGTCCTCAAGGATTTATGAAGATTGAGAAGAAAACGGAAGAGGGCAAATGGAAGGTTACGATAGAGGTTTAGATGGGCTGGAAGGACTATCTCTATGCTTTACTGGCTGGTTCAGTGGGTGTTACAAGTTATTTTATCGCTAAACTCCTATATAAGTGGGCTAAGAGAACTCGGTGGCTCAAAAGGGAAGAAAAGGAGAAGCTTATTAAAGATCTCGAGGAGTTTCTGGCGAACCATCCCCGGGAGAAGGAAAAGGAGGAAAAAGGTGGTCAAAGAGAATAATGAAAAACGAGTTAAAAGGCAAGCAAGACGCAGGGGGATAGTATTTCTTGCTCCGATACAGATAGAATTACCCAATAAGTTGGGGTTTACTTTCGAGGTTATCCAGGATGAGATTGGGAGGTTTGGATGTGAGGAGGAATTTCCTGATCAGAAGTTAGTGAAAAATTCAATGGAGTTCTTAAAAAGGTTGTATGAGATACCTGGAGTGAGTATAAGTAGAGATGGTTGTAAGATAGTGATGACAGGGGAAGTGCCTGTGAAGATAGGTATAGGCGTACTCTTAAGCGAAGTTTTGAAACAGGCGATATTTTATTTGGGTAAAGAGGGAATTGAGAGAGTGCTTGAGATGTTTCAAGTGGAATCTGGTTATATAAGCAAGGAGAAATTCAGAGAAGCTTTAAGAACTCGGGAATGGTTGAATGAACAGAAGACGAAGGAGGAATATGAACAGAAAGAGAGGGAGAAATAATTGCTAGACCCCCAGCAAAAGCAGGCACTCCGGGTGCTTCGCATTCGCATTGGCCAGATGCTCGAAAAGGATGAGTATAATCTCAAGGATCTGGAGGATATCCTGGTATGCCTCACCAGCCTTATCAGCGTAGATCCCTTCACTTCCAAGTTTCTCAGATGGCTCGGGGAATTCTGTCTTATGCCCGCAGTCCAGGAGGGGGCGAGGCAGAAAGGCGGTAATTGGGCAGTGCGGGGCCTCAAGGCTTTCGCGAGGATCGTGAGGGGGTTGTAATTGGAAAGAGCGGGTAAAAGGAGAATGAAAAGGAAGATAGTGGAGAAAATGCTAAGCTGTGTCTGCCCTCTATGCGATGGAGAAATGTTCCGGAGAGTGGGCAGAATTTGCATTTATTGCTATAATGGGCTTTGGAAGGAATTGGAGGCTTTTCTCAACAGCCAAGGATTCGATATAGGATCCTCTGATGAATATGAGATAAGGACGAATTTTTTAAAGGCGGAGATCACCTTCAGAATTTGGGAGGACAGATTGATTCTGCGAAGCAAAAAAAATGGCTGGCGACACCTACTACTCATCTTTCCTGCCTTTTCCAAGTTGGAAATATGGGCAAAAGAAAGATGCTTGACCTTGAAGGTGGAAGGGGAGACCTCCTGGAAACCCTCCAGGGGTCAGAAGGTCTCCCAAACCTAAAAAGCCTATTTTTTGCCTCCCGGTCTCGGCTTCTTGACATCGAAACCGCAGGCTTTGGCGGCATCATACAGAGCCTGATGCACTGCCACGTTATTCCGTCCGCCCATGCCTACCGGAGGCTTGGCGAACGTCTTGCCCGTCATCTTCCCCTTGATGCAGATCTGGCCTGCGCCAGCTCTCCGTGCGGGGATCCCGAGGACTCTCCTCGCCGTCACGGTGGGAACTCTTGCGAAACTAACCTTGGCCATTATTTTTCACCTCCCTTGACTTTGCTCTTCGTCGAATTTTTGCACCGTACAGTCAAACTCTTTCAGTCTTTCCTTTAACTTTGGCGTGACCTTCTCCTTTACTTGGTCTAGCTTCTCGGCGAACCCCATCGCATCCTCCGTGTCGCCTGCATCCTGTATCTCCTTCGCCAGATCCTCTCTTCCCTTCTCTTTCAGCTCGCTTATGTACCAGTTCCCCAAGACTGGGAAATTGCAGGGTCGGCAGGCTTCCTCATCCTGCTTCTCCTCCCTCAGCCAGTCAGCCAGCTTTTTGGTGTTTTTGCAGGGGTTTTCTTCCGCCATGCCTTCTTCTCCTGTGCTCTGCCACTAGCGTATCCAAGACCACCGAGTGCAGAAGGGTGCCTTGCTTGAAGATCTTCTTCAGGGACGACCTTATGGGGTGGGTCGGCTTCTCGCCCCCCAAGGCTCTGGTGACTTCCCTGGCCGACTTCTCCTTGTCCCCTTTCTGGAACGCTTTCAGGCCGTCCAGATATTGGTCGAAAGGATGCTCTGTCATCTTGGCACACCTAATAAAAAAAGGCTTTTCCCGAACCGTGCTGAGAACACAGCTCAGGAAAAGCCTATCTGTACTTCTTGGCCTCGGAGCGCCTATCTGTACTTCTTGGCCTCTACCTCACCAATTTGCACCCCAATTATAATCGAAAAAAATCATTTGTCAACCCCCCCCCTCTTCGATCTCCATAGAGCCCACCACTGTCCAGGTTTTGCATCTTCCGCAGTAGAGCTCGACGATGCCGTCCAGGACTGAGCCGTACCCCATGAACCGGCCGCAGCCCACGCAATGTATCTCCTCCGCTTTTTCTTGACCGCCCCGCTTTTTCTTGGCTTTCTTAGGCATCTTCATCCTTTCGGATATAGCTCCGGGTGGTTTTTCTTGACCTGGGCTATGAGCTCGCCCAAGTGCTTTCTTGTTATCTTGGTGGTCATCTGTCGCTCATGCGTTCGGACTGTCACCAAGGACTCGGGGATGAGCCTGCCGTAGAAGCCGTGCTTCCCGCAGTTGAGCCAGAACTCGTAGTCCTCCCAGCCCCATCTCATGTTGGGGTTGTAGCCCCCGCAGACCTCCCAAGAGTGCCTCCTGAACATGGAGGAGCAGTTGATGAACATGCCGAACCTCTTTAGAGCCCCGAAGCTGTATTCTTGGAACCTGACTACCTCGTTGCTGTCTCCGAACCGCCTGATCCAGCTATAGGCGATGCATACACTTGGGCTTGTATCCAAGAGCCTGCTCATTTTCTGTAGGGCTGTGGGATCGAGTTTATCATCAGCATCCAGAGGCAAGATATAATCCCCTTTGCTATTTTTAATCCCTACGTTTCTGGCGGTAGCCAATCCTTTATTTGGCTGATTCATCAAGCTGATTTGGTGTTTGGGATATTTCCTTATGAGGGCCTCCCCTACTTCTCTTGAGTTATCCGTTGAACCGTCATTGACGATAATTATCTCAAAGTCCTGGCAGGTCTGCCTGATTACGCTCTCCACCGCCTCTGGCAGATACCGGGCATAGTTGTAGCAGGCAATTATCACCGGTATTTTGGGATTCATTTTGCCTTTCCTAAAAGGGGGTATTTTGGCCTTGCCCTGATGAGCTTATCACACCTTAATTGATCTCCCAGAGCCACCTTGTCACGCCTCAGAGGGTTAGCCTTATTATAAATGTAGAGCACATCAGGGATGAAGCTAATCCACGGCCCCGCCATCTCCAGCATGGGGAACATGAAGGCCATGTCGGCTGCTGAGGTTAGCCATTTTCCCTTGTCATCCAGAAAATCCTTCGTGTTAATCCTTTTGAAGAGAAAGTATTTGAAGGTCTTCAGATGCGAGCCGATCCACTTGTATTTTCTGAAGTCCCTGTTTTTCAGGATTTGAGGGGGATAGGCTCCGCAGGGCCCGAGCTTGCCCGAAGGATAATACTCAAACTGCCCATAGGTGAGCCAAGCCCCGTTATCGTATTCCCGTTTGACTCTTTCGAGCACCTTCTCGTGCTTCAGCCAGTCATCGCCGTCAATCTGCACCATCACATCTTGGTCAGCAGGTTCCAGTGCCATTATTCCCAAGGCTATCGAGTACATCTGTTTCTTGTTATGGTCGTTCCTCATAAACTTGAACCTCTTGTCGCCAACAACTGCGAGGGCACCCCTTTTATATGTGTTGTCGGTACTAGCATCGTCAACAAACATACAGCTAAAGTCCTTGACTGTCTGGGCCTGAATGCTTCTTAGAGACTTCTCTATCCACTTCTCGGAGTTGAAGGTGGTGACTATGATCTTAAACATTTTTCCTCCGAAGAAAGCCATTCGTGCAAAAGGTCACTCCGAGCCGGTAGCAGTCTGGGTTCTCCTCAAATTCTGAGTGCTCGGCCAGAAACTCCCGTGCTGCTCTTGCAGCATTATCCATTTTCCACTTCGGATTGCCTTTGGGAGCGTCATATACAATCTCGTGAAACCCGTCGAATACCACAATATAGCTTCCTGGCGTGACTAGGGGTGCATACTTCCTCAGTTCTTCGCTCACATGACGATAAGAATGGTTAGCATCCAATGCCACTAGCACCTTCTCCTTTGGATCAATCATTCCTTGAACTTGGGCCACTGTTTTTTCGCCAATGGAGTTGCCTAGAACGAAGGCAATGCAATTTTGCATTGGCAAGGGAGCCTCAACTTGATTAAGGCGGCGATGGTTGATGTCTATGGAGATGATCCGGCCTTTCCCCAATAGTTCCAAGATAGACGCATAGAAGACGGCTGACCCACCATAGCCTGTCCCTATGTCGAGAATCACGTCGGGCCTAATCTCGTAAATGATTTCCTGCATCATCAACAGGTCCTCGGGAAGTTGCACAATGGGTATCCCCAGCCATTTATTGTTCCTGACAGGGGTTCTTTTCTCCCAGGCAGACCGGGTGAAAAGCTGGGCCAAGGCATCGAAGCCCTCCTCCGAGTATATGTCGAGCTTCAGCTTCTTGCCCCCTGCCTGCACGAAGATTTCCCTGTCATAAAACAAACTTGAAGACATCTCTGCCCGTGTCTCCTGTCCCCAGATGCTTAAAGTGCCTATATTTTGAGTTCGAGAGCACTAGGTCGGGGATTGTATCCTTATTTAGGGTCAGCCCAAGGGGATTCCATACTTTTGACCTCATCTTTGGCTCATTGCTCTGCCCCATATCAAAAAACATCACTGGCGAGGATGAGGAAATTAAGTCCAACGCCTGCTTGGCTCCTGCCATCCCTTTGTTTTTCAGTAGGCCATGCAGCACGCTGAAGAAAATTACACAGTCGACCTTTCTGCCCTTCAAATATTTGAAGAAATCGCCATGAATGAAATTCGCATTGAGCTTAAGCAGCTCATTTATCCTTCTGGCCATCTCTACCCTTTCAGGTCTAAATTCAATCCCCGTTACCTCGGCCCCCAACTGTGCCGCCTTATGGGAGAAATAGCCGGTGAAGCAGCCGATGTCCACTACCGTCTTTTCCTTCCAGTCGAACTCCTTTTGGACCAGGAGCCATCTGGTCTTGTTTCTCAGAGCTTTCCAATCCTTGAAGACCGGATGCTCAATGGGAATATAGAGGATTTTCTTCCCAGGCACATAGTGTCGCCTGAGCATATTTATAAGCTGCAACAACTCTGGGTCAACCGACCTGATTTTCACCGGGACCGTCTTGAGTCCAAGGATCTTAGCGATAGCTGCCCTATGTGCCCCGTTGAGGATGATATAATTTCCATCGTGGGTGGCCTTCACGTCTATCGGCTCAATTTTTTTTGTTAGGCTTATTTCATCATACAGTCTCAAGACCTGCAAGCATCTTTCTTTTCCTGAATGTATTATGAATTTCAGATTATGAACCCAAGCCCTGCCGGTTTTTTTGCGATAGGCTGTGATGACAGAGTCCACCAGCTTGCAATAGGTGGTCTCTTCTACGTTCAGATTAGGGTTGGCCTGATATTGCTTGAACAGCTCGAAGTGGGGCATTTCCCATATTAGTCTCTGTCCACGACCCCTTAGGTTTTCAGTTTCCGCCGTGGCTTCAATCAAGGCTTTGACCCTTGGCATACAAAATATTCATAGAAACTAGGACTTCCTTGCGGAGCGACTTTTTCAATGACAACGTCATTGAACCAGTTCCTCAAAAACTTCTGGAGTTCTTCCCTGGTGTAGATATGCCTGTGCCAGATATTCCAGCTCTCAAAAAGCCTAACCTTATCTGGGGGTGCTATGGGAGTGGTTCCATAGACTATTCCGTCTGCCTTGAGGATTTTTTTAACTTCTTTCATTAGCTTAGGAGCTTCCTCGGCGAAGAAATGCTCCAGCACTTCACACATGACTACCAAGTCATAAGGCCCCTTTAGATGAGAGTTCAAAGCGTCCCGTACCAAGAATATTATATTGGGACGCTGGTATTTGAGTTTTGCATACTCAATGCAGACAGGGCTTCTGTCAATTCCCACCGCTGTCTTTGCCACCTTTGAAAGCTCAAAGCTAGTCCAACCAGTTCCGCAACAGAGGTCTAATACCACTTTGTTTTTCGCCAAGTCCACCGCCCTCTTGCATCTAAGGCGCATAACCGGAGCATAAAGAGGATTCTCCCAGCCAGGCTCGCTTTGCTCTCTGTTAGGTTTCAAGTCTTTCATCAACCACTCCAAAGCCTCTAGCTTAACTTGGCGGGATAACATAATCCTGTCTCCAAGGATTAGTCCAGACAATGCTGGGTTTGTATTTTCTAAGTAAGTCCCTGGTCATTTTTCTATCGTTATCGGTCTCCTTGGGGTGGTTGATAATGACCGAGGCCGCAACCTGAATGCCATTCTTGTTGCAGGCTGTTAAGAAGTTCCCTATCTGTCCCACTGTGAGCTGCTTGTTGTAAATATTCAGCATTTTCTGAGAGCCTGACTCTATTCCGACATAGACAGCTTTGAGTCCAGCCCGCCTCATCAGGGGAAGAAGCCCAAGGTCAATATCGGCTCTGCTCTCACAGGTCCAAGGGATCTTTATTCCCCTTATAAGCAGAAGTTCGCAGAACCTTTTTACTCTTGCTTTGTTTATGGTGAAGTTGTCCTCCCGAAAGTATATGCCCTGCGCTCCGAAGTCTCGCTTCACCTTCAGCATATCCGCCACTATTCTATCCGAACTCATCAGGGTCACTTTGTGCCCCCAGATTTTCCTCACAAAGCAAAAAGAGCAGTTATAAGGGCAACCCCTTGAGGTGCAGAAGTTGAAGATCTTGCCCCGAAACCAAGGAACGCTGGTCAGATATGGAAGTTTAACGAAGATATCGAAAGCTGGGGTTGGCAGACTATCCAAATTTTCTATCCTGGGATATTTGTGGAGATGTCCATTCAGTCTTCCTTCTGCCAAGTCAATTATAAACCTTTCCCCTTCTCCTTGGCAGATCCACTTTACCCTCTTGGGTATCGTCGCAGGGTCAAAGGATGTATGGGGCCCGCCTATCGCAATTGGAACTTCTTTGGGGACTTTCTTTATTATCCTCAGGGTATCGGGAAAAGTGATGGTGGAGGAGTATATGCTCACTAGGCCATAGTTCCAATTTTTGGGCCAGACGTTACCCAGGAGGTATCTATCAAGGAAGTCCACGTTGTGGCCATTTTGTCTAAGAACTGAAATAAGATAGCCTACTCCTATGGGAAATCTTTTCTCTGTTAGAGCCAGCCCTTGCGGGTTTTGCTTAGGTTCTCCCGAAATAATCATCAATATTTTCAATAGATTCCTGTAGTAGTGATGATGGCGGGGAAGATTTTCCCCCATTTCTCTTTGAGGAGTCTCTGGTTCGGCCTCACTTGGCTCCTCCACTCCCTTGAGTGGCCGTCCATGGATCCTCTCTTGCCATGAGTCGCCGGACCGCTGACGATATATACGCTCAGCCCCTTATGCTGAGCCTGTAGGCAGAAATCCACCCCGTAGCAGTGCCAATCCCTGAAGAGCTTGTCGTCGAACCAGATGCCGTTCTTCCGGTTGATGATAATGCAGCACTCATCCAGAGTAGTGGCCTTGTAGGGGCCGCAGCAGTCCCAGCCCCAGTGCATTCCTCTGTTAAGGCCCATCCCCACGATGCCCAAGGCCCCCCAGTCCTTGAGCCTGCACTCCTGCTTGATGAAATCTTCAAACCAGCCCTTGCCAAAGACCATATCCTCATGGGCACAGATTACTATGTCATTCTTGGCTTTCTTTATGCCGTAGTTAAGAGCCTTTGCTATAGAAGTCCAGTTTTTGTTATCCTCATTGTCCAGCTTTATGAACTCCACCTCTTCAGGCAGGTAAGACAGAAGGTTCCTCTTCAAGACACCTGAGGGCCAGTAGTGGATGGTGAGGACCGTTATCTGGGAGAGTTTTAAGGGTTCGTGGACAGGGGGACCAAGCTCCTTCAGGGAGAGACTTATCTTCTCGAAGTTGTCCGGGTAGTCCCTGAACAGCTTCTTGGCGTTCTGCCAGGGGATATCGAATGTCTGGCCGTCCCTCTTGAGCCAGAGGTTGTCCCTGAGGTGGGTCTTCTTCTCTGGGGTGGCCTT
>Ga0209979_1000693_pt1 | contig 42825 bp, 37 predicted proteins | sample AnhtaG_FD_183114 | JGI IMG/M metagenome (GOLD analysis project Ga0209979, IMG submission 183114) | Deep subsurface microbial communities from Anholt, Denmark to uncover new lineages of life (NeLLi) - Anholt_01485 metaG (SPAdes) (version 2) | ecosystem: Environmental > Aquatic > Marine > Oceanic...
AGGATACATCTCTATAATTCTAGTGAATAAAACCATAATCTTGTAAAACAAAGTTAATATTGTTCTATTTTTATTCCAAAACCTAAAACCTTATCTCCCTTAACCGAGTATTATGACACACCCTCAAAGTGGAGAGGGGGACAGAAGGGGGAGAGGTCTATCAATTTTGCATTTTGCTATTTGAATTTTGAATTTCCTACCCGATGTTGAAAAGCTTTATAAATTGCTTAAAACCCAAGACTCCAGCAATCCCCCCAATCAGTATCAGAAAAACGATGATCGCTTTCAGCCAGTCCTGCCCCTTTATGCTTCCCAATATCTGTTGATCTTTGGTCAGGTAGCCGCTGGCAACAAAAAGCTCCTCCCCTATCAGGGTGTAATCGCATGCCACTATGAAAAAAGAGAGCTGGATGGTTGAATCCGTTCCGGCGATCTGGAGCGCTCCGATGGAATTTCCGGTCTCGGCAAGAAGTAAAGCTTCTGCCTCAAAAGTTCCGAAAAAGAGATTTGTGGCGGGAAGCTGGCGGGTCATGATCCCATCTACCGCCGCCGCATAGCCGAACTGACTCTGGGTGACGAAATATATGTTGTCTGGATTGTATGCTTCCGGATGTCCCGTTTTTGAATATGCCTCAAAGACCACCTCCTGAGCTGTGGTCATCACCACCGGATCATAATTGGGAAATATCAGAGGGGTATTATATTCCGCCGTCTTTTCTGCCACGCTGGCTAAGATGTTCATGGATGCCATGGTTGCTACTCGATCCATCTTGCCCAGACCGGAGGAGTAGAGTATGGGCTTTCCCATCTCGGTGGCTCTTCCGATGGCGTTATCCATTGCTTGCAAGCCGGCAATCGGCCTGATGTAAAACTTCTTCCCCCTTTTTCCATACAGGATGAATCCTAAGATGAATAGGAGGCAGATAACCACGCCCAAAAGGACATTGATTCGTTGGGTATGAAACCATTGCCCCCTGGAGACCACCGGTCCAAAAACCGCAGAAAACGAAACATCACCCTCTTTGGTCCCTTTTAATAGATAAAGATACTCAACCCCGTCCTTCACACTGTTATCGATGAATTTTGTGTCCTTTGCCGACACCTTCCCTACCAACTGAAAGCTGTTATCTTCTACCGCTGATCTTAATATCTCATATTCAACTTCTGCGGAATCTTGTGGTAACCCTTCAAAGGTAAGGGTGATGCTTCTGCCCTTATCATTGGGCGTATCCACTGCCTTTAACTTGACCGGAAGCCTGGCGGCGTAAATGGTAGAAGTGAGAAGGAGAAAGGCTAACCAGAAAATGGTAAATTTAGATTTTAGCATCTCTGTCCTGACAAAGGGTCGAAGATTTTTTATAAGCTAAAGAATCCCCCTTACTTGTCAAGCTAAAACTGCTCTGCCTGAGATGTTATCTTCCCACGACACCTGGGCGGATGATAACATCCGCCCAGGAGCTTTAATCATTCACAGCAGATGTAACAGATTAAGCAGATAAAAATTATCGGTATCAGCTTAATCCCACTAATCAGCTGTGAGGTAATCTCCTGCTCCCTGTGGAGAAGTTATCACTTCACGGCATTAGTTGAAAATCTCGCGAAAGGGGTGCCCGTACGGGCACCCCAAAGGCAGGGGACGGATGATAACATTCGCCCAGGAGCGGGAACCTTAAGAACTTGGTAAAGCTGACATTTTGAAAACCTCACCCCCTATCTTTCCTTCAGGGTGAATCCCTTCAGGATGAACCCCTCTCCCCCGCCTCCGACGGGATTTTCAACATGGAATGGAGAGGGGGACAAAAGGAGGAGAGATCCCTTTCCCGTTCGTGAAGCCTGCCAGCCATGCACGGACGTGCCCGTCTGGGGAACACCAACGGGAAGCAAAAGACGGGTCGCATAAATGCGATCCCTACAGTCGATGAGATGGACAGGGGCGGGAATTTTCGTATGAATGCATACGCATATCCCGCCCCCACAAAAGTTGTAACCTATGTTTTTCTTGACACCCATAAGACTCACCCTTATATTGCTTTTTGATTTAGTCCAGTGCTCCGCCAAAGGCGGGGCGGCTACCGCTTTGATCTCTTGAATTGTAGCCGCCCATCTGGGCGTTCAAACTTCAGGGAGAAATATTTATGGAACAGGAAAGCGACCTTATCCAGCATAGAAGAGAGAAGCTTAAAAAATTAAAAGAGAAAAAAATCGAACCGTATCCTTATAACTTTAAAAGGACGCACATATCTTCTGAGATAATCGGAGATTTTGAAAAACTCGAGGGTGAACAGACCGAAGTCAAAATCGCCGGAAGGATGATCTCACTCCGCTTGCATGGCAAGAGTCTGTTTTCCCATCTTAAAGATGGTGCAGGCAAGATTCAGGTTTATGTCAAATCGGATGAGGTGGGAAAGGAGAGGTTCGAGCTTTTTGATCTGTTTGATATCGGAGATTTCTTAGGAGTAACCGGAAAGGTTTTTAAGACCAAAACCGGTGAGATCACTGTAAGGGCTACTGATTTTTGCCTCCTTTCCAAATCCTTAAGACCCCTTCCTGAGAAATGGCATGGACTTCAGGACAAGGAACTGAGATACAGACAGAGATACGTTGATCTGATTGTGAATGATCAGGTGAAAAAGATTTTCCTTTTCCGCACCGAGCTGATCAAAGCCACAAGGAAATTTTTGGATGATTCAGGCTTTGTGGAGGTAGAGACCCCCATCCTCCAGCCGCTTTACGGAGGCGCCTTTGCCCGACCATTTGTGACCCACCATAATGTCCTGGATATGGATCTTTATCTGCGAATTGCAGATGAGCTATATCTGAAAAGACTTATCGTGGGAGGATTTGAAAAGGTCTACGAGATTTGCAAGGTCTTCAGAAATGAGGGAATGGACAGAAATCACAATCCCGAGTTCACCATGCTGGAGCTGTATCAAGCTTATGCGGACTACAACGACATCATGGAGCTTTATGAAAACCTCTTAAACCATGCGGCAACCCAGGTTCTGGGTTCAAATAAGTTTGAATTCCAAGACAATCAGATAGACTTGACTCCTCCCTGGAAAAGAATTCCACTGTTGGAAGCCGTCAAAGAACACACTCCACAACATCTGAAGGAATATATTAGCCTATTTGATAACCTATTAGATAGAAGCGAGCAGGAGATAAAAGAATTTGCAGGGGAATTGAACGTAAAAGAAGACCTGAACCGACCCAAAGGCAAGCTGATTGAAGCCATATTTGAAACACAGGTTCAACCTCATCTGATTCAGCCCACGTTCATTACAGATTATCCGGTGGAGATGTCTCCCTTAGCCAAACATCATAGAGAAAAGGTTGGCTTGACCGAAAGATTTGAGCTTTTCATCGGGGGCTGTGAGATGGGGAATGCCTTCTCTGAGTTGAATGATCCTCAAGATCAAAGGAACAGATTCCTCCAGCAGGCGGAGCTGGCCAAGAGGGGTGATGAGGAGGCGCAAATGCTGGATGAAGACTTCATTCGAGCCTTGGAATATGGCATGCCCCCCACCGGTGGACTTGGTTTCGGGATAGATAGACTGGTGATGGTCTTTACCAACACACACTCTATAAGAGAGGTGATCTTCTTTCCCCAGATGAGACCGGAGGAATAAGATTCCCAACAGATTAAGCAGATTAAACGGATAAAATCTCCTCCGCTTAATCCGTTCAATCCGTTGACTATTTTTTAAATTTTCTGTCATGTCTTACGAATTCTTCATAGCCAAAAGGTATCTGAGATCCAAAAGGAAGACCAGGTTTGTCTCGGCCATCACCTTGATCTCGGTGGGGGGGGTTTTGATCGGGGTGACCGCTTTGGATTTTATTCTCTCCATGATGAACGGATTCGAAAAAGAGGTTCGCTCCCGCATCATCGGCACCACCGCACATGTTAGCGTGTTTTCCACCTACAACGAAGGTATCCAGAATTACGAGGAGCTTATTCCCGGAATTAAGGAAGTAAAACATGTGGAGAATGTGGCTCCATATATCTATTACAAAGCCGCCATCGCCTCCAAGACCGGAAGCGACGGCATCGTGGTCCGGGGGATCGATCCGGAAAAAGAGAGATTGGTAACCGATCTGGAAAGAAATCTAAAGGTAGGAAGCTTGTACTTGGAGCGGGAGGGAGATGAGCTTCCGGGAATCCTGTTGGGCGCCACGCTGGCAGACAGACTGGGGGTGGAGTTGGGCGATAGGGTGGTCCTGTTCAGTCTGAAGGAGGGCTCCTTGACCACCGGCTGGAGCCAGCCCAAAGCCTCAAAACTGAAGGTAAGTGGGATATTTGAGACCGGAATGTATGAATATGATGCTTCTTTGGCTTATATCTCCCTTTCCAACGCCCAGAAGCTTTTCAATCTGGGAACTAAGGTGACCGGGCTTCATGTCAAGTTAGACAACCTCTACCGGGCGGATAAGGTGGCAAAAGAGTTGGAAGAAAAACTGGGCTATCATTATTACGCCCTGGACTGGATGCATATGCACAAAAACCTTTTCTCCTGGATGGCGCTGGAGAAATATGCCATGTTCATCGTGTTGAGCTTGATCGTAGCAGTTGCCGCATTTAACATCATAAGCACCCTGATCATGGTGGTGATAGAAAAAAGAAAAGACATCGGCATCCTAAAATCTATGGGAAGCACCAATGCCAGCGTAATGAAGATCTTCATGTTTGAGGGATTGGTGGTGGGGGCGGTGGGAATCATCCTGGGAAGCGCCTTTGGTTATCTTCTGTGCTGGATTCAGAGAAGCTTTAACATAATTTCTCTTCCACCGGAGATATACTTCATCAGCACTCTCCCCGTGGAAATGCGTCCGCTTGATTTCATCTTGGTGGCTTCTGCCGCCATGATTCTCACCTTTTTAGCTACGGTTTATCCTGCCCGCAGAGCCGCCCAGCTTTCGCCGGTTGAGGCGATCCGTTATGAGTGAAGAAAATCAGAAAGGCAAAAGCGCCCCGCCAGAGGCGGGGCGGCTACCAAACAGGTGCTGATGGGAAAGTATAAAAGAGGGTGGCCGCAACCTTTAGGTTGCGTAAATTTGCTCCCTGTGGGATGTTATCCCAGACGAGCCCGTCTGGGGGGATCTCCATCATCCAGCGAGACGGAACACGAATGATAATCCGAAGGATCCGTAGGACACTACGTCTTAGAGCGAGGAATATCTCACAGCTGAACAGTGAGATTAAGCTGATACAAACATTTGTGTCTGTTTCGATTTCTCTGTCTTTTAAAAGGATTTTTGCTTTTATTAGTCATTCGTCATCCGACATCCGTCATTAGCCTTTTTTCATTCGTCATTTTCAAAATTATTCCCCTTGACTTTTTCTATTTTTGAGTTATAATTTTATTGATTTAACATATATTCAAGTCCTATAATTTGGTTATGCCACCTTAAAAAGGAGCAAAAAATGACTAAGTCGAAGATCCCGCTAACAGCGGGGAAACTATTCATTTTAGTGATTTTGGTTTTCGTAAACACTCCTGCCTTAGCTCAATCAGTTGACACTGCCTGGGTGAGAAGATACAACGGACCGGGAAACGGCGCTGATGGTGCTACTGCTATAGCCGTAGATGGTTCTGGTAATGTTTATGTGACAGGAGGAAATTCCAGTGGGACTTCCGGTGACTATGCCACAATAAAGTATTATCCCAACGGAGACACTGCCTGGGTAAGAACATACAATGGGCCGGGAAACGAAGCTGATGGTGCCAATGCCATAGCCATAGATGATTCTGGCAATGTGTATGTGACTGGACGCAGTGTGGGCAATGGGACATCCCTCGACTATGCCACCATAAAGTATTACCCAAATGGAGATACCGCCTGGGTGCGGAGATACAACGCACCGGAAAATTCCGCTGACTGTGTTTATGCTATGGCCGTAGATGGTTCTGGCAATGTCTACGTGACGAGTGTTATCGGCAGTTGGCCAAACACGGACTATCTCACCATCAAGTATTATTCCAATGGAGATACCGCTTGGACGAGAAGATATGGCTACTCGCCAACTGACTATGATCGTGCTTATGCCATAGCCGTAGATGCTTCTGGAAATGTCTATGTGACAGGATATAGTGACCAAGACAGTACTCAGGTATACAACTTTGACTACACTACCGTGAAATACTATCCCAACGGAGATACCGCTTGGGTGAGAAGGTACAACGGATCGGGAAACGAGTGGGATGTCGCCTATGCCATAGCCGTAGATGCTTCTGGAAATGTCATTGTCACTGGATTCAGTATTGAGAGTGGATCCAGCTGGGACTACACCACCATAAAATATTACCCCAATGGCGACACTGCGTGGCTGAGGAGATACAGCGGATCTGGCAACTCGTGGGATCATGCCCGTGCCATTGCCGTGGATGATTCTTCCAATGTTTATGTGACCGGAAGGAGCAGTGGTAGCGGGACAGCTTATGACTATGCCACAATAAAGTATTATCCGAACGGAGATACTGCCTGGGTAAGGAGATACCAAGGACCGGGAGACGACGGCGATGAAGCTTCTGCCATTGCCGTAGATGATTCTGGCAATGTTTATGTGACTGGAACAAGTGATCCTTCGTTCGAAGGAGAACCATCCGACTATGTCACCGTGATGTATTATCCCAATGGAGACACTGCTTGGGTAAGAGGATACAAACACGGCCCGGGAGACGACAATGATGAACCGTGTGCCGTAGCCGTAGATGCTTCTGGTAACGTCTATGTAACCGGATACAGTTACGGTAGTGGAACAGACTATGACTATGCCACCATAAAGTATGTACAGACTACTTGTCTCACGATCGGTAACATCACAATCTGCGCAGATGTGATGACGGATTTGGGCGGTGGGAACTTCAGGGCGGAACGAGGCGTGTGGATCGGCGACCAAGCCGGCGAGAATCTATACCTCTACCTTGGGGACAATGCGGAAGTCACATTCAATGTGAATACGGGGACTGTTATCAGCGTCATATACACGAATACGAAGTTAACTGTCAACACTGAAGACTACGTCATCGACAACGTCACTTCCCTTGAGATCGATGCACAACAAGGTCGTGTGAGCCTTGGGGGACGCCTTCATTACGCTGCAGGCGCTATCTTTCAGGGCTCGTTTAGCGGGGCGTGCACGCTATAGGTGAATCAACCCACACCAGGTTTGCACGGCACAATCCAGTTTGATGACAGCTTTTTCGGGGCAGCGACTCTTGGGTTCCACAGGGGAGTCTGGGATTTTGGGGGGTGTCCGTTTCTGGGCATGAGTGACAGCATAAACGTGGTGGATTCGATCGGCCTCAGCGAGCTAACCTGGATCCGCGGAGAAATAACCTGTGGCGTTTTCCTTAATACCGGAATCTTCAGAGTAGGATTAGTCCAGGGAGCCCTGGAATTCAGGGAAGATGGGGGCGCTTTCGGAATTGATCTCATAGGTGCTCTACCAATCCCGGGACCATCGCAAGCAATGCTCGATATTGACCTGGCACACCTGCGGGTCAGCGTAGTAAGAGATATTAAGATCGGGCTGTGGGAATGGTCCAAGGAGGAGGGCTCAATTGCAAACGGTGACCAGACAATCACAGAGATTGTCCGCACTGATTGGGCTAGTCTGAACGTAATAGACGAAAACAAGTATGGGGTGGATGTCTACGCCGCAGATGGCGAGAAGCACCAGAAGATAGGCCTTGATGTGGGGGTCACGATAAGAGGTGAGGATCGATATGATGACGTTAACTGCAACGGCATTTACGATTTTGGAACAGATGTTTTCATTCCTTACAATCCGGATTACGATTACGACATGGACGGAGAGTGGGATGAAGGGACAAACATAGAGTTGCGCGATGAGTATCTGAACCCAGTCTTCAATGTTCACGGACATGCGACGCTGGATCTGACTCTACTCTTGTATTGGCATTTCACGGCAGCCGATGTCGTTCTGGACATAGATTATCCCAACAACACTCGAGTAAGGTTGGAGATCCTGTCCGGCCTAAAACTTGGGAACGTGTTTGAGGTTTGCCCGGACACCAACGTAATCTACCTCAATTTCGAACACCAATACTACTACGCTGATGTCGCGTTGAGGCACCCACAGTTTACTATGTTTGTGGTGGATGCTAATCTTCGCATCGAATTAGACCCACTGAGATTTGAGGCGGATATGAACGAAGGTTTTGACGTTCTTGGAGTTCATTTCTATACGTCTGGACAGACGCTAGAACTGAATGAAAGCGGTTTTCACTCATCGTGTTACGTGGACGGGTTTGGACTCTTCGGCGCAGATGCCGAGTTTTCTGTGACTGAACAGGCTGTTGATGGCTCTTTTACCACAGCTTTCTCAATAGATGGTTGGAATCTGGCCGAGTTGGGGAGTGAGTTTCACTTCGCACCCGGCCAGTGTATGTCAGTCTCAGCTTCTGTGGAGTTCTGTCCATTACCTGAATTCTGTCCCGGAGGAATGGTTACCTTCAGAATCTGTGATGCGCTGGACTGGGGTGTGGTAATAAACGGGACGTATTTCAGACTAAAGTGTCCTGCAAATCTGCATGTTTACGATTCTCAAGGGAGACACACCGGTTTGAATCTGAGCGGTGGAATAGACTTGGAGATTCCCGGCTCAGAGTTCTACTTCTCTGACGACAGCTCCCAACAATTGATATTCATACCGGGCTTTGACCTCTCTGATGTATACACGGTCGACATCGTAGGAGATTCGACAGGCGTAATCGATCTGGACGTGCTTTATCCGAACCCGTTAGATTCAAAAGCCTACGATTTTACCTTTTTCGATGAGCCTACCGAGCAAGGCGCTCTGCACAGAGTGATCCTGGATTCCACTAACACCTGGACCATGCTGCACGACTTGGACGGTGATAGCGTCTTTGAAAGTCAAACCGAACCCGATTCTACTGCTGAGGCTACTTTAGACACCACAATGGTTGCTATCACAAACGTTTCATCTGAGATACTTTGTGCTAACGAAGCCAACATAACCTGGAATACCAATGTTCCCGCCACCAGCGAAGTGCTTTATAGGTCTGAATATGACAGCGTGTATAAGTCAGCTTCAGATACAACATTAACGACCTCACACTCGGTCTTAGTGGATGACATTCTAACCACAGACACATATTATTACATTGTTGTGTCTGTTGACACTTCAGGCAACATAGCCAGCTTCCTGGAGAAGAGCTTCAAATTAGAGTATGTAGTCGGTGACGTTAACACAGATGGCATCATAGATCTGGGTGATATACTTTACTTAATTAGCTACTTGTATAAAGGGGGTCCTGCACCTGACCCTATTCTGTCTGGAGATTGTAACTGCGACGAAATTGTTGATCTTGGAGATGTGCTTTATCTGATCAGTTATCTATACAAACAAGGACCTCCGCCGTGTAAATAATACCAAAATCAAGTGAACGAGAATAGCTTTTCACGAAGCCTGGGAACCTGGCGGACACAGAAAATATGCGAGGTATAGGGACGAATCAAAAGGGGCTGTTGAAAAACTATATTGATAGGGCTAAATGCCCTGCCCTATAGATGATGAGTAATTGCCTTCCATAGGGGCGGGAATTTATCCCGCCCCAAAGCGTGGTTTTTTCAATAATCCAAAAAGATTCGCCCTTCAGGGTAGAGTTAAAGCCCGCACCTTTTTATCGCAAGGTCATAAAGAAAATCTGTCCCCAGGATCCTGTGGAAAGGTCTCTATAACAGAAGGTGCCAACTTTTTTGACTCGACTGCGCTTCTGCGTTTGCGGATTCATCCTTAACAATCTTATGCACAGCCTTGCTGGGGAGAAGGACCGCTTTTATACAGGTAATTTATCAGGTGAAGTACATCAGTGATATCAATTATGCAATCAGCACTGGGATCTCCTGCTGCCAGAGGGTCCGGAGGAGGTCCGCTCTTGTAAAGGTAGTTAATCAGAAAAAGCACATCTGTCAGATCCACCACCCCATCCCCGTTGGCGTCACCCGCAACATATGCACTCTGCATTGCAAGAAGTATCGCCTCATCGGCATTAATTCGACCATGCCCCAACTCGGTGTTCTTTCCGGTTACGGGATCATAATAATAGCCACCCACCTGTTCGGCGGTCTCCTCAAGGATCTCCCTTATCTCTGAGGGGAGCAGATTGGGGTCGACAGCCAAAATCATTGCCGCCACCCCTGCCACCATGGGAGAAGCCATGGAGGTGCCGGCACAATAACCGTAATTCTGGGTGATCCCATCATCATTAAGGGTGACATAGTAATCAGGCATGGTGGAGTAAATATCGTCGGTATTGTAAGGATAACCATATCCACCCGGTGCCGCCACGCAAACCTGGCTTCCTATGCTGGAGAATGGAGAAACATGATCGGTGTGTTCGGTGGAGGAGACACAGATGACGTTTTGATAGGTGGCCGCATAAGCCGCCGGGTAGATAACCGATCCTCCCCAGTTATTTCCAGCGGCGGCAACCAGAAGAAGGTCATGCGAATCTGCATAAGCCACCCCATGTTCCTTGGTGGCGGAATGGGAGCCCCCACCGCTGTAATTTACCAAATCAGCTCCATTGTCCACTGAGTAGATCATGCCGTCCCGGAAAGCTTCATGCGATCCAGAGCCATATTGATCGAAAACCTGATTTACCATGATTTGACATTTCCAGCATACCCCGGCCACCCCTATTCCGTTGTTGGTTTCGGCGGAGATTATGCCCGCCACATGGGTTCCGTGACCGTTTCTATCTCTCACCCCTTCCCCATCCCCCACCAGGTCCTGTCCCAGAATAAATTTAGATGGATCATCTAAATCCGGGTGCGATAGAATTCCGAATTGCGTGGGAATACCTGAATCCAGAATCGAGACAATTACGCTTGAGTTACCCATCGTGCTGTCCCAGGCTTCTGGAGCATCAATATCAGCATCAGGCGTGCCGCCCGGAGGATTTTGACCCACGTTATTAAGGCCCCATTGCTTTTGGGCTAAGTATTCCGGATCATTGGGCTGAAGGCACATTCGGTCGATCATGTTCGGCTCCACATACAGGAAAAAACCTGTTTTTTGCATCCTTTCTATTACCGGAAATATATTCTCTCCCTCAGCCAAACCCACTTTTCCAAACCCGAAACGATCCAGTTCCCTGCCTAAGCTCAAATTGTTTTTCGCCAGATAACTTTTGACCTCGGTCCGGTCTTGTCCATTTTTAATCATAAAAAGGATTTCCCCATCAACATATTCTACAAGCTCACCCTGCCATGTTCCGGCAAGAATATCTTTGCCCATGTATTGGGCGCTCCAGATTGTCCCCGGAACCAAAAGAATGGTTGCTATAAGCAGGGTAACGAACAGATTTTTAATGAAGTTCACGTTCCCTCCAGTTTAAGGAAATTGTGTCAGTTATGTTTTTGTTTATCTAAACGAGATCGATTTAGTCCTACATCCATATTAATATACCACTTTTCCCAGATTTGTCAATGAGCCAAATGAACTATTTGTAACGCAGATAGGACTATGGTGAAGGTTAGAAGTCTAACATTTACTACTTTGCAAAAACAAAAGAGGCGAGATAGGATTTCGGGGAAATCTTTTATCAGCAATAAAGCTCTGTCCGTTCCTGGATGCCGTTAAGGAGAATCTTTGACACTAACGCAGATAAAGGCAGGGGGTGCAAAAACTTTCTTTTGGATTTCTGAAAAACGCAGAAAGGAAAGGGATGCACATACAATCAATTAGATCATTGGCCGTCGATTATCAGCCCATCTTTTAGCTTTATGCTACGCTTTGTTCTTGTGGATATTTCGTTATCGTGGGTGATGACTATGATGGTGTGTCCCTGCTTCCATAGATCCTCAAACAGATCGACTATCTCCTTTCCTGAGACCGAATCTAAGTTTCCGGTGGGCTCATCCGCCAGGATGAGACGGGGCTGGTTAGCTAAAGCGCGGGCAATCGACACCCTCTGCATCTCGCCGCCGGAAAGCTCGGTGGGTTTATGATCAGCTCGATCCTTCAAACCCACCTGCTCCAAAAGCTTCTCCGCCCTTTTTCTTCTTTTTCTGGATGATACGCCCGCAAAGATTAAAGGTACCTCCACATTTTCAAATGCAGTGGCGTAAGTAAGCAGGTTGAAGCTTTGAAACACAAAGCCAACCTTTTGATTTCTGATCTCCGCCAGTTGGTTGGGACTCAAGTTTTCCACCTTTTGCCCGTCTAAGAAATATTCCCCGGAGGTGGGAGTATCCAGACAACCCATCAAGTTCATCAGGGTGGACTTTCCTGAGCCGGAGGGTCCCATGATGGAGATAAACTCATTTTCCTCTATTTCCAGGTCGACTCCTCTTAAAGCCTCCACCTCAACTTTTCCTGTGGAATAGATCTTTCGAATGTTTCGCATCCTTATCATTGGATTGACCTCATTCTTACAAAAGGTCTGCTTTCATTTGTTTTTTACCAATACAAATGGAGAAAGACCTGTTGGATTCTATTTGATCCCCCCTCTCCTTACCCTCTTCCCCAAGGGGAGGGTTTTGTATTAATAAATTCCGATTTTTGCATTTTGAATTTTGCACTTTGAATTTTATTCATACCTCAAGGATTCCACCGGATTCACCGAGGCTGCCTTGCGGGAGGGGAAGATTCCGGATAGCATGCCAATGATTCCCAAAATCAGCGAGGTGATCACTGCGATCTGAAGCGAGATGGTGGGTTTGCCCAGCCACTGCATCCAGTCCGCTTCCATTGGAATGGCAGCCCAAATCTTCACAATTATAACCGAGGAGATAACTCCCAATGCCCCTCCCAGGATGGTAATGAGCAAGGATTCCAATAAAAACTGGCTCATGATGTGGAGCTGTTTTGCTCCCAAAGCCATCTTTATTCCGATCTCCCTGGTTCTCTCCTTGACCGCCACATACATAATGTTTGCCACGCCCACCCCAGCGATCAAAAGCGTCATCCCTCCGAGAATTCCGAAGAAGATTTGAAAGCCCATTAAGACCTTGTTGAATACCTTTTGCCCTTCAATCACGTCCCACTCCCATAACGCTTCCGTATCCTCAGGATCAAATCTGAATTTTCCTCCCATCACCTCGGAGATCTTCTTTTTGACTGCTTCGATTTGTAAGGGGTCCTTCGGTTGGTAGACGATGACGTTTAAGTATTTATGCCCGAATATAGCTTTAAACGTGGTCGCCGGGATGGTGGCTTTGTCCCAATCCGGGCCACCGTACATTCCCATCTGCATCTTTTCTATCATCACACCGATGACGGTGAAGGGGATGTTGTTCATGATGATGGTCTTGCCTACCGCGTCTTCTTTTCCGAACAATCTCTCTTTTAGCTTGTTTCCTAAAAAAACCACCCTTCTCTTATATTGCATGTCCAGATCATTTATGAACCTTCCACCCATTTCCGGGTAATGTGCTCTCATATCCTTGAAGGAGGGATAGACCCCGGTAACATGCTCTGAGACGGTATTTTTTTTGTATGTCAGGGAGGCCCCCCACCTGGCGTATTCGCCGCTTACAGCCTCCAATTCCGGCACTTTCTTTTTCAAAAGCTCCACGTCCTCATCCATGAAACGAATTCTTCTTCCCTTTCCCAGGCCTTGATAGGGAATAGAAGTCTGTCCTCCCCACATGACCACAATATCTTTTCCCATGCCATGACGGGCTTTGTTTAGCGACCTTTTGAGTCCCTCTCCAAAAGCCATAAGCATTACAATCGAGATGGTTCCCCAGGTTATTGCCATTATGGTCAGGGTTATCCTTTTCCTCTGTTTCTTTAGGTCCCGCAAAAAAAGCCTGAAGATCAAAAGTCCCTTCATTTACTTTCTCCAACATTGTATTGGTAACCGCAGGCTTTAGCCCTTCTTGACCCTTGCCCCTTGACCCTTCCTGGGGTGCGGCTACCTTTTTCTGTTTTATCGAATCCGGCAAAAAGCGTCGGATAGTCCCGCCGCTGGCGGGACATATCCGACCTACACATCCCTTTAAAGCTTCAACGCCTGCACCGGATTCAAATTTGCCGCTCTTCGAGCGGGGAAATAACCCGAGATCAACCCCACAATTCCCAAAACGCTCACCGCAATCAAAGCCGCAGGGAGGGTGATCTGGGGCGTCCCCATGTATTCCTCCAATTTGAGTAGCGGAAAAACTTTCACCACCGTCAAGGAGAACAAAAATCCTACGATCCCACCAATGAAGGTTATCACCAATGTCTCGAAAAGGAACTGAAACAGCACGTGTGCTTTCTTTGCGCCCAAAGACATCTTTATCCCCACCTCCCTGGTCCTCTCCTCCACCACCACGTGCATGATATTTGATACCCCGATTCCGCCCACGATCAAGGTGAAAGTTCCTATCACCACCAGAAAAACCCTGAAAGCTATAAAGAACATGGTGAGGAATTTCTGCATCTCGGTGGTATCCCACATCATCAAAGCTTCTTTATCCTCTGGATTGAATTTAAATTTCTTCCCCAACACCTTGTAGACCTGCTCTTTTACCAGTTCCGTCTCTCTTGGATCTTTAGGCTTGAATATCATGTTGCTTATATACTTATAGCCATATATGCTGGCGAAAGTGGTCGCCGGTATAAAGGCTTTATTCGCATCCCGCCCGCTGTAGCTGGAATCCTGTGATTTTTTCTTCATCACTCCGATCACCAGAAAGGGGACATTGTCGATTATGATGTATTTGCCTATGGCCTCATCTTTCCCGAACAGATCCTCTTTCAATTGATCCCCGATGAATACCACTCTTTTTCTCTTTTCTAAGTCAATTTTGTTAATGAATCGCCCGCCCATCTCCGCATATATGTTTCTCATCTCTCCAAAGACAGGATAAATTCCCACCATGTTCTGGGTGACCGCATTCTTTTTGTATTTCATGTGGGTGCTCCATTGGGAATACTCCGGGCTTATTCCTCCCATCTGCTTGATCTCCCTCTTTAGAAGATTAGCATCCTCTTCTCTCAAGCGTATGGGTCTTCCCTTGCCAAAGCCGGTGTATGGCTTGCTGGTTCTTCCCCCCCACATGATCACAATGCTCTCCCCAATACCGTGCATGTTCTTTTGATTTTGAGCGTGCAGCCCCTTTCCGAAGGCTAAAAGAAGGACCACCGCCGCAGTTCCCCAGATGATCCCGAAAAGGGTGAGAAGAGTTCTCAATTTCTGGGAACGCATGTCCTTTAAAAATTGAGTTATGTACATAAAAAGGTGCATCTACTTTATCTCCTTGGGAGGTTTCTCCACCAGAAGATCCCCTTCGTTGAGCCCTTCTGTCACCTCGATATTCAAACCATCGGAAAGACCGGTTTCTATCATCCTCCTCTCAATTTCACCCGAAGTGGAGTCTTTCAGTTGCACGAAAGCTGTATCTTCAATAAACTCCACTAATCTCTCCGGTATCACCAGAATGTCTTCCTTCTTTGTTATGATGATATCTGCATTGGCAGAGTATCCTGCCCTCAAAAGTGCAGAACTTTTCTGGGTGATTTTGATTTCCACGTCGAAAAGGGTGGCATTTTCCTCTTTTCTGGCTTTGGGTGAAATTTTATAAAGTACCCCCTGTATAGTATCGTTGGGAAGCGCCCCGATTTTCAAAAGGGTGGGCATCCCCTCTTTAAGCTTTCCCACATCAATCTCATCCACCGTGCCTCTAAAGATCAACTCTTTCATGTCCGCTAATGTAAAAAGCTCAGTTCCCGCCTGATAGGAGGTCAAAGGAACCACCGGATCTCCCACGTTTATCTTCCTCTCCAGCACCGTACCGCTGATGGATGATTTTATAACTGATTCGATCTTTCTGCCGGCGATGTTGGTTTTGCCCCGTTCAATTAAAGACAGCCTCTCCTGGGACAACTTTAATCTAAGCTCAGCCTCTCCGGCACTCCGGGAGGCCTGGTCGAAATCCTGTTGGGAAACTAATTTTTTCGCTAACAACTCTTTGATCCGCAAATATCCTTTCTTCTGATTCTCATAATTGACCGAGTCGATCTCCACCTGTCTTTTAGCTTCAGCAAATTCCAGCGGGGTGGGATCGGGACGGATCTCCACCAATGGATCCCCTTTTTTGACCGAATCTCCCATCTCCACAAATACCTTCTTCACGATGCCGGAGATTTTGGATTTCACCGAGATCTGATTCTTTGGCTCAATCTGCCCAATAGCCAGTGCTTTGTCGATGAGGGTCCCCATCTCGGCCTTGATCGAGTTGTTAACCTGTTCCTTTTTTCCGGAACCCTTCAGCCCAAAAAACACAAAAACAGCCAAAACAACAACAATAGCTCCGATTATTATAATCTTTTTCTTCATATCTTTTCTTCTCCAATCTTTTAGAATAAAAGTACAAAAAGCACAATTTCTCTCTTCGAACTCATATCTATTTTACGAGATTAAGGCGCTGAGGTTTCAAGCGTAATTGTGCTCAAGTGATGAAAAAGCTTACACTCAGGAATCCAGAACCTAACTTATAGTTATCAACTAATTATGGTGACAATCAGACATGACGTAATGGTCATGTAGGTCAACCCCGCCAAAGGCGGGGTTGACAAATAAGGATTTGTCAAGCAGGCTACGCCATGCTTGACCTACAAAACTTGATTGTGCTCAGGCGATGAGAAAAGCCTGCACTCAGGAATCCAGAACCTAACTTAAGTTACTAAGGGGAGCATATAATTGTTTACATCCCCCCTTTAGAAAAGGGGGGAAGGGGGGATTCGTATGAATGCATACGCATTTGAAACTTGAAAAATCCCCCTAAATCCCCCTTTACTAAAGGGGGATTTCAAGTCAAGCCCAAAACAGGTGTGGGAGAAAAAATCAATGCGAAGCATTCATACTAATAATAAGATGTAAACTGTTTCCTGCTCCTCTTAGTAGGTTCTGGATTCCTCTTTAATGCACAAATTGTATTTGTCCATTACAGTTTTAGATGTTTTTCAATTAGCAACAAAACTTTTGTATTTTTTGAAATTTTCTTGCTTTATTATAGCAAACGTACAAAATAAGTTGACACATTGCATGTTATGTTGAGCGGAGCGAAACATGCGTATGCTCGTATGAGTGCATGCGCACATTCATACGAATCTCTCTATATGTTTGCCTGGCGGCGAATCTTCTCGTCTGGCTGGGCGTCACATGCGGACAGGCTCAGGTAGATATGCAGACTGGTGGAAGTCAGATTCTTCGCTATGCTTAGAGTGACATGTAAAAATTATTTTTGCGTTTGTATTAAATATGTCTTCGACTATTTTGCAATTCCATCTCTTTCAATTCAGGCAAAAAATAACAGAAGGCTATAAAACTGGTTGACAGAATGGTGAGAAGTTGTTTTATTAAAGCGCAAGCCCGAAAGTAAAAAAACCTCTCAAGGAGGGATAAGTATGCCCAGGTTAATAATCCAAACGGAGAACGCTCCCCGGGCAGTGGGACCATATTCACAGGCAGTTAAGCTGGAGGGGGAGTCTTTGATCTTCGTTTCCGGGCAGATCGCACTGGACCCCAAAACCGGGGACAAAGTTCACGGGGGAATCGTCCAGGAGACCCGACAGGTTTTGGAGAACCTCCAAGCCGTTCTGGAGGCGGCAGGATCAAGCCTGGAGAAAGTTGTGAAAACCACGGTTTTTCTGCATAGCATGGACGACTTTGGGATAATGAACGAGATATATGGCCAGTACTTCAAGACCGATCCACCTGCCCGATCAACCATTGAAGTCTCCCGTCTGCCAAAGGGAATGAAAATCGAAATAGAGGCGGTGGCTTACGTATAAGATGGCACCGGCTCCACAAGCCTTAACAGAGAAAGAAGTCCTACTTTAGCTTCTATCTTTCTGCTGAGGTTGATTTTCCTGATCGGGATAGTGTTTTCCTGCCCGGAGGAAAGGAACACATCTGTAAATTTTTAGTTCTTACCAATCTGGCGCCCCTCCTCTGCTGAATTCGCCAAAATAAAACTCCCTTTTGGCTATAGCGCCCTGATTTTTTGCGTATTTTGAATAGTGGATCAGGAGTTCAAATACTCGTCGATCAAAGGACCTTGTGAAAAATATAACTTGACTTGAACTGAATTGATTTTATCTTATTCAAATATAGTGTGTCTGGGCAACAGACTCTTCTTCTAACCTGCTGGTGGAGGTGAGACCATGACCCTAACCTCAATGGGAAAATTCTGGCGAAAGCCCTTAGATTACGATAAACTGGAGATTCCGCATGGTGAACTGCATATCATAAAGGAAAGATGCAAAGGATGCGCGTTTTGCGTGGAATACTGTCCCAAAGACGTTCTTGAGCTTTCCACCGAATTCAACACCAAAGGATATCATCCACCCTATGTGGCAAAGGAGGATACCTGTGTTTTCTGCGGGTTGTGTGAGATGCTCTGTCCGGAGTTCGCCATATTTGTAACAGAGAAACCGAAGGACAAACCAGACAAGCAGGAGGTAAAGAAAGTTGAAAGCTGATCCTAAAGGTGTATTAACTGGAGAACATTATTTAGACGGCGACCATGCCTGTGCAGAGGGGGCTATTGCCGCAGGCTGTCGTTTCCTGGCGGGATATCCCATCACCCCCTCCACGGAGATGGCAGAAAGGGTGTCTGAACGTTTTCCCCAGGTGGGAGGCATCTTCATCCAGATGGAAGATGAGATGGGTTCCATGGCGGCGGTGGTAGGAGCAGCCTGGGGAGGGGCCAAAGCGATGACCGTCACCTCAGGTCCCGGTTTCTCCCTGATGATGGAAAATATCGGGCTGGCCGCTATGCTGGAAACTCCTTGTGTGGTGGTCAACGTTCAAAGAGGTGGACCCTCCACCGGACTTCCCACCCTTCCCGGACAGGCAGATATGATGCAGGCGCGCTGGGGGTCCCATGGAGATTATGAGATCATCGCCGTATCCCCCAACTCTCCTCAAGAGTGCTTCGAGATGGTGATAAAGGCGGCTAATCTGTCTGAAAAATATAGAGTCCCGGTGATGGTGATGACAGACGAATGTGTGGGCCACATGACCGAAAAGGTGATAATTCCAAAAGCAGACCAAATAGAGCTTTATCCCCGTCGATATACTAAACTTCCTCCGGAAGAGTATTTACCTTTCAAGGCGGGGAAGGATCTGGTGCCGGAGATGGTTAAGGCTGGGGACGGATATAAAATCCACGTGACCGGTCTGACCCATGACGAGAAAGGTTATCCGGTGATGAGCTGGGAGGTGCAGGAGAAGCTGGTAAGAAGGTTAGTGGAGAAGATAAGATTGCATGCAGATGAGTTAGAAGATATAGAGGAGACGCAGATGGAGGATGCTGAGGTGGTGATCTTCTCATATGGTATAAGCTCCCGCGTCTGCATTCCTGCCCTTCAAAAGGCAAGGAAAGAAGGGCTAAAAGTTGGGCTTCTCCGGCCGATCGTATGCTGGCCCTTTCCTGAAAAGAAGATCAAGGAACTTTCAAGGAAGGTGAAAGCTTTTGTGGTGGTGGAGATGAACTACGGACAACTCTTTTATGAGGTGGAAAGATGCGTCGCTGGAAAGACCAAGACCCTTTTGGTTCCGCACGGAGGGGGTTGGGTGCATGATCCGGAGGACATATATAATGCTATTAAGGAGGCGGTAAAATGAAAGCTACTGCGACAGTTCAGCTGGCTGAGGTTACAGAACACCCCATGGAATCTATACTGCGGATGGATCGAATTCCGCATATCTGGTGTCCCACCTGCGGCATAGGAACCGCGTTAACCGCCTTTGCCGAGGCTTTAAAAAAGATCGAAACTCCCTTAGAGAAAGTATGTGTGGTATCGGGAATAGGTTGCACGGGCAGGGTAGCAGGTTACATAAAGTTGGATTCCTTTCATTCCACTCACGGACGGGCAATTCCTTTTGCCACCGGACTGAAACTGGCAAATCCGGAGCTTAAGGTGGTGGTATTCAGTGGAGATGGAGATATTGCGGGTATTGGGGGAAATCACTTTATCCATGCCGCCCGCAGGAACATGGATATTGTGGTTTTGTGCGTCAATAACTTTGTTTATGCCATGACCGGCGGTCAGGTGGCAGCCACCACCCCGCTCACTGCCAATACCTCCACCTCGCCCTATGGCAATTTTGAAAACCCTTTCAGCTTGCCTCAGTTGGCCGAATCCTGCGGCGCGGTGTACGTTGCCCGCTGGACCGCCTTACACGTGCGAAGACTAACCCGGTCCATGACGGAGGCAATGAACAAAAAAGGCTTCTCCTTTATAGAGATCATCTGCCCCTGCTCCACCCTCTATTCCCGGAGAAACAAGCTGGGAACCGGTCTGGATCTGATGAAGTTCTATCATGACAACAGCGTTATCAAACATGGAGCGGATACCAGAGAGATGGCTATTGAGTTTCAGAAGAAAATCATCGTGGGTAAATTCATCGACCGGGAAAGACCCACGTTTTTGGATGCTCATAATGATTGGCTGAGAAAGAGATTGAAAGATAAATTCGTAGCATACGGAGGTCCCCAATGCTGACGGAGTTGAGAATAACCGGATTCGGTGGGCAGGGGGTGATCCGCTTCGGATACCTTCTGGGAAAGGCGGCGTCAATCTATGACGGAAAGCAAGCCACCATGACCCAGAGCTTTGGACCAGAGGCACGGGGAAGCGCCTGCAGTGCTCAGGTGGTGATATCCGATGATCGGGTTTTATATCCTTACGTCACCGTCCCTCACGTGGTGGTGGCTATGTCGCAGGAAGGGTTTTCCAAACACGGGGAGAATATCAAAGAAGGGGGCTCTTTAGTCATTGACGAAGATTTGGTCAAGGCAGAGCGGACAAAAAAGGGGATCAAACTTTTTGCCATCCCTTCCACTCGTTTCGCCGAGGAGATGGGGGCAAAGATAGTAGCAAATATCGTGATGTTTGGCTTCTTTACCGCGGTCACCAACCTGGTCAGAGCCGAATCCGCCAAGAAGGCGATTGAGAGTTCCTTTAAAGAGAAATTAATAGACCTTAACCTAAAGGCTTTCGACAGAGGATACCAGTACGGAAAAGATGTGCTGAATCAGAAGACAGGAGCAAAAACCGAAGCCAAGGCGAGCGGTTAGGTTTCAACATCTGAATATCGATAAGCGAAAAAGATAACCTTCTTTGAAGGTAGCCGTCCCGCCTGGGGCGGGACGCATCTTTTCGCCCAAATGGGCGGCTACCAATTTGAAGTTGAAAAAACTTTGGAGGTATGGTGAAGGATAAGGAGAAGAAGGGTGCCTTAGTCCTCGGAGGAGGGGTGGCCGGAATTCAGGCGGCGCTGGATTTAGCTGACGCTGACTTTCAGGTATACCTGGTGGAGAGATCCTCCACTTTAGGGGGAAGGATGGCTCAGATAGATAAAACCTTCCCTAGCATGGATTGCGCCATCTGAATTCTGGGCCCGCGTATGCTGGATGTCGGTCGACATCCTAACGTCAAATTGTGGACCTACTCGGAAGTGGTAAAAGTCGAAGGGGAGAAGGGAAACTTCCGAGTCACCGTCAGAAGAAACCCACGATTTGTGAACGAAGATACCTGTGTGGGATGCGGTGACTGCGCCAAGGTATGTCCGGTGATCGCTCCCAACTCTTTCGATCTGGGAATGGGTGCCAGAAAAGCCATCTATACTCCTTTCCCCCAGGCTTCCCCTCGAACTTACGTGATTGACCGGGAAGTTTGCTTAAACAAGACCATCCTGGTGTGCGAGAACTGCTCTCGAGCCTGCAAGCTGAACTGTATCGATTTTGACATGCCACCTAAGGAGGAGACTGTTAACGTTGGCGCCATCGTGGTTGCCACCGGATTTGATGAATATGATCCCCGGGCTCTGACCAATTACGGATATGCCCGTTATGAGAATGTTTTGACCGGGCTGGAGTTTGAAAGGATTCTGAATGCCTCCGGACCTTCAGGTGGTCATCTGGTTCGTCCGGCGGATATGAAAACTCCCAAGAACTTAGCTTTTGTTCAATGCGTGGGCTCCAGATCAGTGGGGGAGCGGGGCTATCCTTATTGTTCCTATTTCTGCTGCATGAACACCATCAAAAACTCCCTTCTGGCAAAGACCCACGAGCCGGACATAGATAAGATATACATTTTCTACATGGATATAAGAGCTTTTGGCAAGGGATACGAAGAACTGTATCTGCGAGCTCAAGAAGATCCGGACATTTTCTTCTACAAGGGAAGACCTGCCAAGATTGAAGAAGATCCAGAAACCAAGGATCTCATAATTTTCATCGAGAACACTGAGACTAAGGAAGTGGAGAAGATCAGGGCGGACATCACCATCCTCTCCGCCGCCGGGATCCCGTCAGCAGGCACTGCCCAACTGGCAAAAATTTTGGGGATCGAGGTGGATAGCACAAATTTCTTCAAACAGAAGGATCCGATCTCATTTCTGGAATCCACCCGGGAAGGCATTTATCTGTGTGGAAGTGCGGCAGGGCTTAAGGATATCACCGATTCGGTGGCATTAGGTTCAGCCGCCGCTTTGAAGGCCTCAGAGCACTTAAAAGGACAACAGGTGAAAAAAGAGCCAGTCGAAGTCGAACCAATAAAAGTGGATGGAAAGCCCAGAATCGGAGTATTTGTCTGTCATTGTGGAACCAACATCGGTGGGGTGGTGAACGTGGAAGAGGTAGAGGAATATGCCAAGTCACTCCCTGGAGTGGTACATGTGTGTCGGGACCTGTTCATGTGCTCGGATGGAACCCAGAGGTTAATGCAGGAAAGAATCAAAGAACACAATTTGACCCGGGTGGTGGTAGCGGCATGCACTCCCCGAACGCACGAGCCCATCTTTCAGGAGACCTGCCGAAGAGCCGGTCTGAACCCTTACCTTTTTGAGATGGCAAATGTCCGTGATCAATGCTCCTGGGTGCATACCCACGAGCCGGAAGCCGCAACCAGAAAAGCCAAGGACCTGCTTCGCATGGCAGTTGCCAGAGCGTATCATCTTGAGCCTCTGGAAAGAAGACAGGTCCCCATGAATCCGGAGATTTTGATAATCGGGGGAGGTATATCTGGAATTCAGGCCGCCTTTGATTTGGCTATCAAAGGTGAAAAAGTTACCTTGATCGAAAAGGAAAAGGAGCTGGGAGGACGGGTAAAAGAATTGGACAAGCTTTTGGGCAGCGAGTTGAAAGGGAAAGAACTGATCAAGCATAAGCTTGAGGAATTGAAGAAAAGAAAGGTCAAGGTGCTTACCTCCACCACGGTCAAAGAGGTCACCGGCTTTGTGGGGAATTTCGAGGTCACTTTGGAGACGCAAGCTTCAGGAAAAGCCAAGAAAGCCAAAACTGAGAAGGTGAAAATGGGGGCAATCATCCTGGCGGTTGGCTCTGATCTTTTTGATCCCAAAGACAAATTCGGCTACAGCAAGCTCCCTAATGTTTTGACCAACATGGAACTGGAAAAACTTTTGACAGAGGATAAGAAAGATTTGATGATCGTCAACAAGAAGCCGGAAAACGTTGCCTTCATCCAGTGCGTGGGATCGAGGGAGAAGGGTGGGAACGAATACTGCTCCCGATACTGCTGTCAGGTGGCTATCAAACAGGCGATCCAACTTCAGAAAAAAGGAATAAACTGCGTTGTATATTACCGGGATATCCGGACTTTTGATAAAGGGGCGGAGGAGGAATATCGAGAGGCAAGGGGAGAGGGTGTTCTGTTCATAAGATACGACGAGGAACATCCACCAGAGGTCATCGGAGATAAGAAAGCGAACAAGATCAAGCTAATTCAACCTCTCTCCAAGACCGAGATGGAACTGCCGGTGGATGTGGTGGTTCTCTCGGTGGGCATGGTGCCCAAGGAGAAAGATTTTGCCGAGCTACAGAATCTTTTTAAACTCCCCAGAGGACTGGATGGCTTCTTCTTAGAGAGGCATTCCAAGCTTGGTCCGGTGGAGACGAATACTGCGGGGATATTCATCTGCGGCTGTGCTCATTCTCCCAAGGGAATAGCGGACAGCCTATTCTCCGCCCAGGGAGCAGCAGGAAAGGCTGCCATCCTCACCTCCAGAGACCACATCGAGCTTGAGCCGGTGGTCTGCCAGGTAGTGAAATCCGACCTGTGCAGAGCCTGCGGAATATGTGTGAAGATATGTGAGTTCAACGCACCACAATTGGTGGACAGAGGTGACGGCGTAATGGTTTGTGAGATAAACGAAGCATTGTGCAAGGGTTGCGGCACCTGCGCTTCATACTGCCCAACCGGTGCTATAACCGCGCGGCACTTCACCGACGAACAAATTGATGTGATGATAGATTCGCTATTGGTGTGGGATAAATGATAAACGTAGACAGAATTGTTGGACAGGTCTGGGTTCATATCCGACCTCAGGATGACAAACCAAACGAGATGCATAACATACTGTGAAATTTGAAGATCTCACTAAATTAATCTTTCGTAGGATAAAACCCAAATTGGAAAATAACCAAGGTCTGTCCGTCTTCGCGAAAGAAAGAGCTAAATTTGAAGCTTGGCTAAAAGTGGAATTATGTGAAAGTCTATCAAAATCTTTTAAAGACGTTGCTCCGGAGAGAAATAGGATTGATGTTACTTTTGAAAATTGGGCAATTGAACTCAAAACAGTTAATACAAGTATCCAATATAAAAATGTCAAAAATAAAACTAAAGGGATAACCAAAAACACTCAAGGGGTAATAAAAGACATCGAAAAGCTGAAATCCAAATATTACACTAACAAGGCTATTTTATTTGTTGTTTTTCCGATTACGCATGATAACAAGTACTGGCAAAAGCAACTACGAAAAATTTCTCCTTTACTAGGTAAAATACAACACGTCAATTTTAATTTTAAACATGAAATCCCAGGGGTTATTTATTTTGGTTCAATAAAATGATTCCGCGGAAGAAACAGGAATATGAAGTTTGTAGGTCCGAAATGTCCTTCAGGACTTTCGGACACAAGATGTCGGATAGTCCCACCGTTGGCTGGACATATCCGACCTACGCAGTTTTACAAATGGGCTAGATATATGATCGGATATTATAAGGAGGTATTAAGATGCGCAGGTTAATTGCTTATATTGAAAAGGACCTAGAGACAGGTCTATATGTGGCCACAGTCCCAGGAATTCCCGGTGCTCATACTCAAGCAGAAACCTTAGACGAGCTTCAGAAAAATCTCCGGGAAGTGATCGAACTATGCTTGGAAGAAATGGACCCTGAGAGCAAAAAGCTTTTACCTGAATTTGTGGGAATTCAGCAAATAGAGATTTAGTTGTGACTAAACTGATTCTTATTGATAGCTCAAAAATGGAAAAGCTCCTTTTCAAACTTGGTTTTGAGAAGGTAAGACAGAGAGGCAGTCACGTTTTCTACAGGCATCCAGACGGTAGGTGCACCACAGTTCCTCATCATAAGGGAAGGATGTTGGCGCGACCCCTGATTAGAGAAATCTTGAAAGAGATAAAAATTGGCGTTGAGGAATATAGCAAATACCTGCAGGAGTTGTGACGTGACGTACGAAAACCATGCGTCTGTCCCTTTTAAGAAACAGCAATATGAAGAAACAATCAGACAATTTCGACCCCAGAATAGTCGTCTTCGCCTGTAACTGGTGCTCTTACGCGGGCGCGGATACTGCCGGTGTTAGCCGGATGCAATACCCGCCCAATGTGAGGCTGATCCGGGTGATGTGTTCCGGCAGGATCAGCCCGGCACACGTGTTCCGGGCATTTGAAAAAGGCGCGGACGGCGTGATGTGGTCCGGGTGACACATAGGCGATTGCCATTACACCTTTGGCAATCACCGGGCTGCGGAGCAGTTCGAGATCACAAAGAAGCTTTTCGATCTTCTGGGTCTGGAAAAAGAAAGGCTCAGGCTGGAGTGGTTCTCAGCCGCCGAAGGTCAAAGATTTGCTAATGTAATAAAGCAGTTCGTGGAGGATGTGAAGAAGGTTGGACCTAGTCCATTAAGGAATTCAAAAGAGAAGTCATATTTGGAGAGCATAAAGGCCAATACATAAGGAAAAGAGAGTTGGATATAGCCAATTCTATGAATGGCGTTCCCATTCGATTAACAGAAGAAAGATGGTTTCATATTGTAGAAAGCCATAACGATTTAGCAGGACATTATGATGACGTTCTTAACACCATTGAGCATCCGGACTTTGTTCTTAAAGGTTATAAAGGCGCGCTAATCGCCATCAAAGGAATAGCCAAAAGACGTTACTTAGCCGTAGTATATAAAGAATTGAAGAGGAATGATGGTTTTGTCCTCTCGGCGTATATCACCTCAAAGATTAAGAAAAGGTCAATAACATGGCGAAAAAAAACTTGACCCAAAAGGATATCGGGGAGATCTTCAAAGCCATCCCTCATTTGATAAAACTCCCCGTTAGGAAGATTTGGGTAGATTATGATAGGGAAGCAGACGTCATGTATATCAGCCTTCGAAGACCTCAGGACGCCACTGACAGCGAGATGCAAGATGACGGCGTGCTTCTCAGGTATAGAGGCAAAGAAATAGTGGGAGTCACAATTTTTGAAGCTTCCAAAAGATGAAAATTTCAAGATCAATAAATTCAAATCTTAAATCCTATGATCGAAGAAACTTTAAAGAAAACCAAAGCATACCTTTGTTTGGATTGCGGAAAATGCACCGCCATCTGTCCCATTTCCAGAGTTAATCGGGGCTATTCTCCCAGAAGGCTTCTAACCAAAGCCTTGACTGGCGGTAATGAAAACCTTCTTACAGATAAAACCGTCTGGACCTGCCTGACCTGTATGCGGTGCCAGCAGAGATGCCCTTCAGACATCGATTACATCCAGTTTACGCGATTGATCAGATCCGATGCAAAAGGGAATGGTCAGGAAGCCACCTGCTCTCATGGCGGAGCTTTGCAGTCATTGATGAAGATCATGACCGCACCAGAACTGAAACAGAACAGACTGGGATGGATAGCGTCAGATCTAAAAATATCGGAAAAGTCCGAATATCTCTATTTTGTGGGATGTCTTCCCTATTTTGATGTTTTCTTCACTGATATAAAGGCAAATTCCTTGGAGGGTGCCAGATCGACTCTTAAGATTTTGAACTTTCTGGGCATCCAGCCACAGGTTTTAGACAATGAGAGATGCTGCGGACATGATCTTTTGTGGACGGGAGATATGGAGAATTTCAAAAGATTGGCAGAACACAATCTGAAATTGATAAAAGAATCTGGAGTAAAAAAAATCGTCACCTCCTGTCCTGAATGCCTGACCACTCTGAAATCTGATTATCCGGAGATATTTGGAAAACAGAACTATGAGGTATTTCACATATCAGAGGTTATTGCTGAGGCGCTTTCCAACAATAAAGTCAAGTTGAAAAAGCTGGATAAGAAGGTGACCTATCAGGATCCCTGCAGGCTGGGGCGATTCTGCGGTGTATTCGATGCCCCTAGGGAAGTGATCAATGCTTGCGGGTCAGAGCTTGTGGAGATGCCCAGAAATAGAAAGAATGCCACTTGCTGCGGCACTTCATCCTGGGTCAACTGTGACGCATATTCGAGGATGATTCAGGCAAATAGATTGAAGGAGGCAAAGAATAGCGGAGCGGAGGTTTTAGTCACCGCCTGTCCCAAATGCCAGATTCATTTTTCGTGCACCCAGAATGCTGAAAACTACCCGGAAGAAGACAGGATAAAGATTGTTGATTTGACCACGTTGTTTGCTGAAGCCATGCCGTAATCAAAATAAATGTCGGATAGGTCTTCGACCATATCCGACCTACGGTTTTCTGTAGAGGTCGTAAGTTGACTACGAAGCCAAAACACAAGAGGAGAAAGACAAAAGAAAGGAGAACAAAATGAGTCCCACTGACAAGGAAAAGATTACAGCCATAATGAAGGAGAACTGCCCTTTCGCATTTCTGGCGACTTGCGATAGCGGTCAGCCAAGAGTCCGCCCGGTCGCTCCCATTGTGGAAGATGACATGTCCGTCTGGGTAGCCACCTCTGCCGGCTCCAGGAAAGTCGAACAGGTGAAGAAGAACCCTAAGGTGAGTTTGGCATTTGTCCATCCCCCTCACGGGGAAAAGATGGCGACCATAATCGGCGAAGCTGAGATAGTCGCAGATATGGGGCAGAAAAAGAGAGTTTGGGGGTTGGCACCTTATGATCTTTCGCAGTACTTTCCTAAAGGTCCGGAATCAGAGGACTATTGCGTGTTGAAAATTAACATTAAGAAAGTCGAATGGTGGGAAGACTTTGAAGGCGGGACAAAAACTTATGAGCCTTAGAGATATACTTTGACCTGGCGATATAGTAAAGAAGAGGAGGTAAGCATGAGCACCATCAAACAACAAATAATTGATCTGATCAAAGCACTTCCCGAAGATTGCACTATAGAGGATATTCACTATCATCTCTATGTTCGGGAGAAAGTTGAACATGGCTTGCGGGATGCTGATGAAGGCCGGGTTCACACCCAAGAGGAAGTTGAAAAGCGGATGGCAAAATGGCTCGCAAAGTAGTTTGGTCCTATGCTGCCACTTCCGACCTGGAGGCGATTGCAGATTATATCGCAAAAGACTCTTCTTTTTATGCCGCTGTATTTGTTCGAGAAATATTGGAGGCAAGCCGCTCACTGAGTGAATTCTCAGAGCGGGGACGGGTTGTTCCTGAGTTAGGTGATCAGAATATTCGTGAACTCCTTGTGAGAGAGTATCGACTCATTTATACTTTCAAAGAATCGGATGTCGTAATCTTGGGTTTTATCCATGGGAAAAGAGATTTGAAGATATTGTGGGAAAAAGAAAAGCGAGGGTAAGAAATAAAGTACTATAACAATAAAGGGTTGTTGAAAAAAGAAAACTTAAACATAAGGGTTGGCGGTCTAGATAGATTTGATATACTCAATATAGGTAGGAGGTGAAACGATTTGAAAGAAGATAATCTGAGGATCGGGGTATTTGTCTGCGAATGTGGGTTGAACATCGCCGGGTCACTGGACTGCGAAGCGGTGCGCAAATATGCGGAAACTTTGCCGGATGTGGCAGTGGCGGTCCTAAACAAATATACCTGTGCTGATCCGGGACAGAATGAGATCAAAAGGTATATCAAGGAGAATGATCTGAACCGGGTGGTGGTGGCATCCTGTTCTCCCCGTATGCATGAGCCGACCTTTAGAGCATGCGTCTCCGATGCGGGGGTCAATCCCTATCTTTTGGAGATGGTTAATCTCAGAGAGCATTGTAGCTGGGTACATATTAACAACTGGGACGCCGCCACAGAAAAAGCCAAGGATATGGTCAAGATCGGGGTAGCAAGGGCAAGGAATCTGCAGCCCCAGATAGAAAAATCTGTGCCGGTAACAAAAGCTGCTCTGGTTATTGGCGGCGGCGTGGCTGGCATCCAGACATCGTTGGATCTGGCGGATTCAGGCATTCCGGTTTACCTGGTGGAAAAGGACCCGTCCATCGGTGGCATAATGGCGGCGCTGGATAAAACCTACCCCACCATGGACTGCTCCATATGAATACTGGGACCGAAGATGATGGATGTCGGTCGACATCCCAAGGTTGAGCTTCTGACCTACAGCGAGGTGGAAGAGGTTTCCGGTTACGTGGGCAACTTCAAGGTGAAGGTCAGAAAGAAAGCCCGCTACGTAGACGAGAAAGAATGTAACGCCTGCGGAGATTGCGTAAAAGTTTGTCCGGTGGCAGTACCGGATGAGTTTCAACAGGGTTTTTCTTCACGCAAAGCCATCTACATGCAACTGCCTCAGGCCGTTCCTTCCTCCTACCTGATAGACATGGATGCCTGTTTGGGGAACAATCCCATCGCCTGTGGAAAATGTCTGGAGGTGTGTGATAAAAAGTGTATCGACTATGATGCGCAGGATGAGTTCATCGACTTGGAGGTAGGAGCCATCATCGTGGCTACGGGAATGGATGTTTACGATCCCACAGAGTTAGATGAATATGGCTATCGCAGCTTTGAGAACGTGATCACCTCCATGGAGTTTGAGCGATTGATCTGTGCCAGTGGTCCGGTGCAGGGGCATTTCATCCGTCCCACCGATCATGAAACCCCCAAGACCATCGGATTTATTCAATGCGTTGGCTCAAGATCGGAAAAAATAGGCAATCGCTATTGTTCCAATATCTGCTGCATGAACACCATAAAGGACTCGGTGCTTTTGAAGGAGCATTATCCTGATATTGATATCAAAGTTTTCTACATGGATATCAGGGCTTTCGGCAAAGCTTTCGAGGATCTCTTTAGAAGAAGCAAAGAAGAGGGGGTTAAGTATATAAGAGGCTTGCCCGGGGAGGTGGTGGAAGATCCAAAGACCAAGAATTTGATAACAAGGGTGGAGAATACCACCACCGGTGAGGTGGAACAGCACGAGCTGGAAATGCTGGTATTATCCGTAGGCGTTTTGCCCCGGCAGGATGGAGCCGCCATCCAGAAGCTTTTGACCCTCTCCCGCACAGCGGATGGATTCTTCATGGAATCCCACCCCAAGCTCAAGCCGGTAGATGCTCCCACCAAAGGGGTTTTCTTTGCCGGCTGTGCGGAATTTCCCAAGGATGTAAAAGACAGCGTTACCCAAGCCAGTGCCGCTACGGCCAGAGCGGAAATCATCTTGAACGCGGACAGAATTAAGGTGGAGGCGATAACCTCAATGGTCGACAAGGATATGTGTACCGCCTGTGAGATCTGTTACCGTGCCTGCCCTTATAAATGTATCAATGTGGATCGGGAGAAGAAGATGCCTGCGGAGATTATTGAAGCCGCCTGTGCCGGATGCGGTACCTGCGGAGCGGAATGCCCCTTTGGCGCGATTACCATGAGGCACTTCACCGATTTTCAGATCATTGCCCAGATAGAAGCCATCCTGGACGAGAATCCTGAGGAGAAGACGGTTGTTTTTGCATGTAACTGGTGTTCCTATGCGGGTGGAGACTTTGCGGGGGTATCCCGTTTACAGTATCCTCCCAATCAGAGGATCATCAAAACCATGTGTTCCGGTAGGGTAGATGAGGAATTCGTGCTCTATGCTTTCAAGTTGGGAGCTCCCATGGTTTTGGTCTCCGGATGTCATTTCGCCGACTGCCACTATATCGACGCCAACCGGTGGACCCAGAAGCGGGTGGAGAAGCTATGGGATAAATTAGAGAAAAAGGGTATAAGACCGGAAAGGCTCCAGCTGGAATGGATCAGCGCCGCAGAGGGACAAAAGTTTGCCAAGGTGATGAGAGAGCTTGAGGAGATGAGAAAAAAGGTCACCAGGGAGGAGATAGAATTCACCAAAAAGGCGCTAAAAGATCTCAGATTCAAGCGCGAAAAAAGAATAGCCAAGCTGGAAGCCGACAGAGCCAAGATGGAGAAAGTAACAACGGCCTAAATATAGGCGAAGTGCATCAGTTTGCTGGTGCGGCTTAAGCAAATAAAATTAAAACTTTAAAAAGCAAAAAGTAAAATTACAATTTAAAATTCAAAATTAGAAAGCACACTCAAGAAACAATTTTGAATTTTGAATTTTGCATTTTAAATTGGAGTAAACGTGGCAGAGGAAGCAACCTTCAAATGTTTACGATGCGGGCATGAGTTTAAGATGCCCTTTGACCCCAAAGGGCCCATGGTGGAACGTGCCTGCCCCAAATGTCTGTCCAACAGCGTTAGAAGAATGTCCGCAGGATCCATAGGAAAAGAGGAAAAGAAGAAATAGCAATCGAGTTTGGTCCTTTCGTCTTGATGAGGCAGGCATAGTATTAAACGAGTTTTATATTCTTTTTGAGCCTTTGGTTTACTCACACCAAAGGCTTTTTTGCTTTCTGTACCGTTTGGATCTTCTTGCAGAACTTTTGTTTGAATTTGGAATCGGGTTTGCATATATTGGATTATCTTGTGGGTATTTTAGTCGGTTAGAAAACCTGAAGAGGATACTTGATGAGTAAAAATTTAAAAGCCTTAGTCACCGGAGCAAATGGCTTCGTGGGAAGCCATCTGGTGGAGGGACTTTTAGACAAAGGTTATCGGGTCAGATGTCTGGTGAGAAAAACCAGCAACAAAAGATGGCTTTCCGGTCTGGAAGTAGAATTTGCCCACGGAGATATAACCGAAAAAAGCTCGCTTAAAAGTGTGGTCAAGGATGTAGATTTAGTCTTTCACATTGCAGGCTTGACCAAAGCTAAAACCAGGGAGGAATATTTTAGAGCGAACGCTGAAGGAACGAAGAATTTAGTTGAAGCATGTCTGGAAGACAATCCAGAGGTTCAAGGATTTGTCTATGTAAGCAGTCAAGCGGCTGTGGGACCCAGTGAAGATGAACAACCTCTGAATGAAACAGCGTCTTGCCGACCCATCACCTATTACGGTGAAAGCAAGCTTCAGGGGGAAAGAATCGTCCTGCAACACATTTCCAAGTTGCCTATAACTGTTGTTCGTCCACCGGCAGTGTATGGTCCCAGAGATTCAGATATGTTAGGTTTTTTCAAGGTGGCAAATAAAGGATTCCGCATTTCGTTCGGAAGAGGGGAAAGTTTCTTGAGTCTGTGCTACGTTAAGGATTTGGTTGATGGGATCATCCTGGCAGCAGAAAGTCCTGAAGCTTCAGGCAAAATCTACTTTATTGCAGACGATAAAGTCTACTCCTGGCGTGAAGCATTCAAGATCATCGCCAGGGTTTTGAATAAAAGAGCCATATCTTTAAAAATTCCCAAGAGCCTTGTGTTTTTCCTTGCGTTTCTGTCCGAAAACTTCTCCAAACTCTTAGGGAGGACGGCAGTATTAAACGCCCAGAAGGCAAAAGAGATAACCCAAAGATACTGGGTGTGTGATGTCTCCAAAGCCAAAGCCGAGCTTGGATTTTTGCCCAAGTACGATCTTGATAGGGGTGCAAAAGAGACAGTAAGGTGGTATAAAAAAAAAGGCTGGCTCTGAAAAATCTGTAGTTGCTCGATTCCCATACGGGAGCGTCCGCTCATCGAGCAGACAACGCCCAATGAATTGGGCAACTACACTCCAGCCAAAAAAATACTTGACTTTCAGAAAGGGATCATGTAAAATAAAGGACAAGAGGTCGATAGCAAGGAGTTCAGGCGAGAATTATGGCTAACAATACTAATTCTAAAGGCTGGACGTCGATTCTTAACTCCGTGAGAACCCCGTTGGGGTTTTTTGCACTACTTGCACTTATTCTAGACGGGATCATTCTCGCCACAGCCCCTCTTACTAAGGTTCCAATATGGTGGTCAGTTGCACTCCTGGGGGTCCTTATTGTGTGCGTATTCGCGATAGTCTGGAAGAAGCCTCTCACCTTATATCATCCAAAAGACTGGCCGGTCAAGGAAAGACCCATAAGGGCTAGCTTAATCTTTCCGGGTCTAAAACCCTTTCAGGTACATCTTGATGTCGAACATTGTGTCTTGGTGCTACGCTATAAGAAAGACCGCACGAAACGCACAACCCCTGATCTGACTGACGGTCAAGGCGACGCCGCGTATGTGCTTAAGTTGGAGGAAAATATAGCCCTTCTTCGATCTGTGTTTTTACAACTCACTGAGCACGGCGGCCGAAAGTGGGAAGTTGGTCCATTTGATCCGTGTGAACTGAGACCGCCAACAATCAAACAGGTTGAGGAGAGGTGATCATGGAATTCCGATTCGACAACTATGCGCGATACGTCGGGAGCCGTGGGGAATACGAATGGTATGAGTGGGAGGTTTTTATGAAGGAGCCAGCTCAACCTGAGGAGCTAGACCAAGTAAAAAGCGTCGAGTATCAACTTCACGAAACCTTTCCAGACCCAATACGTATTGTGGATGATCGGAATTCTAGATTTGCTCTGAGATCGGCAGGGTGGGGCGAGTTCGACATTTTCATCACGATCTATCTTAAGAGTGGGGACAAAATAGAAACGAAATACTCTCTCGATTTAGGAAAACCTCCGCCCCCTGATGGGCACTAATTAGAAGAATAGCTTTTTGGTTGTAAGGATAGCAACCATAATACGGAAAGCCACGGGGGTGATCCTTTGGCCGCCTGCTTCTTTTTTGGGAAAACATTTCCAGACAGCAACTTCACTGTTGTTGCGGAGTACACTTAGCCCACAACATTTCCAGCCCAGGAGGGTGGTCAGGATTTTTTGCTAAACGAAATTATATGATTGGTGTTATCATCTACAAGAAAACCTGATTTTGTTCTTGACTCCAGATAGCTGATCACATATAATATAGTTGACTTTGATCTCTGACAAGTTGATAGCTGATTTGGTACCCCGAAAGGGGTTTAAGGGAAGGCGGTGGAAGTCCGCCACAGCCCCGCTACTGTAAGTGGCTACGAAAGCTTTAAACAAGCCACTGTCCCGATCCATATGGATGGTTGATGATTTATGGCGAAGGGTTTTGGCCATGAACTATGAACCGTGAACTGTGAACCGCAGTTCGCCGAGATGGGAAGGCAAAAAGCGAGTAGGTTTGAAGCCACAAAGTCAGGAGACCTGCCAAATTACTTATTCCTTTATTTCCTTGCGCGGGTAAGGAAAAGGTTAAAATTTATTCGGACTAATCCCGCCATAGGCGGGATTTTTTTGTTTCCGCCTCAGGCACAAACACCTTTTCCCTACCCGGCAGATGGTAACAAGGAGGCGGAGAATGAAAAAGTTTCCTCCCATTTTAGTACAAGCAGAGGACGTCAGCAGTCGGCCGTCAGCGGACGGCGGACGGCGGACGGTTCTTTCTCTGGATGCTTGGGGAGGACTTCTCCAACCGAGCCGATTAAGATCGCTCTTGATTCTTCTGACTTGCATGAGCATCTGGTTATACCCTACTTTCTCCCTTGCTCAATCTAATGTAAAAATTGAAGGACATGTGTTTGACCACGACGATGGTCATCCTATTCCCAAAGCTACCGTTAAAATAGCAAACACAAATTATGAATGCAGTTCCGACAATTCAGGTTATTTCTTTCTGGAGAAGATACCGACAGGAACTTACTCTCTGAAGATTTCATCACCTGGATATGAAAGTCAGATGATTTCTCCGGTGATAGTAAGCGAGGATGTTACCACCAGGATTGATGTCCAACTCAACAAAAAGACCTACCTCCTTCCTGGCTTCGAGGTTGTCGCTGAGAAGGAACCTATCAAAATCATCAGCATCGAGACCATAGAGAAGAGCCAAATAGAGAGGATGCAGGTAAAAACCCTTTCCGAGGTTATTGATAACGTAAGTGGTGTTTTCGTGCAAAGAAGTGGTACTGTTGCGGGAACTCACCAAGTTAGCATTCGGGGGAGTTCACCCAAACACGTTTCGATCCTCTTGGATGGGCAAAAGATCAACCCCTCGGGAAGCGGAGTAGCTGATTTGAATACCGTGCCTTTGGAAATGGTGGAGAAAATCGAGATTTTAAAAGGAGGGCAATCCGCCATCTATGGTGCGGATGCTCTGGGAGGGGTGATCAATATCATCACACTCCCCCAAAAAAGGAAAGAACCATCCAGGCTCACTTTGGGAAACCACTGGGGAAAATGGAAAACCGAGATTTACTCCTCCTCCTTCTCCAACACCTTCTTTAAGAAACTGTATGTAAAATTCGCCGGCAGTTACCAATATTCCAAAAACGATTTTGAGATCTGGGTTTATGATGATCCTCGAAAGCGGGAAATCAAAAATAAACAAGGTAAAAACGGCGATTCCACCACCACCAGGAAAAATGCCTACAGAAAAGCCTCCAATTTCTTTTTATCCGGGAAATACATTTTTAGTTCGACAACGGAGTTGAGTTTTTCAGGACACCTCTATCAGGCAAAAAATGGCCTCCCCGGGAGTTACGGCAAGATGGTGGAGAACCAGAGAGCCTGGGCTAAAGATGAACGCAGACTTTTAAGCTTAAAACTTACTCATCGCTTTTCGCCAAGTCTTTTCTTGGAAAATAATCTGGGATACTCCCGTTTTAAGCAGCACTTCCTAAACGACACCTTACTTGTCTTTAATTCCAAATATGTGGATGACATAATCGATTTCTCTTTGCTTGCCCACATAAAGATCTACAAAACCAATCAGCTAAAGATCGGAACCCAATTCCAAAAGGACGTTCTAAATCATACAAACCTTCGTAATCCTGACGATAGCATGGGTAAAATAAAAAGAGAAACCTTTGGCGCCTTTTTTTCAGATGAACAGCAGTTCACTCTGCCGAAGTTTTTATTTTTCAAAAACCTGAATTTCAATTTCGCATTAAGGTGGGACGATTCTGAAATCTTAAAAGACTTTCTTTCTCCACAGGTGGGTTTGGCACTTTCCAGAGGAGAAAGATACCGCATAATCTTGAAAACCAATTATGGGAAATCTTACCGCCAGCCCTCCAATAATGCTCTGTTCTGGAAAGAGGACGTTTTTGCGGCGGGTAATCCCGATCTTCTTCCTGAGAAATCCGAACATTCGGAGGCTGGGGCAGAAGCTCACCTTCCCTGGTTGGGAAATCTATCCGGCGGTATGACCTATTTTCATAACTTTGTGAAGGACCTCATCGAATGGCATAGACGGTTCGACGGAAGATACCATCCGGTCAACATCTCCCGCACAAAAATTTATGGACATGAGGATTTCGTAAGCTGGAAGAGTCCCAAAGACTTACTTGAGGTCAACTATAACAACACCGTTTGCTATGCCAAAAACAAAAGCGGAGACAGACTCGAGGATGGGAAGTTCATCCCCTTTAGACCTCGATATTTAACCAACTTAAGCTTTGAAGTGAACTATAAGATATTTGAAATTTCATACAAGATACGTTGGGTATCAGAACGCTTTACCGGACCGGCTAACACCAAAAAAGAAGAACCTTATCATCTGGAAGATCTAAGCTTAAGTTTGAAAAAGAGAATCTGGGAAGTAGACACAAAACTAAAATGGGAGTGGAAGAATTTGAATGACGAGGAATACATGCTGATCCACCGCCACCCCATGCCGGGAAGAGAATGGGGAATAAATCTGACCATCGCCTGGGAGTTTAACCAGAAATAAGCTGGGCTGCTTATAAGAAGATATAAAAAGTATGTTATGTTTAAAAAGTCTACTTTCAACTGGAGGTTTAGCTAATGTTTAAGAAATCTTTTTCATCCCTTCTCCTGAGCGCAATTTTGTGCACCTCTTTACCCATAACTTCGGTTTATGCAGATAACATCGTTTATGTGGTCAACAGTTATCCAGGAGATGAAACTCTGTCCAAAATAAATTTAACCACCGGTGATGTAACCAATAACATCCTGTGGTTAGGAGAATCGCCTAACCAGATAGTTATTCAGGGAGATTCTGCTTATGTGGTCAACTCGCTGGACCACGATATTCAGATTATCGACCTGACAACCGAGACCACCGTAGGTTACATCGATATCTGGGAGCCGCGTAATCCATTCCATATGGCGTTTGTGGATACACAGTATGCCTACGTCACCAACCTTATGACCAATACCATTTCCAAACTTGATGTGATCAATCAAGAGGTTGTAGGAGATTATGGAGTTGGGCAGGCTCCTGAAGGTCTTATAGTTGTGGGCAACAAACTTTACGTTTGCTGCACCGGTTTTGAATGGTCCAAGTACAAGCTTATCACCGGTCGGGATTGGGTGTTTGATATAACTCATCAAGCAAATGATGTTAAAGCCTATAGCTATGTTCCGGGAAAGGTGTATGTATTTGATACACAGAGTGTAGCGGTTGTGGATAGTATATCAGTGGGGATCAATCCCCAGTATCTGGATTTGGACCCTGAGGGCGAATTGAACGTAGTGTGCACTGGCGATTACTCGTCCGTGACAGGCCAGATATATCGTATAGATCCGAATACCGACACGGTGATCGACAGCATAGCCACAGGAGGCAGTCCCGGTATGATTTCCATAGGAACCGATGGTGTTGGCTTTTTGGCGGCTGGTGGCTGGTATCCGGATCCCGGAAAGGTTTACACGTTCGACAGCTATGCAGATACCATGATACGGGGATCAGAGGATCCCATCACCACCGATTGTGGCGTGATATCTGTAACTGCCCTGTATCCATCTCAGGTTCTGACCTGCAACTTTGATGCGGACGACATCAGCCGATTGAACTCGAATGGAATCCTTATCAATAAATATCTGGTAGGAGACGGTCCAATATATACGGCAATCTACGCCCCTTCCTCTGAAATTCCCCTCTTGGATCGAGAAAATATAATCATTTTGATGGTAATTTTGGCACTGACAGGAACATTCCTTTTGAAAAGAAGAGGATGAACTAAAAAATTCCGAAAAGCGGAGAAGAAGAGCAGTCTGAAAATAGGTTTTAAGAGGTAGCCGCCCATTTGGGCGCAAGTATGGAAGGTTAATACAAAATCATCACAGGCTAAAGCTCATTTGTCCATTTGGATCCATAGGAAGTCAACTGACCTGCGGATACTAATCTCTTTGTCATCAATAGGTATATTCTGTATTTCGTAGCTCTACAGGGGGAGGGACTGAAAAAGTAAATATACAATGCGGCATTAAAACGCCGGACTCCATTAGGCAACAGTTTTTATACTTTTCCTCTGAGCCACAAGGGCATTTGTCATTTCTTCCCACATATTTGAATTTTGAGTGAGGATGTCTTCTTTTAGTCCAATGAACATCCCAAGAATCAAATGGAGACTGGAGTCTCTTGATTAAATACCTTATCAAACTATAGCTATAATGATCCACTTTTTTACCTGTCTTTTGATCAGTCATAAACAGCACAGAGTATTTTTGAACTGGTGATTTAACGAATGAAATCCCTAAGAATTCGATATTTTCAACAAGTCTACCACACATTTCACCGTTGTAAATTTCTCCTACTTCGTGACCACACGGTTTCCGAATTGAAACTCTTTTTCGGCAAATATTACACTTTTTCTCTTTTACAAGTATTTCCGGGCTAAAAAACATTCCATATGGAAATAGCGACTGATACTGCTCTACATGTTTATTTATGAAATTCAACAAATATTCATCGTCACATATAGAAAAATGCGAGCTTAGAAATCCTGATGATAATTCACATTGTTCAAGCGTACACCAAGCTTCGTAAAAATACCCATGCTTCATTTGTCGATAAGCTATTAAGTAATTTTCCTGTATTTTTAATGTTTGCTGAAAACACCAGATTCTTTTTGCTTCCTCTTGATTGTTTTCCTTTAAGGCCTTGCCTTTTATCTTTTTTAGCGCTTCGTTTACTTCGGCTAATTTTTTAGGGCTGCTATCTCGTTCTTTTATGTTCTTTAAATATTCTATAACTTGATCGATATTCATATTTGTTCCTCGTTCAGTTTCCCTACCTCATTCATAATCCTACCGAAATTTTCTGCATCGCCTTCATAGGTAAGATTTTTTGATCTTCCCTTTTCATCAACAATAGTCAATGAAACTTTTACTCCTCTCTTTTTATTAGTCTTTAGAATCTTTTCTTTTAGATATTCTGACAGTATGTTGACTAATATTGGTGCTACAATTAAAGTCACTACGAAAGTTCCCAGAATCAATAAATCTGCATGAAGGATTAATTCCTTATAATCCCGCTCTTCAATGCATACATTAATCTTAAAATCGGAGGGCAACCTATTCCTTATAAAAGTAAATAGGCCCTCGGTCTGATCTGGAAATACTAGGATATCTTTTACCCTAAATCCTTCAATAGGCACAATCAAGATATTCGAATTTTTCAAGTCCTGTCTCAATTCCTTTGATATGTATCCGCGATTTATCCAAGTATCAAAGTTTTCTGAAGAATCAGTTATCACCAAGCCGTAAGGTTTGTCTGTTTCGTGCTTCATAAAAGACCCTCCTAATTATTATTTGAATCATTGCAGTATCGGATAACTTAAAATCACTGCAATTTTGCGTCTATGTCTTCGATTTTATTGATCGTGAACGGTTTACTATAAATAGCATCTTATATGCTTTTCTTCTCTCCTCAAACTTTTTCCACGCCCCGAACCATACGGTTCAGGGTGCGCTCAGACTTTTCTTTTACCTATCTTAATAAATTCTTCCACCGAAAGCAACAATTCTTTTCGCCTACAGATACAAAAGTAATTATGTGTCCGCCAGGCCCTCTGACCTGGCGGGCTTTTTTCTCATTCAGGAAAGGATTTTGCCTGTCGGGTCAGGGACCCGGCAGGCACCTGGTTGAGTTTTAAATGGTAGCCGCCCATTTGGGCGCACGTATGGAAGGTTAATACAAAATCATCACAGGCTAAAGCTCATTTGTCCATTTGGATCCATAGGAAATCAACCGACCTGTGGCTACCAAAATCAGGGTCTTTCAATGAGGCGACGAGATCTTGACAGCCACATGGGAGTGTGAAGTCACGATCTAACCCTTTCTGAGATCAGGAAAAAAACTTGACAAAGGGGCTTTGTGTTGTTATTTTCAACGACCGATAGTGAAAAAAATCCACACCTATTAGGAAGGTGGACACATGAAAAGAAATGCTAAGGGCTTTATATTCTTATCCTTAACCCTAATTTTAGGTTTTCTGCTCACTTCGGGAGGTTTTGCCGCAAACGTTGAAGACTGCCTGATGTGCCATGGAGATGAAAGTCTTACCAAGGAGGATTCGACAGGCAAAGAGATATCGCTTTTTGTGGATGAATCGATTTTCACAAACTCGATTCACAAAATTTTAGGTTGCACAGGCTGCCATCAGGGAGTAGAAGCTGATAGGCACGAGACCCCGCCGGGACCGGTGAACTGCAGCATGTGCCATGCGGAGGCGACAAAGCTTTATCAGGCGGGATTTCACGGACAAAAGAGGCTTGAGGGGGTGATGGATGCTCCTACATGTGGGGATTGTCATAACTACCATAATATCCGATCGGTGGATGATCCAGAAGCTGACACCTATCGGGGCAATGAACCCAAGATGTGTGGCAGATGCCATGGCGGCGAAAAGAACGTGCGTGGTAAGTGTGACAAGTGTCCTGGTCCGTACGGGAAGTATATGCAGAGCGTTCACGGTATGGCACTTGCTGAGGAGAATCTGGGAGTGGCTGTTTGCTCAGATTGCCACAGAAGCCACGACCTCAAACCATCTTCCGATCCAAACTCATATGTCTATCGAACCAATATCCGTTCCACCTGCGGTCAGTGTCACCCTATGGAGGAAGAAGAATATAGCCAAGATGTTCACGGGACAGCAGTGAAAAAGGGGAATACTGACGCTCCGGTCTGCACCGATTGTCATACAGCACATGTCATCAAATCGTCATCAGATCAGACCTCTTCCACTTTTACGGCAAATCTTTCCAAGGTAACCTGCACCTGCTGCCATTCCCGGGAAAGGCTGGTTGAGAAGTATGGATACGTGTCCCAGAAGACTACCCCTTATCTTGATATGTATCACGGGGTGGGGAGCAGATCAGGGGATACCACCACTGCCAGTTGTGTGAGTTGCCACACGAGTCACAACATCAGAGCGGAAGATGATTCTCTCTCCTCTATAAACAAAGCCAATCTTTCACAAACTTGCGGAAAGTGTCACGAGGGAGCGGGGCCCAACTATGCCAAAGGTTCAATACATATCATACCCACCAGCAAGAAAGATATTGGAGTCTTTTGGGTGAGAAGACTCTATCTTCTCCTTATCATCCTGGTGATCGGCGGAATGCTTGCCCACAACGGTGTCATTATGATAAGATATGCCAGAGAACGTTATAGAGAAGCCAAAAGCGGGAGGGTGATAAGGTGGAAAACCGTGGAGGTTTTGTGGCATTTTCTTCTGATGCTCTCCTTCACCACTCTGGTGATAACCGGCTTCGCTTACAGATTCCCTGACTCCTGGTGGTCATCCTGGTTGACCCATTCTCCCACCGCGTTCGCCGCACGTGGGGTGGCTCATCGGGTAGCCGGCGTTGTGTTCATCGGGCTTTTCATGTTTGCCTTCTTCCGTTCTGGATTCACCAAACGTGGTCGGCAACAGATAATAGCCAAATTCCCGGTGCTCTCGGATACAACGAACGTAATCCAGAATCTTCTTCACAGTTTCGGTTTGTCTTCCAGGCATCCTGAGTTTGACCGGTATGACTATACTGAAAAAGCAGAGTACTGGGCGCTGATGTGGGGTGGATTCGTGATGATCATAACCGGATTCCCCCTGTGGTTTGAGACCTTCTTTTTGGGATTCATCCCCAAGTGGCTGTTGGACGTGTCTAAAGCGATTCATTATTATGAAGCCATGCTGGCAACCCTGGCCATAGTGGTATGGCATTTCTTCTACATGTTCGTGCATCCGGAAAATTATCCCATAAACTTCACCGTCCTCACCGGCACTATGACCGAAGAGGAATACATGGAGAAACATCCCGCAGATTATGAAAAGATGATCGCCCGGGGAGAGTTGGCCGGGGAGGAGCCTGAGGAATCGCCTGGCGAGACGAAGGAATCCAGAGATGAGGGAAGAAAGGAATGATATGAAAGCCAGTCGCCGCTCCAGGGTGGATGTTATCATCCACCCCCGCTGTTGGCGGGATTTTCAATCTGATGCCGTGGGATGACGGAGATCCCCAGACGGGAGGGCACCCGTACGGGTGGGCGTCCGCTCGTCAGGGATAACATCCCACGGAGAGCAGAAAGAATAGATATGAAAACTAACTGAGATTGATCGACAATAAGCAATAGCAATTTGTTTCCGCCAGGTCATGAGACTTGGCGGATTTTTTTCGCATACTTGAGAAGATTTTGGGGTTAATGGAAAAAACGTGTTGGTTTTTTGTTGTTGATGATAACGGAGGCATACCATGCGAGATAAGCCTCTCTTCGTATTTTGGATAAACCACGATGTTGCCGGTAGTGCTGTTTGAGCATACTA
>Ga0209979_1000694_pt1 | contig 42803 bp, 36 predicted proteins | sample AnhtaG_FD_183114 | JGI IMG/M metagenome (GOLD analysis project Ga0209979, IMG submission 183114) | Deep subsurface microbial communities from Anholt, Denmark to uncover new lineages of life (NeLLi) - Anholt_01485 metaG (SPAdes) (version 2) | ecosystem: Environmental > Aquatic > Marine > Oceanic...
CCGAAGGGCATCCCTGCGGCACAACCTCTGCCGTAGTAGGGGATTCGCCTCAGCGTCTCCATAGGGAAATGCCGGGGCTGAATCTCCCTCTCCCTGAGGATTAAGGGATACATGGGACAGGCACACACCCTTATCGGAATGGGGCAATCTACCTGGGCTTGAGCCAGCCACTCCATTATAGCTTTTCTTTCCCAGGGCTCCAGCACGTCGCCTTGGCACTCCTTCTTGGCCCTGCCAGCGTCTACTAAGTCAAAGAATTCAGCAGCATTCGCGCCGCTCTCTACAGCCAACTGAAGCATACCCGGAACCTGCGAAAGGGTCTCCTTTCTAACCACCATGTTGAACTGAAAGGGTAAGCCCACCATCCTGCAAGCGGATGCCCCCTCCATAGCCTGCTGAAAGGCCCCCACCTTGCCGCGAAAGGAGTCATGGGTCTCAGCATCGGCCCCGTCGATGGAGATTGCCACCGATTTCACCCCAGCAGCCAACATCCTGCTGGCCATCCCTTCATCGATGAGAATCCCATTGCTCCCCACCACAGTTCTTATCCCCTTGTTTGAGGCGTGGGAGACCATCTCCAGAAAGTCGTCCCTGCATAGTGGTTCGCCACCGTCGACGATCAAAAGACCGATGCCCCAGCCTCCCAGGTCATCGATAAGCCTGAGGGATTCCTCCGTGGAGAGCTCATCGGGAGCTCCCTCCTCCGTTGCCTCGCTGTAGCAGTGCTTACAGGCTAGATTGCACTTGGTGGTAATACTATATGAGACTAGAAAGGGTGGACGCACTTCCATGATATTCTCCTTATGAATTGAGCCAGCCCACCACCTCCCCGGGTAGATGGCGCGAGGGACCGCTTTTAACCACGCAAAGGGGCAGCGACCCCAGAAAGGCAGCGCCGTAGAACCTGGTCCTGATCCTGCGGTCCAAAACCACGATCACCCCGCGGTCGCTCTTGCTGCGAATAAGGCGTCCGAAGCCCTGCTTGAACCTTAGAACCGCCTGGGGAATGGCGTACTCATTGAAGGGGTCCTCAAAGAGCTCGGAGCGGGCAGCGAACACCGGGTCGTTGGGAACGCTGAAGGGAAGCCTCGCCATAACAAGGACGCTGAGCGCCTCGCCCACCACATCGATGCCCTCCCAGAAGCTGCTGGTTCCTAGGAGAAAGGCCCTGGGATAGGTCTTGAAGGTCTGGAGAAGCTGCCTCGGCGCTCCGTCTATCCCCTGCCCTAAGACAAGGATGCCCTCCCCCTGGAGAGGAGCATAGATCGCCCCATAGCTTGCCCTAAGCGCCGCATAGGAGGTGAAGAGGGCCATGGCGCGTCCTCTGGTAGCGCGGCACAGGTCTATTAAGGCTTGCTCCACAGCCTGTTGATACCCCGGTTGACCAGGCTCCGGGATGTCATCGGCGATATAAACCATCGCCGAGTTCATATAATCAAAGGAGGAGCCGAGGAGGAGTTGCCTGGCCTCGCTTAACCCCAGCCGCTCCTTTATGTACTCGAAGTTACCCTCGGTGCTCAATGTAGCGCTGGTGAGCACAAGGCATTCCTTCTGGGAAAAGAGACATTCCTCGAGAATTGAACCCACATGAAGCGGCGCCGCACATAAGCTGAGGCTCTTCCTCAAGGAGGCCCAATAGATATTGTCCTCTTCTGGGGAGGCAACCGCAGCGTTTATCTGATGGCGCAGCTCCACACTGCGATGGATCAAGGATGAAAGCTCTATCATGAGGTTTTCGTAGTCCAGGATGTTGGCATCGGATAAAGGCTCAAGCATAAAATAAAGGCGGCTCAGCCCTGCCTCGATGTCTTGTAGAGCCAGGCTAAGGTTTTCCCAGGCAAGCTCAACATGGCTCCACCCCGGCTGAGTGCGAACAGCTCTGGTGAGGCGCAACCGACGCTCATACTCCCCTTGATCCTCAGCATGAGCCTCCAGAAAACGCCAAAAGGCATCGAAGAAAGCCAAGACGCCATCCCTACAGGGCTCCACCGTGTTGTGAACGCCCTGAGCCAGCTCCTCTATTTCTTTATCGCTGGAAGGAGAAAGGGTGCTTCCTCTGAAGTGGGCACCAAGCTCGAAAAGAAGCCCCCTGAAATCCCCCTCCACCCTTTCGCTGAGGCGGTTCAAATAGCCACTCAGGTCGCGCTCCGCAACCTCGAAGCCCCACTGCCCTGTGGCCTCCTCCTCGAGATGGTGTGCCTCATCGATGATGAGATGACCGAAGTCGGGCAGGATCTTGCTCCCGGTAGCTATGTCAGAGAGCAATAGGGCATGGTTCACAACGATAAGGTGAGCGCCCTCTGCTTTTCGCCTCGCCCCATAGAGGAAGCAACCGCCCCGCTTCTGATAGATACATTGAGCGCCAAGGCAGCTCTCACCCTGGGCGCAGACCCTGTTCCAGAGCGCCATTTCTTCCCCCCTTATCGTTATCTCAGCCCGATCCCCGGTCAGGGTTTTGGCAGCCCAAACCAGGGTGCGCAGCAGAAACCTGACCTCATCAAGAGGGAAAGCCTGGCTCCTTCGCAACAAATTCCAGCGCCTCAGGCAAAGGTAGTTACCTCGTCCTTTAAGCTGAGCATAGCGCAACCCCTCAGAGTGGCCTCCCAGCGCCTTTATCAAATCTGGGATGTCCTTGCCCATAAGCTGCTCTTGAAGGTTTATGGTGTTGGTGGAGATGACGATAGGGACACTGTTTTCCAGGGCGAAAAAAATGGCTGGCAAGAGATAGGCGATGGACTTGCCCGTTCCCGTGCCGGCCTCCACGATGAGGTGCTGGCTGTTGTTCAACGCCTCGGCCACCGCTTGCATCATCTCCACCTGCTCCGGGCGATACTCAAAACCGGGGAATGCCCTTGTCATCAAGCCCTCTGCTCCAAGCATCCCCGTTAGCCTTTCCAGGTCCAAAGGCTTTCGAGAAGGGACAGGGGTGAGCCTCTCTTTTGGTTCTTCACCCACGACCTTGAGACCCACCTCCTCCAGGTTCAATTCGATTCCCTTAGACAAAGCATCCCTCACCTTTTCCTCCTCTATTCGGCGAAAAAGGCGCGCGAGAGGCCAATCTGTCGCCCTAGTCAGTCGAACGATCTCGGCGATGATAGAGATGTCCAGCTCATAGGCCTTATCGACCAAGGCTAAGAAAACCTCCTTTGCCACCATGGCGTCGGGGAGGGCGCGGTGGCGAAGGGGAGAGGAAATGCCAAGCCTCTCCCCCACCGCGGAGAGGTTATATTCGGAAAGGGTGGGGAGAAGGATAGTGGCCAGCTCAAAGGTATCGTAGATAGGGTTCAGCAGGCTAACCCCCTTCTCCAAAAGGAAGCTCAGATCATAGGCGATGCTTTGCCCTACAATGGGATGATCGCCAAGGAAGGAGACCAGATCGCTGAGAACCGCGGATAAAGGGGGGGCAGCATCCACATCCGACTGCGCGATCCCAGTGAGCACCTGAATGCGATAGGGCAGGGAGCGATAGGGCTTCACCAGGGTGTGGAAGGTTTCGAGGATGTCATCGCCCTGAAACTTGACCGCCCCTATCTCAATGATCTCGTCGCTCCGGGGGTCAAGCCCGGTGGTCTCCAGGTCGAGGGAAACATAGGTCTCGCCCATAAGCTTCATCACCCAAGAGGCGCTTCGCTGTTACAGGGGATCATCTCACCGCTGAGAAGCCTCCGAGCAGGATAGAACCTCCCTGCCTTGAGCTCAGCGATGAGATCGCGCTCGTCCCTGATCTCCCTCTCAAAAATGGTGGAATAGCAACCTATACCGTGCGTCGAGTGAGCATCGCTCCCCGCAGTGCCCCTCAAACCCAGCCTCCTTGCCACCTGGATGGCGAGGGAGTTCTCCCTTTCAGTGCAACAGCCATTAACCACCTCGATCTCATCGACCACACCCAGGATGGGGAGGGCGATGGTCTCGTCGGAAACCTGTGACCAACTGCGCACCGGTTTTAGCCCTAGTTCTTCAGGGTCAAAAAACCTTCGAAAGGGGTGCACCGCGATGAGAAAGCCACCCACCTCGTCAGCGATGCGGCGCAACTGGCTTGCCCTATGGATCCCAGAGATATATCTATCCAAACCCAAAATAACGATATGCCCAACATCCGTTTCCACCTCCATCCCCCCTAAAAGGATGACATCGTAGTCAGAGGTAAAGCGCTCCAGCTCCTCCCTGCCCCAAACAGAGTTATGCTCGGTGACACAGACCCCATCAAGCCCTCTCCTTTCCGCCTCCTCAATCAATTGGGGCAGGGATAGGATGCTATCATATCCTCCTTTGGTGGTATGGACATGTAGGTCGATAACCATTTCGTCACTAACTCGATTCTACTGTAAAAAGGGCAAAAAGCGGGGCAATATCCACCATCCTAGATAGGCCACAACAAAAGTTCCCGGCAGGCGTCCCGCAAGGGTGGCCAAAAGGAATTTCCAGAAGGGAAACCTCAGTGTTCCGGCAGCGATGCCCACCAGATCGAAAATAAGGAAGGGCACCAGGGCAAAGACAAATATGGTAACACTGCCATGGCGCCTCATCCAGTCCTCCGCCCTATTATACCTCTTCGAGTGCTCCTGCCCGATCGCTATTCTCCCCCCGTAACCAACAAGGTATGAGGTGAATTCCCCCAGCCCTGCACCAAGGGTCGCCACCAGAGCAACCCAGGCCGGGTTAAACATAGCAGCGGCGAGGACAACCACTACCACCCCAGGAGCTGGGAAGATGACCGTGGTGCTGGAAAGGAAGGTGCCCAGAAAAACCCCCACATAACCATAAGCAGCGATGCTCTCCAGGTCGAGGCCTCTGGTGACAAGGACGATAGGTATGGCAAGAAGGCAAAGAAGGCAGAATATCAGAATCCCCCTCCTCACCCAACTACCCCACATCAGCAACCGAGCTTCGTCAAGCAGGCGGCCTGAAAAGGAGTTCCACTTCAAGATACTTCTAAGGTCTTGCCACAGTCTGAACAAGATAGGCTTCCAGTCCCTCCCTCTTTAGGGAGCGATATAGCTCCTCTCCCTGACTCTTATCCCTCACCAGGGCGAAAAGGGTAGGACCTGAGCCAGCGAGGTGAATATTCTCAGCACCCAGAGCGGAAAAACGCTGCCAATACCCCTCAAGCCCGGGGAAGGCGGCGAAGGCAACCATCTCAAAGGTGTTGAAAAGGGAGGAGCTAGGGATCTCACCCCCTTGGTGAAGGAGATCGACCATTCTTTCGGTGAATTGCCCTTGGCTGAAGTGGGATGGATCTAGGGAGGCGTAGAGCCTCTCCGTCTTATTATAGGGAACATCGATAGGTGGCTTGAGCAGGACAACCCAAGATGGGGGGAGGGGAGGTAGCGGGGTTATCCTCTCACCGCGCCCCTGCCCTAAGGCAGTGCCTCCATAAAGGAAGAAGGCGGCATCGGAGCTAACCATCGATGCCAACTGGAGCAATTGGTTGAGCGATAAGCCCAATTCCCAAAGCTCATTAAGGGCTCGCAGGGTGGCCGCGGCATCGGTGGCGCCACCGCCCAACCCTGCGGCGATAGGGATACCCTTTTTGAGGGAGATCGACGCCCCCTTCCTAGAGCCGGCGGACTCCTGAAGCAACCTCGCCGCTCTCACCGCCAGATTGTCGGAGGAACTTAGGCTCGGATGATCGCAGTGAAGGCTTATCCCTTGATGCTCCTCAAAGCAAAGGGTATCTCTAAGGTCGATGGCCTGAAGGACGGTAACGACCTCATGGTAGCCATCGGCTCGCCTGCCCAGAACCTCAAGGGTTAAATTGATCTTTGCATAGGTGGAGATGGTCAGCATTGCCTTTCAGTGCCCTATAGACCCTAGCCCACTCCTCAAGGCTTAGCGTCTCAGCACGACGCTTTTGGCTTATCCCAACTCTATCGAGCAAGGCAGCAGCATCCCCTGGTGTTATCTTAAGGCCCTGAGCTAGGGAATTACGCAACTGCTTGCGGGGCGCCGAGAACCCGCCACGAACCACCTCAAAGAACCTGGCCACATCCTCTACCTCCACTGCGGGATGATCGTAAAGCTCGATGCGCACGATGGCGGAGTCCACCTTTGGCGGGGGGTAGAAGCTTCGCGCAGGCACATAGTCCACAATAGCGGGCCTGCCGTAAAATTGCACACTGACGCTCAACAGGCTCATATCACCGGGCTGGGCCACCATGGCTTCAGCCACCTCCTTTTGTATCGTAACCACCATCATCTTAGGCTTGAGCGATGCCTCCAAAAAGTGGCGCAGCACCGCAGAGGCGATGTAATAAGGGAGGTTGGCCACAACCTTATACGAGGCTTCAAAGCCACCCTTTGCCGCTTCAATTAGACTTCTGGGGTCGCTCTCTAAAACATCGGCGCTAACGATAGTGACATTGGCTAGAGGAGCGAGAGTCTCCTCGAGGGCCGAAGCCAGCTTGGGATCGATCTCAATAGCGATAACCCAGCCTGCTTTCCTCGCCAGTTCCCTGGTCAATATGCCAAGACCGGGCCCCACCTCGACCACGGTATCGAAAGGGCTAAGCTCTGCTGCTGAGACGAGACGCCTGAGTGCCCTGTCATCGATGAGGAAATGCTGCCCCAATCCCTTCTTGGCACGAAGGTCGAGGCGACGAAGTTGTTCTTTGGTTTGACGAAGGAGCAACGGCTCACTCCTTGCCATTAAACCATGGCATATCCACCGTTGACGCTGATCGTTTGACCCGTTATATGATTGGCCCGATCTGAGGCCAGGAAAACCACCATATTTGCCACATCCTGGGGCGTGCCCAACTTACGCAGGGGATATAGCCTCACGATTTTCTGCATCGTGTCCTGGTAGGCCGCCCAGGCGTCTCCACCCTGCTCCTCGAACATCTTTTCCATGTCAACGATCTTCTCCGTTCTGGTCATGGAGGGGCACACTGCATTCACCAGGATGCCATGCCGAGCCACGTCCTTGGCCAGGCCCTTGGTGAAGCCGATGACGCCCGCCTTGGCCCCGGAGTAAACGGGTTGGTTAGGCTCGCCAACCCTTCCTGCATCGGAGCCAATATTCACAATCTTGCCCGTCCTTCGCGGGATCATATATTCCAGCACTGCCTTGGTGCAATTCAGTACACTCCGATAACAGACAGCTATCTCGAAGTCCCAATCCTCCTCGGTCATTTGCATAAAAAAGTTGATCCGCCAGGCGGCGGCACAATTAACCAGAATGTCCATCGCCCCAAACTTATCCACCGCCGCCTTGACCATCTGGTTAGCCTCTGCCAGTTTGGTTACATCGGTTTTAACCACTAATGCTTCCGCCCCCTTAGCTCCTATCTCCTCGGCAACGGCTTTTCCCTTCTCCTCATCCAGGTCAGCGATCACCACCTTTGCCCCCTCCTCAGCGAAGGTGAGGGCGATCGCCCTTCCGATCCCCATTGCTGACCCGGTTACTATTGCCACCTTATCCCTAAGATTCAGATCCATGGCCCCTCCTTGATTTGAAATTATTAAGCGCGCCACTTCGTAAAAGAGAGAGGTCGTGCACCCACTGTCGATCTCGCCCCCTGGCTTGCCCCTGTCAGCCAGCTCCGACCAGGCAACCCTGCGGCACCCAGAGGCTACTATTTACCGCTGCTTCCTCCCGGATCTGACGGGGTTCATAGTGTTCTGCCGCGCAGGACCCAGCCTTCAACGCCACTTTGCAGAGGCAGTCCCAGAAAGCAGCAGACCTCGAGCAGGGGTTCAGCCCCGCTATAGCGGATTGCGGATACAGGGCACCGCTAGCTCCCCGCCTAGCACGACCTCCCTGAGATACTATCCCACAGAGGCGTTCCTTGTCAAGCCTAAAAACTTGCCTGTCATGATGAGCTTCGTGTAGAATAGGATGATGAAGATTCGTAAGGCGGTGATCCCAGCGGCTGGCTGGGGAACAAGATTCCTGCCAGCAACCAAGGCCCTACCCAAGGAGATGCTCCCTCTGGCAAATAAGCCCCTGATCCAATACACTGTTGAGGAGGCTATCTCCTCAGGCATGGAACAGATTATCATCGTAACCTCCTCGGGGAAAAGGGCCATTGAAGACCACTTCGACCGAGATTTGGCGCTGGAATACATCCTGGAGCAAAAGGGGGAGAGGGGGCTACTGGAGGAGGTGCGTCGCATCGCCGACCTGGCCAACATATGCTACATCAGGCAAAAGGAGCAGCTCGGCTTGGGGCATGCCATACTCAGCGCCGAGGAACTTATCGGGAGGGAGCCCTTCGCTGTTTTCCTCCCCGACGACATCTTCGATGCCAAGGTGCCCCTCCTAAAGCAGATGGTTGAGGTATACCAGCGCTATCAAGGGAGCGTTTTGGCGGTGCGGCGGGTGGCAAAGGAGGAGACCAGAAGATATGGCATTATCAAGCCAAAGCAGATAGAGGAGCGTGTTTATCAGGTTTTGGATGTGGTGGAGAAGCCCGAAGAGGCCCCTTCAGACCTGGCAATACTGGGCAGATATATCCTGACGCCCGAGATCTTCGAGGCGCTGGAAACTACCCCTCCGGGCTGGGGGGGAGAGATTCAGCTCAGCGATGGCTTGGCGCTAATGCTTCAAAAGCAAGCGGTTTACGGCTATGAGTTTGAGGGGGAATATTACGATGCTGGCAATCCCCTGGGCTTGCTCAAGGCCACGGTGGCCCTGGCCCTAAGCCACCCCCGGATTGGCGCCGATTTCAAGGAGTATCTACGGGGGCTCAGCACCCACCTTTGACCTGGAAACATACCGCCTATAAAAAAGCCTTCCCCATTTCTGGGGAAGGCCTCCGTTCGACAGCTTGCCGGTGGGCCTTTCTGGACAGTTCCCGAACTTTTCTTTGAGAAGAAGCAGCTAATACCGGCCTTACAGCAGCTGCTTGTATGATATCAGCCACCTGCGAGGTAAGTCTAGTTTATGTGGCAAATACTCACCACTAATACAAGGAGATGATTTGTCAAGCTTTACCAGGCATGGCACCTCAGATATGCTCACCACTGTCATAAAGATGCACTTATCATTCTTTAGATTGAGGCAACTCTTGCTCTTCTTCAGCTGGTGCTTCTTCAGCTGGTGCTTCTTCAGCTGGTGCTTCTTCAGCTGGTGCTTCGTCGGGATGTGGTTCACCGTGAGTTCTCAAGCTTGGGTCTGGCCTGTCAGGCTCCTGCAAAGGGCTATATAACCTGGGGTCTTCTAAATCTGGATTTGCCTCAATCTTCGCCTTCTCTTCTTCAGCTAGCTCCTCTTCCTGACCAGCCTGCTCTTCCATTTCAGACTCCGCTTCCTTACTAGACTTCACCAGTTCACTGACCGCAAGGAGGTCGATTAGGCTCTTATCCTTTGGTGTCTCCGACATTTTATCGTCACCAGTCATCGGTCTTACCCCCTAAAATCTTAGCTCAGCCAAGGACGAATCACAAGAGCCAATACCAGTGATGTTACTTCTGCCAAGAAAAACCACATAGATACGCGCAGCTCACGTACCTTATTCTTAATAACCATTGTATTCCATTCATAAGAGGAAATAAAGTGGGTTATAATCCTGCGCTTGGTAAACTGAGATTGTTTAGAAAGATAATAGTCCCTGAGCGGCCTTGGTTCAGGGTCACGAAAATAGGGTCTTATTATCCAGCCGCGAAGAGCAAAGAACATCGTGGCTAAATAAAAAAGTATCGGTATGGAAAAAACCGTTAAAACCAAGATGTTCTCTGTCGACCCAATTAAAGCAGCCTGGGCAGCCGCACCTACACCTATAACGATGCTAGAAATGAACAGAATGGCCCCATTCTTACCATCTAGAGAATCGATTTGACGAAGTTGAACGTCGAGTCTGTCCTTAACCTCACTATAAACGATGTCTATACTCGGTACCTCTTCTTCTGCCTCTGCTGAATCCGCTGCTACGCCCTTTGGGAATTCTTCCACTGCATCCTCGTCTTTAATATTTGCTTCTTTAGGTTCTCGTGTCAACACGCTCCCATCTTTGGTGACATTTTCGCTCATCGCTTGATTTTAACAAAGTTTGCATAGACTGACAATGTGTGGGCTAACTATCTAGTGCAGTTTGCAAAGCTGCCCAATGGCATAAGTCGAGAGGTAGGTATCACTGTAAAATACGTTAACTCACAGGTTAAATGAGGTAATATAATTACCATATGGTGGGCCTCAGTGTACAATACACAGAACTTTTACCCTCTCTTTTAGTCTCACCAAGTAAACTCTCAATGCGATTCTATCAGTGTTGGGACTTAGAAGCAAGTAGAATGCATCCCTGAGAGTCACTACAGTCATCCCAGGTGTGTATCCGGTCAGTAGAGAGAACTGGAAGTCAAGAGTATGGTCAAATGGTCGTCAAATCCGTCAAATGGTCAGTCAATTGGTCAGAATAGTCAAATAGTTTTTTCTGCATAATACTTTGCCACGTAAAACATTGTTGTCTTGGAGGTGTAAAGATGAAGGAGATATCGAGGGAAAAGAGGCTTGAGGTAGCTCATTACTACATTCTTGGCCATACATACGAGGAGATAGAGGAAGAGACCGGAGTTTCACATGGTAGTATTGCAAACATTGTCAGCGAAATTGAACAAGGCAAACTGACCATTCCTAGTATACCATTTGACCGAGTAAATGACCTTCGCCATCTGTCTTCTGACCTCAAGAAGAAAGGCCTTGAACCGTCTCAGGCTCTGCTCGGCATTTCCTTTTTCGAAAGGCTTCAACAACTAGGAATCGGTCCCGGAGATCTTGATAGGTGGTCAGAGCTAACTAAAAGATTAGCTCCTCTTGACTTTCCAGCAAAAGATTTCCTTGAGGCAGCTTTAAGACTCTATGAGCTTGAGAAGAGCTACGGTAAGTCGTTCGAAAGTTTAACCGAGGAGTATATGAAACTCCAACAAGGAACTGAGAAGCTTAGAGAAGAGATCAAATCCCTAGACAAAAATAAAGCAGAGCTTGCTAAAGAGGTGGAGCCTCTACCCTTACAATTAGAAAGGAATAAAAAGGAGAAAGAGAAGCTTGAAAATCATGTGGAGATACTAACTATCAAGCTGCGAGAACTCACCTCAAAGGTGAAAGAAACAGAAAAGGAAAGGTATGAGCTAAACAGGGAGATTAAAGATCTCCGGGGAAGAAAAGTCAAACTTTGCTCCGAGGTGGATGGGAAGGAGGAGTCCCTGAGAAGGCTCAGCGACATCGGCTTCTCGGACGAAGACCTCTTGCGCCTTGGAAGCCTCCTTGAAAAAATTGCTAAGAAAGAAGGAACTCACACAAATCAGGTCAAAGAGAACTTCTTCCGTGCTTTGGACTATTTCGCTAGTCTTTCTGAGCTCCAGAAGATGGCGGAGAAGGAGGCGGAGGCTATAAAGAAAATGAGAAACGAAAAGTCCTTTCTAACCGGTGAAATAGCGGAGCTTGAGAACAGAAAAGCTGTTCTTCAAGGTGAGACTTGTGAAAGTGTTTCCCTAGCCTCACAGAAAATACGGAATGCTTCAGAAGAAGCAGTCTCACAAATACAGCAAGAAGCAGAGGCTATAAGAGAACAGTTGAAAGCCATACTGGCGGACATCCTGATAGCCGGAGGCGCAGTCGCTGAGATGAAAGCAATGGAGAGAAAAGGCGAAGAGTCGATCAGAGAACTAGCAGATTTTATCAAAGAAGTCAAAAGCAGAGTGGAGGGGCATTGATGTCAAGTAACAATTGGGAGCAAACCTTGGATGAATTGAAGCAAGAAATTGAGTCAATCAAAGGTAGAGCCGAAACATTTTCCATGAAGTTTGAACAGATGCGTAGACAGGCAGAGTCATTCAAAATAGCATTCTTGAACCATCGACTCGAAGCACAGAGAAGATCTCTAGCTTGGACTAGGGGATACACGTCGATTATGAGAGATAGGAAAGGGTTAGGGGCTAGCCTGGGGGTAGCCGCAGCTGGCTTAATTTTCGGGGGAATAATCACCAGAGATAAATTTGCTGCTGTCAACGCAGGGCTATCGAGCTTTGATGCTGCTCTCCGAGAATTGGGCGAGACCGCTTGGGCCGTGTCCTTGGGGAAGGACTTAAGACTTGTCCCTAAAGACAACATTACCCTTGGGAAAATCTGGGTCACTTGGGAAAGTCTGAAAAGTGCGCTGGCCCAGCTAGAAAGGGAGGCTTCCCAGGGAGTTGCGTTGGGAAGTCTCGATAGCATCATCTCTAGATTACAGAGGCGCAGGGAACTCGTCTATGTCGGTTTATTGGAGGCCAAGCCAATTTGGTTAAAAGTAAGAGAGCCATAGCGGTCTACGCTACCTTATTGTTGGCCTGCCGTACCACCTGCATGTTTAAGATGTTTTGAACTGCACATTTCGATGGATTGTGTCCACTGCACACAACAGTTTATCCAAAACGAAAAGGCAAGCACAAGAACCGTGATTCTTGAATCTTGCCTTTCTTGTCTAAGGCGTCGGATTGCCGTTTGGCTAACCTTCTCGCCAAGTACCAAATAGCCTAGCACTGACTATCACAATCAGGATAAGGATGAAATCAAGCACAGAGAGTGAATGGGACAGCGCTATTAGAAAACAAAAAGCTATCGCAACTTGCAACTCCCATAAAATAAATTTCGCCAACACATCGTTAACCCCCTGGTCGTGATAGAACTCAATGATAGCCTTGCGAGACCATAATGGCTCTTCGATGTCATTATATCAGATTCCAGCGTACTGAGCAAAATGGCTTCTTGTTGGGTCTATTTATGTGCTTCCCCTTCTAAATGGAGTGCTGGTTTTATGGTCAAGCGTTTGGAATAGGTGGAGTAGCGGGGTCTCCTCTTGACAAGAGGCTCGATTAATAGTATACTGTTAGTATACTATTAGATTATGGAGGTTACTAATGGGTATGGTATTTCGTGTACTCTATAATAATCAGAACTGGCGGGCACCCTGCAGAACCCCTGGCAAGGATAGTAATTGCTGGTTATGCTTTGAAGAAAATGTGGCCATTAAGCCGCCGACTCCGACCGACGAAGTGTGTACCGGCAATTGCTGGGAGCTACACCTTTGCTCAGAATACCGCTGGGGATGCATTCCAAAAGGACGAGTATTTGGTCATCGAGCATATCCAGGGGCAAACGTATTTTTTGTCTTCAAACAACCAGATGGTAAATATACTCTCTGGGGCGAGACCACGGTTCACAGCATAGATGATAAACCGCTAGATGAAGGAAGAGACGATGAGATGGGCTTTGCTTTCATACACTTCAACCAGTTTGAACCAATACCCAGAGAGAAGTGGGTAATAAACTTGACTGACATTCAACTCGTTGATGAAAAGTGGCTTATGGGTAGATATAGGTATATCAACTCCGAACGTGAAGCCTATCTGGAGCAGCTAATCGAAGGGCCGGTTCCTGAAAATCGAGCCAAAAGTCTAAGCGTTGCTCCACGCCAAAATAGTAGAACCCTAAACATTAGCGTAGTTCCCGCCGTATACGACAGACTGGAGTACATAGCAAATGAAGAGGGAAGACAAATAGACGAGATCGTTAGAGAGGCGGTAGCAGAATGGCTTAGAGAAAGAAAGGCGTAAGATAGCAGGCTGCCCTATTGGTTCCTCATTGAACAGAGTGACGAAATGTGCAATGGGGCAAGTCATTATCCTCCCGTGGAGCAGCAATCCAGCGGTTGCACCAGTGGCAGTTTGCTGCTAGCATTGCATTTAGCTAAGCACGGCACTAAGTGGAAAGGCTAAAGGCCAGGCTGAAGGTTCTTTGTATCGTCCAGTTAGGCCCACCACAAATGGGAATCTGACCCCCTATCAGGTGGCTAAGGTAGGAGGGTGAATAATTGAGGATTAGTACAAAACTTGCCATCGTGCTAGCCTGTGGGATTATTCTCCTTATTATGCCTTTGCTCGCCTGTGGTCTTTCAGTTCGTGAGGCGTCCTTTATTCTCAGTCCAGCCCCGGGGGGTGACCGATGTTTCGCTTACCCACCTACGGCGAAGGAGCCGATTGCGACTCGGTTGAAATAGAGATCCGTGGTAAGGCGGGTCCGCCAGCACGAAAGCAAGGCGTCGTGAAGGCTGCAATTTCCTGACCCGTGGGTCTTGCGTCATGGAGCATAATGTGGTAAAATATATTAGAGCTGGTTAGACCAGCTTTTTTGTTCCCTCTCGACAACAGAATCCCCGAAAATGCTCAGCACAGGGGATATCTTTGTCTGTGGGAACTGGGTAGGTGGTAAGTGTGGGTAAGAAGCAGCGTAAGAAAGAGCAAAGGGAGCAGTACCACAAGGAGACGAAGACCGGGCTGAAGTCGACCAAACGCAAAAAGAAGACAGGGACTCGCAAGGTCAAATAGGGGCCATCAACCCATTCTTACACTTGTTTGGAGTGGCAGTCATTCGGCGCAATATGTAATTCTACTGCTGACCTGGAGGGTCGGAAGTGAAATTGCTGATTATAGGCTGTGGACAGTGCGGCGGCAGGATTGCCGATGAGTTTGCCCGGCTGAATAGAAGAGCGCGGCATCAACGGGGGCTTGAGATCATCACCGGCGCCTTCGCCGTTAACTCGGATATCGCTGATTTAAGCGGACTGACCGCCATAGAGCCTGATTACCGCCACAGAATCCTCATCGGAGGTCAAAAGACTAGCGGTCGCGGCGTAGGCAAAATAAATGAACTTGGCGCTGAGATAGCCAGAGAAGATGGCGACATGGTTATCGATGCTATGAGAACAGCACGACGCTTCCCCGAGACAGATGCCTTCTTGCTGATCGCCGGCGCTGCCGGTGGCACCGGCTCGGGAGCAATACCGGTACTAACGCAACAGTTAAAAGAGCAATATATAGAAAAACCCATATATAATCTCATTATCCTTCCCTTCAGGCATGAAGAGAGAATAGAGGCAAGAGCTATTTATAACTCGGCTACATGCCTCAAATCTGCCTACTCAGTGGCTGATGCCATATTTCTCATCGACAATCAAAGGTATGTCAGGAAGAAGTCGGCGGTCAAAGACAACCTAGCCAGCATTAACGCCCTGGCAGTTGACGCGTTCTACAACTTACTTTGTGCCGGCGAAGAGAAAAAGCCCAGATACATCGGGTCGAGGGTGGTCGACGCCGGAGACATAATACAGACTCTCGTAGGATGGACAATAATAGGCTGTGGCAAATCGCAAATACCACGATTCGGATCTCCCCGTGGATTGAAGCGTCATTTCAGGAAGAAGGCCACTGAAAGCCAAAGGGGAGTTCAAGCGACGGACGAAGCCATGGGTCAGTTATCACTCAGGTGCAACCCTGTGGATTCGAGGAGGGCGCTATATCTCCTCTCTGCGCCCCCCACGCAAATGAATATGGAGATGACGAGGGAAATCGGAGCCCGCCTAAAAAGTATGGCCCCAGAGGCTGTAATCAGGGGTGGCGATTATCCCAGGGAAAAAGGCTTGCTGGAAGTCACTGTAATCCTGTCTGAACTTTACGATGTGGGAAAAATCATGAACTACTTTACTACAACGATTGAATCTATTCGTGCTGCCAAAGGGGATCGGGAAGGAATAGAGCGCAAACGTAGAGAAATTGAAATTGGCTTCGAGGACATACCATCGTTACTATGATTAGCCGATCTCATACGGGGGAACAATCCCTACCGGACGTTTGGCTTCCGTAAAGCAGGGGATTTGAACCGTAAAAAGGAGATGTGATAGGGATGGCTTTGGGAAAGAACAACGAGATTGAGCCTCGCCGCCCCGGGGACGAGGAAATCGAAGAACTTAGTGGGTTAGTTGATGAGCTGGGTGGCGGAGAAGCACGTGAGGCTGAACGCCCCGATCTGCATGCCGAGTGGCTTAAGAGCGAGCACGTAGCGGATTCGGTGGGCCTGTACCTTTCCGAATGTAGGCAGACCCCTCTCCTCAATGCCGAGGAGGAGAGGCTGCTCGCCAGCCGGGTAGAGGAGGGCAAGCACCTCTCTCAGCTTGAGCAGGAATGGACGGCCAAATACCAGGGCCAACCGTCGGCAGTGCATCTGCTGCTTGTCCTCACGGAGCGCTTTTGCAGGGCGAGGTTGCTCTTTGATGGCCTTTGCCAGTATCTCGAGCTTCCGCCTGACGAAGGTGTAGCGGAGAAGGCATTGCATCCAGACTTGCGCCATGCAATCGATGGTTCCATCGACTCGGCTCTAATCACTGGTATGGCTGAGGCTACCGGAACCAGCCAGCCTGAAGCACAGGGGGGCCTTGTCCAGCTTTCCCTGGACATCCGACTGATGCCGTGGCATATGCTTGGGAAGAGTTACCGATTCGCTTCGGTGGCCGATCTTGAGGAGACCCTGCGGTCGCCACAGTTCCGTTCCGACCTCCAAGAGCGACTTCCTCAAATCGCAGCATGGTTCGACCATGTAAGGGAGAGGGCAGACCGGGCAGCCAAACAGATGGTTGAAGCCAACCTTCGCCTGGTGATCAGCATCGCCAAGAAGTACCCGGGCCGCGGTCTCCCCGTTCTCGACCTTATCCAGGAGGGGAACACCGGCCTCATTCGCGCCGTGCAGAAGTTCGACCATCGCAGGGGCTACAAGTTCAGCACCTATGCCACCTGGTGGATCCGCCAGGCCACCAACCGGGCCGTAGCCGATCAGTCCCGCACCATAAGGCTCCCGGTGCACATGACGGAAACCGTGGGAAGGATGGCCCGGGTGACACATCAACTTACCCAGGAGTACGGGCGTCAGCCGAGCAGCGAGGAGATAGCCTCGGAGATGGGCGTCTCGCCGAAGAAGGTGGACTACCTGTTAAGGGCCGCCTCGATGCAGCCAGCTTCGCTGGAGAGGCCCATAGGGGAGGAGGGCAGCGAGCTGGGCGGACTCATTGAAGACCAAGGCACGCCCACCCCCGAGGAGCAGGCTGCAGAACGCATGCTCAAGGAGGAGATCAGAAAGACCCTGGCGTCACTGCCGCCGCGGGAACGGCGGGTGATCGAGCTCAGATTCGGGCTCTACGATGGACGCAGCCGCACGCTGGAGGAGGTGGGCTCCGAGCTCGGCGTCACCAGGGAGCGGGCGCGCCAGATCGAGACGAAGGCTATCAGGAAGTTACGCCACCACAGCCGTTCCCGCAGGCTCAAAGACTACGTTGAACAGCCGTAGTCGGATGTAGGAGGAAGGAGACTAAACTGCTGTCGCCAAGCGATAGAAATAGAATGACTTAGCGAAAGGAGGCGATATGCTCACAGTGACAGCACAAGCGGCAGAGGAGCTTAAGGCTAAGGCCCAGGTTGAGGTCACGGATCCCGAACAAGCGCTTAGGCTGATCCGCGCAGGTTCAGGACAGCTAGCTCTCATCCCTGATACGGCCGAGGAGGGGGACCAGGTGGTGGAGCATGAGGGAGATAAGGTGCTCCTGGTAGGGGCCGAATTGACTGACGCAGTTGATGGGCTGGTGCTGGACTGCAAGGACACGCCGGAAGGTCGCCGATTCACTATATCTGGACCTACCTCCGAAACCTGAGTCAACGATGGAAATGTAGCAAGCCTGGTGTCGGAGCGCCGCCTCCGACAGTGGAACCTCATGTATTGCACTGCACCGTCGTTGTGGCCCCTGGAACCTCTTAGTACAGATCGGAGATTGATCTGGCTGAGGAAGGCACGGGTTGAACCATGGTAGGAGTAACTGAGCGTGCGGCGAAGGAGTTGAAATCGAAGCTGGACGGACAAACCACGGATCCGGAGCAAGGGCTTAGACTCCTGCCCACCCCGGAACGTAAATTTGTGCTCGTCGTGGATTACGAGCTATCTGGAGACCGGGTGGTGGAGTACGAGGGGCGCAAGGTTCTCCTCGTTGGCATCGAGTACTATCGCGCCCTTGAAGGGCGTACAATAGACTGCCACGATACCCAAAAGGGCCCCGTCCTTTTCATGCGGTAACCTATGCACATTGCTGGCCGATTGAAGTCCCCGGCCAGATCCGAAGGTCACAAGTTGGCTGATTGTTGCATTGTAACAACAAAAGAAGAGTTTGAAGCAAATTCCCGTAGTAGCTACACAGATGCCCGTCTGGAATGTAATCACAACTTTGAAGATAGAAGTAGTTCTGGCAAGGAGACAAGCTCGGGTTGCAGTTCAAATCCTGTTTAGCTCACCAAAATGGTAGTTTTATTACCAGAATCTAACCTTAGATTAATCATCTCTCCCTTGGCTGATCTTAAATTGATTATATTGAATCAACTCCCAGGCTTCACGAAGATAGACCACTTGTGATATGCTTGTATGAGAGCGTCATGCGCTCTATCAAGTGAACTGGTTCATCCGGGAGTGACAAAGGAGCAAGATAAGGACTGATAGACTTTTAAGAAAGATGGCATCTGTATCCTGTATGAAATGGGGGAAGGTGGCCCTATGGAGAATACATACGTCAAATTACCAATCGTTAAGAGGATTGAAGTGCGAGGATATGGACTATTCAAGAAGGACTGGGAGTATACGTTCAAAGAAGGGCTAAACCTATTTGTTGGCGGGAATAGACTTGGCAAAACTACTACAGTGTATATCATCTTATATGGGATCGTTGGGTTGCCCCCAGCAAGCAAGAATTTCTTCTCAGACAGGGTAGCGCGTGAGTCACAAAAAGAGGGCGTAAGGCCGACTGTTAGGCTAGATTTCAATATAGGGGCTGACCACATTGGAATTGAACGTGATTTATTCGATTCTCATATAAGAAATCTTTCAATAAATGGGGAAGATTACAAAGCAGGAGATGTATCCGACATCGAAGACATATATTCCCGGCAGATATTGAGGCTTGCAGGGATATCTTCTTTAGACGACTATAGATTTCTTCTCGAAAAACTGCTGATCAGAGAGGAAGAGGGTAACTATCTGCTGTGGAGACCAGATGACCAGATGAGGGTGCTCAGATTACTTTTCAATTATGGAAAGTTCGATCAGGAGTTCAGAAAACTTAGGAACAATGTTCGGATTCTTGACACCAGGGTGAGAGGACAGCAGGATATCCAAGCCCAGTTCAAGAAAAGGCTAAATGCGATAAGGGCACAGAAATTGGAGAGTGTAAGTAAGGTGGGAGAACTTGATCTTGAAGGATTAAAGAAGCGTCTTGAGTTATTGCAAATGGAGACCGGCACGTTACGCTCTTCCTATGAGAAGCTTATTGGTAGTATTGAAGCCATGGAAAATGCTATGAGACAAATCACTCAGGTTGTGCATGGCCTAAATAATGAAATTGAAGAGCTGGATTCTGAAATAATGAAAATAGAGAATGCATTTTTTGAATCTGTATATGCTGATCCTAAGATCCAATTGGCGGATCATAAATTGAAACATTATCAAATCTGCATTTTCTGCAATCAGAAAATCCCTCAAGATAAGGCAGAAAGCATAGTAATTGACATCGAGGATAGGAGGAGATGTCCTGTTTGTAACTCCTATTTTGAACGAGTCGGTAGGCAGGATATAGGTGAAAGTGATAGAAAGAAGTTGATAGATGTCTTACTTAAGAAGAAGGAGGCAGCTGAAGAGAAAAAACAGGAGCTTTCTTCGAAGCAAAGGGATCTGGATAGCTTGAGAGAGAGGTTACATGACCTATGGGAGAAAGAAAGAACAATGAAAGCGGAACTTGAGAGGAAAACTCTGGAAATTGATGATATAAGGTTAAAGCTATCAAGGCCAGAAATGGAAAGCATGGAGGAGATAGCTGTGTACGATAGGGATATCAGAGGACTTCAAGTACAAATAGACCATTATCAGGGGATAATAGATAAAGCCAAAATTGACCGCAGGAAGGCATTGGAAAAGCTAGAAAGGAAGAACATCGAATTTAGTCAAAGGCTGGCAACGATTAGGGCTGATTTGTCAAGAATATTCAAGAACTATGCAGATGTTTTCCTGGGTGAATCTGAATTGGTGGTAAGAAAACGAAGAACTGACGAAAGCGTAATTCCTTCTGATCTATTTGTTCCAAAATTTGATGGGAGTGAGAGAACTTCCATTTTGCAGGTGTCGAAATCGGAAGCCACATTTCTGGAATATGCGTTTAGGCTATCTTTATGCGAATTGTTTAAGCAGGTCACCGGGAATGAAGCTCTACTTGTTATCGAGACATCAGAAGGGCTATTCGATATTGGTAATGCGCCAATTCTTGCAGACGCTATTTCCAGATTCTATGATGTCTCGTATTTGTTGATCATATCCAACCTTGGTCGACCTGATTTTCTGCGAGCTCTGGTACAAAAGACTAAACAAGACATCTCGGATAGAGTATTAAACTACTTCGAGATTGGAAAGCTCAGCGAAGTCCAAGAGAGAGATAGGGATAGGTTTAACAAAGAACTCCGGAAAATCCTCATTTAGGAGCAACCCTCAAATGGTATTAGATAATGAGACCTTTAAAAGGTTAAATGAGATTCTGTATCTTTTCTACTCAGCAGATAAATTGAAATGGCCTTCCATTTCGAAAATAGGAGTTCAGAAGTGCATATATCTATCCGAGATCTTATCCCCCCTAAGAGAAATAGTTTTGGCATTTCTAAATTTTGTATACTGGCATAGAGGCCCATATTCAAAGGATGTTCAGAATATATTGGACCACTTGGTTTCCATAAACGCAATCGAAGTTATCTCGTTCTCTACCTACGGTACGAGCTCATATGTTGACTATAGAATAACAGAAGCGGGGAAGTCTTTGGTTGAAAACTTGATTTGCTATCCAACAGAAAGGGAGAAATCAGACTGGATTAGCATCATAATGAAGATAATAGATGCCTACAAGGGCAGTTTCAACCTCGGTGAGCAATATAGAGGAGTAGACAAGATCATTGATCTTGTTTATCAGGAACCTTCTTTCAAAGAGGTCAAACAAAGAGAGAGTAGGTGGGAGCTTATACCTGTAGGATATGAAAACAACCTAACTATGGAATTGGTTCATTTCTTGGAGAATATCGAACAGAACCTTCCACAGAAGCTTGATAGGAGCATGTACAAATTGAACCTGGAAACGATACTCCTGTCGTTCTTTGAATATCTGTATGTGGAACATCTGTCGGGTGGATAAGGGGAATGGATGTAAACAAGGTCCTAAAAATAGTTACGAGTCATCCTGTTCTTGAGGCCAGCAGAGAAGTTGAGATTGAGCCTATAGAATTAATGAAGTTTTATAACAAGCTGGAATCTCTTCTCAGGAGAGACATTCGTTATAGTGAGATTGGAGATAAGCTGGTTTTCCTGCTTGCTTTAGTCCCAAAGGAAGGAGAGACTGGGGCGCAGTTTAATGTATTTGAGGGAAACACCTTTGTTTCGAAGATAAAGGATGGTCTATTTGATAAAGGTAACATTCTTCTTGTTGACTCCGACGGGGATGTAATTAAACATGTTGAAGGTGCTTTCATCAGCGATCATGTTGAAGCCGCTGAGTTCTCAGAAAAGAATCGGGCGATTGTCTTCTTTATTGAATATAGGGCAGTCCACTTCTTTGTAAACGGCAAACCTATTGATTACATTCACGATATTCTACAGTACGAACGCAAGGGGGTTACCACTCCCAAAACTCTTCCTGCGAGGGAGTACCGACAATTGATCACAAATCAATATAATGAAGTGGTATATAAGGAACAGGGGATCACATATTGGAAGAATAAGGCAAACAGAATTCTGGTAGATAGGCCTGAGATTCATTTTAATAGAGCATTGTGGTGGTATCTTGATCAGAATATCGTTGATGCAAAAGTTGACAGAGGGGCTACGATATCTGGAATGGAAGACAGGACAGACATCAGGATCCTCGCCTTCGAAAGTGGAGAGCTGTATATTATAGAGATAAAATGTCTAGGCAGGACAGCATCGGGAAACTGTTATTCTGATGATTGGGCCAACCACGGTGTTATCCAAATCAATCTATATCTGAAAGATGAAAGTGACTCTACCAGAGGCACGCTGGTCATTTATGATGGAAGAAAAGACAATAGAGATATAGTGTGGTGTACCGAAATTGAGTGCAGCCCCAAATATGACAATGATCCCATGACATTCTATCTGGAGTCAGAGAGTGCTTCGGTCAAAGCGAAGAGAATAATTAGCAATCTGAAGAAGAAAGCGGGGGATGGGTACGACTTTCAACCTTAGGGATTTTACCGAGAAATATAATAATGAGGTTCACTTTAGGAACAATAAAGACGAGCCTTTTTATAGGTGGTATTCCTTTGTCGAAGGTTTCTCCGGCAATTTCGTTAAGTCTATTATTAGAGAATTGGACTGCACACCAAGCCTCTGTCTTGATCCCTTTTCTGGGAGTGGGACCACACCGCTAGCATGCCAAGAACTGGGAATCAAATGCTTGTCCTTCGAAATAAACCCATTCTTGCATGATCTCACCAAAGCAAAGCTATACAGACGGTACGATCGACAGTTCTTTGAAGATACAATCGATATGCTGGAACAGGGTTTAGTCAAACATGAGGACACGTGGGAGTATCCTAAACTTGACCCCCAAACGCTTTTTGAGAGAGAACACTTGAAGAAATGGATCCTCAACAGACAAGTCGCCTGGGCGATATTCGACATCTTGACTGAGATTGAAAACTTACTGGATGATTCTGAAGGCCACCATAAACTCCTTCTCAGAATGGCGCTGGCCTCCAATCTTCTAGATGTGAGCAATGTATTTAGGAATGGAAAGTGTTTGTCGTATAAACCCAATTGGCAAAGCCACGGACTATCACGGCGAGATGTTCATAAGAAATTCATCAGTTTTTGTAGAAACGTTATTCTGCAGGATATGCAGCAGTTAAACTCAGATGACAAAATGGTGGATAACTATCACCTCTGCCGAAACGGTGATGCTAGAAAGCTAATTAAGGACTTAGAGGATCAGTCTGTAGACCTTGTGATAACTTCGCCTCCCTACTTGAATTCCCGCGACTATACCGACATCTATAGACTCGAGTTATGGATGCTTGGGTATTTGAAATCATACGCGGACGAGAGAGAATTACGAAAGAGCACGCTGCGTTCTCACGTTCAAATTCTTTGGCCTAATGAAGAAACCCTCAAAATAAACAGGTTGACGGAAGTTCTCAAAGAATTAGAAAAGCATAGAGAAGAATTATGGAACCGCTCTATTCCCGAAATGATAAAGGGGTATTTCGCCGATATGAATGTGATATTTGAGGCTCTTTACAAGAAGCTAAAAGGTAAATCAAAAGTATACCTAACCGTAGGGAACTCTTCTTATTGTGAACAAACTATAGAAACAGATGCGATTATAGCAGAAATTGCTGAAATGAATCGGTTTCAGGTAGATGAAATCAGAGTCGCCCGGTACTTGAAGTCTAGCGGGCAGCAAGATTCTAAGAAAATAAGAGAGAGCATCATCGTTTTGACAAAGACTTGAACTTTAATTTTAGATGCATATAGGGCATATACACTACTCAGGCCGAATGGCTCCCAGCCTCGGCTGGCCAGCGTCCCCAGGTTAGACGCAAGATATGTCTCATTGACTCCCTGCCGCTTGGCATAGTACATAGCCATATCCGCCATCGTTATTAGCTGCTGGCGCTCGATGGCAGCGTCTGGGAAGCAAGCTACCCCGACGCTGAAGCCTAGGGCAGGGCTGAGCAGCACCTCTTCTGCGCTCATCACCGGCTCGACCTTTCCCCTAATGCGCTGCACGATCGCGCCGGCCTCCTCCTCGCTGGCTCCAGGCAGGAGGAGGGCAAATTCATCCCCGTCATACCGAAAGGCGCTGTCGTACTGCCTGATGGTGCTTCTCACTGCCTGAGCAACTTCCCTTAGAATCCTGTCACCGTCCAGGTAGCCATAGACATCGTTGTATTCCTTGAAATGATCAATGGCTGCGATGACCAGGGTAGTACACGCTCTACGGTTCGTCAAGGCAATCCGTGTTTTAATCATTCTATTTATTTATGCTTGTTGAACTTAGGCAAATTTCCCTGCTTACAGATTTGGAAAGACTACTCGCTGCACAAGATGACGGAATGTTCGATCCCAGGCGGCTCCCCAAAGCTAGATGCGCAGCTCCTATTGTCCAAGTGGGCACCCTACTCTCCCCATTGTTATTCCAAAGAAACAACTCCAGATTCGACTGTCGCGGCGGCGTCTGGCCCGCCTGCATACTCGGAATTGGCAAGGTCCTATACGTCCGCGAATACTAAATACGTCGTTGCGCCTAGCGATAAATAGTCAAACAGCAATTTAGCCTTCGATGTACTTGCCCATTTTAGAGCTGGGGTGAAGGGCTATCCCATGTTGCATCAGCACTTTCTCGATAACTCCAGGTATCTCCATGAGAGAATTGAAGGGATGGGGATAGTCGGGGGTGATGCTGTGTGGTTCGTTACGTTCCATTCGTATTACTCCACTAGTCCAGGCGTGCTTCGGTTTGATTCGTCCTTTTCCTTCAGCAATCCCGTCTGTCCAAAAACGTACCTTTACTTCGATCATGCGTTCGCCCCACTTTGCCGCTCGACTCTCGGTTGATTTTGGCATATCTTCACCTCCAGAATTGCAAAGTCTAGGTCAGTGCGCAATGCATCGCAACTGCGTTTACGCGCGTTCAAAAGCCACTCCGAAGCCGCCTATGTGAGAGCCATCCAGCATACCAGTCTTAGATCTTCCTTTTGCACTTCTTCAGGAGGAGAGACTGTTGGGATAGCGACTGCGGCTACAGGATTAGCTTCGGCGAAGGCAGCTAGACGTTCCAGCAAATCCTCGACATCTGGGTCTCGGCGATACTGATCCCATATTTTGCGAAGAGGCCGCAATAGGGTGCCAGGCAGGGGTCTCGTATAATAGCCTAGTAGATCCTCGATTTGATGCTGGCTTCTCACTGTTTGCAATAAGTTGACAATCTGGTTTTGAGGGGCTTTGAAGGTAAGCGGACTTGCCTGGAGTTGTTTGAGGCGATTAACGATGTGGTCTTTGACTTTGTCAATAATTTCATAGACATCAAATTCCGGCTCTGCCCGCGTTGTCGCCTCGCTACATTGGATGAGTCGGACAATGTCCAGCTTGCGTTCAGTGATCTTGCCGGTAGCTATGTCGTAGTACGACCAGAACTGTCGATCCCCACCCCGGAGATAGACAAAAAGGCCTCGCTGTCCTTCGCGCTTCATGCCGCTCCCAACGCCCAAAGGGATACGCTTGAGCCTTTCCTCTCCGATCCGCTTGAGGAAATCTAACAACTCTTGCTTGACAAATTCCCCGACTATTAGCTCGGTGGCCTCTTCTAGTTCATCAAACACCGTCGCATCTTCAGCCTGTATGCGCCGAATCGCATTGAAGTCCTTAGGATGCACCGTCTCGCCGAGAGTGCTCGCATCTAGACCAACGCTTCTCTTTATTGCATCCAGCTTCTCGTAGAGACGGTGCACCAAGTTGAGCAAGGACTCGAGGCGATCCTCAGGATAGAAATTGTATACATGGACCTCATCCCATTCTGAGCCGATTCTATCGATCCGCCCAGCCCGTTGGATCATTCGTACGGGGTTCCAGTGGAGATCATAGTTGATGACTGTATCTGCATCTTGGAGATTTTGGCCCTCGCTTAAGACATCAGTGCTCACAAGCAGGTCGATTTCTTTCTCACCGCCCTTAATATGTAGTGCTTCATTCGCCTTCGGAGCAAACCTGGTAATCCGGTCCTTTCTCTCCGACGGTTTGACATCGCTGTCAGTAATGCTCATCCTATTATGCCCTAGCACCTTTTGGAACTCAGCATTATTAAGCTCTCCGTAGAGATAGCGAGCTGTGTCCTTGAAATACGAGAATATGACTATCTTTTTCCCTCTGAGCTCCCCTGTAAGGAGTCTTTTCAGCTCCTGAAGTTTGGAGTCGTACTTCGGCATGTCCTCGTCTTTGGGAAGTTTAGCTAGAATGGAATTCAAAGACTCTATGTCTGCCTTCACCGCTTCCGCCACCTCATCCAACAGGTATTCTTTGGGATCCACCTCTGGCAATCTCTCCACCATGTCTTCAAAGGTCTCTTCCCCCTCAGCTACTTCATCGGTACCGTACCACTCAAATATCTTTCGGTTGGATGCTGCATCCAGAAGCCTACCCTGCTCTAACATCTGTAGAAATTTCTCTTGGAATCTGGCTTGTCTTTCCAGGCTAATTCTCAGAGCCTTCATACTGGATTCCAAGCGTTTGAGATAGAGGGTCTTCAGGATATGGACAACAGCCACTTGCCGCCCGAGGCGCCAAGTTAAATCTTCAACTTGCCTTTGGCTCAGACCCTGGGCTAGTAAGCTCTCCTTTAAGGTATCGGACACAGCCATTTGCCTAAGGCGGACATCCTGCCTGTAAGTATCAAGGGAATAGCTCGCAAGGTTTAAGTTTTCAATGGTCTCGGCGATCTCCTCGTATAGGCCTGCGTAAGTTTCTTCCAAGCTATAGCGCGCCGTATGAAGCTTCCGCTCAGGGAAGTGCACAGGCTTGCCATCGATGACCGCATCCGGATAGTTCTTACGGATATAGTGGCGACTTCGGCGGACCGTTATCTCCTCCAGCAGATCGTACAGATGGTCCTTATCGGTCTCCGCTTGCAGAAAGTATCCCCACAAGCTTCTGATCCCAGCGGAGGAAAAGAAATCGTCACGTCCCCGCGTTATGAGCTGAACTTGATTGTAAAGGTCAAAGATCGAGTTATTGACAGGGGTAGCTGTTATGAGGATTAGCTTTTTGGGTTTGCCAATGGTTAAGAGCCGACTCAGGTTCTCGTAACGGTTGATGGTCGAGTTGCGGAAATTGTGGGACTCATCTACCAAAATGAGGTCACAGTCAAAGAATTCATCCAACGGAAAATCGCTGCGCCCCAGTTCCTCTTGAGAGCGAATATAGGTGGCATGAGTAGAGACACGATGCTCCTCAAGCTTCTTAGTCCACAGGACATCCCTCAACTGCGCCGGGCAGATGATAAGGGTTTTTTGTCGCAGGTGATAGGCATAATCATCCAGCAACTTCAAACCCAGGTAGGTCTTTCCTAGGCCCACGGAGTCAGCAAGGAGCACCCCATTATAAGCCTCTAGGATATCCTTTGCCACCAGATAGCCATCGCGCTGGAAATCTGCCAAAAAGATTGGGCTAGGTCCGTCTACGCTGACCTCCATTTGGAACTTGTCCTTAAAGTATTCGTAAAGAGCCTTCATGTAAATGTCGAACGGGGAGTACTTTATCGTGAAATCGGAAAGAAGCCCAACAAGATCATCTTTGAAATCCTCGGATCTGGTCCAGAAGCGCTCGAACCACTCTCTAATCCCTTGTACCGCCGATGCCTGCTTCAGGACCGAGTTGAGTTCCCAGTTGGCCGTGAGACCAGCCGCAGTGAAGTTGGATGATCCCGCTATGGCTATTGCGCCCAGAAGAGGGATGCCTTGGACGATGTATGCCTTACCATGGGAGAAGTGACTGGAGCATAGGCGAACCTGTACCGTATCGCTCTGGAAGAAGTCGATTAGCTCTTTAATCAGTGCCGGAGTTTCGCGCTGCCCCATAGTGTCTTCTGTCTCAGCACGGAGATCCTCGGTGATCAGAGGCATGGTGCCAGGTCGGGTAACATACCCTCCTACCGCAGGTTCCCGGCCTAGCAACATCCTGAAGCTCTTGACTTTGGCTAGGCTCTCCTTTACCAAAGAGAACCCTGCCACATTGAAGTAGGCCGTGGCAAAGTCAGCAGATGTCTGAGAGCGGAGGATTCGGTTTAGAATATCAGCCAGCTTTTGACCCTCAGTGCTGTTATCAAGGATGTCAGGGATTTGAGTGAACTCTCCCGGTTCCATGACGCCTCCTACTCTTCTCCCTCGGTGTTGGGAAGACGTGCCCTAGTAATTTCTATTTCTCGGATCGCCCCCTCCAGTGCTTCGACTCCTTCTTCTGTGATATCCTCTGCCAGCAAGTCTCGAGCTTCCTCCGCAAGGGTAAGCGCACGAAGTATGGGGTCCCACAGTCCAGCAGGAACTCCCTCAACGTATTCATCTTGCTTAGTTACGGCAAGTAAGAGGTCGCATGCCTCTTCGATTTTTGCCGAAGAGAATGCAGCGAGACATTCTCTAAGCGAATCTTCAGCTTTTGAGAGACATTCCTCTACCTGAAGCTTCCGCTCTTCTGACCTTGAAATGTGCCCCAGCCCATAATAGTAGGGCTGAAACCAATCAGGGTAGCCATCCCAGGGCTCGGACAGCTTGAAAGCCAGCAGCACCATCTGGTACATAGCGAGGGGCTCGGTATCCCAGGGCTCTATGCGAAACCAGCCCAATACGGCGAGATCGTTTTCTGTTAGACGATGGCGGTTCAGCAACAGAACCCGGGGGTACGGCTTTGGTAGCTTCGGCCATACGTCATGTCCCGGCCTAGGTATCCGCTCCAAGCTCCACTCTATAGCCATGAACAGAAGCCAATCGTAGTCCTTCGTGAAAATGAAGAGGAAGTACCCGGGGTGACGCTGAGAGAAAGATTGCATGATATCTCGGCAAAGGCTAAGCATAGGCCGCTCCGTAAGTTGCACCAGGTGAACTTGAAATGGCAACCGGCCTTCATAGTGGGTCAAACACCACCAGCCCTGTACGTACCTTGCCAAGTAGGGAGGTATCTGAAGGTCAGCAGGCTCGTAGAAGACGGGATCGGTCTTATACCCGAGTTCCTGCGAAAGAAACCCGACCAGATTGTCTCTGTCCTTGAGACTTGTGCCAATTCTTGCCAATTGCGAACGGTACACAGGTCCTCTCTCCTTTACACGCTCCTCGCCTTCACCAAGCGGTTCTTCACCAGCTCCACCACAGCTCGATAGACAGCCAATTGCTCCTCCTCCGTGAGCCCCAGGGTTTCAAAGACCACCTTATCCAGCGCCCGGCGGTCAGGCAGCACGTTGTCCAGGGTTACGTTCTCCGAACGGATGTTACTGTAATCGGCGTCAGGTTTTGGAAGCCTGAACTCTTCCCAAACACTTCGGAGAGGGCGGTCTTTGAGTTGCACAAAAGCTGCATCAAGTCCAGGGTTCTCGACGACTGGAATTCTCAGCGCAAGAAAATCGGCCATAAAGAAATCGAGGACTCCTTGGCCGAGGGATTTGTTTCCAAGCGTTTCGAACACCAGCGCAACAAGCGTAGAGTTTAGAAACGCCACAAGTCGAGTCTCATTGCCCTTCTTGCAATGAAGTCTATAAAAACGCAGAGAGAGATAGAGGTGAGGATTGAAATGGATGACGAAAGAGTCATTGAAGCTTCGTGGTACAAGTATTCTCGCGGCTCCGGTCATTTGGCGAGTAGGCTTGTACCAAGGCCGCTGATTCCGCGTCACTGATCGCTGATGGTATCCCTGGGCTTGCCCCCACTTAATGTACTTTTGTAGCCTCGGACTGGGACGACCCTCTATCACAAGGCAATAGGCATCGTACCCATGTACCTCAACGCGTTTGTCAGATTTCGTGTAATCCTTGATAAGGGGACGCAGGTATTCCTCTTCGATTTCGCCATCAAATGGCTCACCGGCCGGACTGGTAGTGGCGTTGTTAAAGACATGGCGCAACCCCTTCGACGATATGCTCACATTGGTCAGAATGAAGAAGCCATCTGCCCCGCCGGTGTTCAGATACCGTTCGCCGACAAAATACTCCGACAGCGGTCGTGTAAAGTCTTTCCCCTTCTCTAGGATTGTGAAGAAAATGTCCGGTGCCCTGAGATACCTGCCACCCCACTTGCCGCCTACGTATTTCCCGTGCTCAGCACCTAACTCCAGCGACGGAGCCTCTTCGGGCACCTCCAGGCCGTCCAGCCACAGCTCCCCCTGGGTGATAGGGTACACCCGGAACTCCTGGGTGCTCTGTACGCTGTCCGCCCACTCCTGAAGCATGAGGTTTTCTGCGTTTGCTGCTGACTCAAAGGGCTGCTTATAGGCGATGAACTTAGCCTGGTTGTCTTTCAGTGGCACGTCCCTCGAAGGCCGCCGCAGCACGACAATCACGGTGTTGACGTCCGAGTATTTGAAGGAGCGCCGAGCGTGGTTATCGATGACTTGCCGAACGGCGATGTTTCGGAGCAGAAAGTCCTGAAGGGAAGCTCCATATCCCACATCCAGCCAGGAGTTAGAGTTGATGAAGCAGAAAACACCCCCTGGCCGCAGGAGGTCCAGCCCCTGATAGTAGAAGTAGACATAGAGGTCGCTCTTCTTGTCTATCTTGCCCACAGCGCCGCCCCAATGAGCCCTAATCGCCCTTTCCAGTTGCTCCTTGTAGGCCCTCTTCATATCGCGCCAATCATCGGGGGCGTAGTCCCCAGCTCTCTCTAGTGGTGGCGCGACCTCCTCCTGACGCACGTAGGGTGGGTTGCCAATAACGATGTCAAAGCCATCCCTCTCCAGAAACACCTCGGCAAAGTCTATATCCCATAGAAAGTAGTCCTTGTCCCCCTTCTTGCCCACGCTGGCAGCCACCCTTTGCAGCCGCTCCTTCTCAGCCCTCTTTGCGTCTATCTGAGGTTGAACCTTTGCTCGGGCTTCCTCCTGGCGCTGGATGATCGCTTGGGTCATGTCAAGCGAGCCACGAATTTCTTCAAGTGCTGCTTGAAAAGCTTTCTGCTGAGGCGCCTCCAGCCTGCGGATCTCTGCATCAATAGCTTTGATCTTGTTATCCACTACCTCGCTGAGCAACTGATGTTCCAGCTGGTCGATTTCGTGGCTTGTGACCGAGCGGTCGCCCCGAAAGTAGTCCTGTTTTCTGTCCACGATGTGCTGGATACGCTGCTTCAAGGACGGAGGGATGTGAGCGTAGTCGCTTCTCAAGGAGAGAGATACGCCGGCGATCTCTTCCACTAGGCTATCCCCTTGGCGAGCCTTGAAGGTCAGATTAGGCAGGAGAGGCTGGCCGTAGATGTCCATCTGGCTTTCCTCACTTTCGATGATGAGGGAAAGCCAGAGCCTTAGTTCGCACACTCGTACTGCCCAGTCCTTGACATCGACGCCATAGAGATTCTCAGAGATGATTCGCTTCTTCAGGGCAAACTCATTTTGGTGGCGACCCAGCGGCTCTGCCATGGCGCGGTAAAGCTGGACTAGCACGTTCATCATGCCGACCAAGAAGGAGCCCGACCCTACCGCAGGGTCAACAACACGAACAGATTCCAAGGTGGACCAAAGCTTCTGTAGTTCTTCCTTGGTCAGCCCAGCCAAACTCTCTTCAGACGCTGGCGCCATGACAAAAGGAATGAGCACATCCTTCGAGAAGCCGGTTACATCATGCAGATATTCGATCAGGGAGAGGCGGCACATGTAGTCGATCTCTATCCTTGGCGTATAGAAGATGCCAGCCTGGTGCCGATCCTCCTCGTTAATGAGGGATTCATAAACCATTCCCAGCATCTGGGGGTCTACTGCCACCTCTACCTCTAGGGGAGTATCCTCACGGACCGTAAAGTTATACTTATCTAGAAGCTCCTCGAAGATAGAGGTGAATAGCTCATCGGGGACACTAAAGCCAAGGTGATCCAGCTCACTTTCAGCGAAGAGTCCACCATTAAGGAAAGGCATATTCAAGAATGATGCCCTGATGTCTCCGGGAAGATCTGCGGGCATCAGGCTGGATCGCTTGTTAAAGGCATGGAAGAAGAGGGAAGACAGCCAAAGTCGATAGAACGTGCCATCCCGCGGCTTGCTCTCCAAATATTTGCGCCACAGGGTTCGCATATAACGCTTATCAGATGTCCCATCACCCCACTTCAACCAGCCCTTCTTTTGGAGGAAATAGAGAAACATCAGTCGGTTGAGAAGCTGCTGAGCAAAGGCATGAACTTGGTCTGCGGTACCTATCCGCTGAGCGGCGAGAGTCTTTTCCAGTTGGTCATTGAGTATGCGCTTGTAAGTCTCGAAGAACTCGTCGGTGACACGCTCGATGCTGAAAGCTTCTTCATGTTTGCTACGTATGATATCAGCTCGCTGTTCGTCAGGCACGAGGGAGATGCCTCGGAGCACCTCCAAGTCTGTGTGGTATACATTGTCGGGTTCTACAGCGAGAATGCGGAGCTGAAGCGTCGGCATCGGCTTGCCCGGCCTGAGGATTCGCTGGGGGCTGACAAAGGCAAGCTCCGAGTAGTCCTTAGTGAACGCGAAAAGATAGTCTCCTGCTGGGTGGCGCCGATAGAAAGGTTCAAGGATAGACCGGATCGTGGTTCGAGTTAGTGAGGCAGTCTCAAACAGGTATATTTGGAAAAGCCTGTCGTAGTCACTTAGCAACCGGATTAAATGGATGGCTTCAGACGGCTTTGGTGGTATACCGAGTTGCCCCGGTTGATACGTGACATCGGCCATTCGATAGCCGAGGCTCTCCCCTATATATCGGACGAGGGTCACCGGCGAGTAAACTCCTCTGATGTCCTCCACATGGGCCACGACCGCCTCCGTAGTCAAGCTCTCTTCTGGGGCAACAACTTGTCACACTTTGTTAAAGTATAACTCAATAGAACAACCTACGCAACGTTGCCCCCCCATTCTAACACGGAGCCAGCCTTGGAACACGGGGAAAACTTAACATTATAGCGCTTTGTGGAAGCGGCCGAACCATCTTCCTCTTCCACCGAGCGGGAATCGACTGCTGAACAAAACTGACTCTTGTTTACCTATACGGGGCTTATATACCGACCCAAGCTGGTGCTATAATGTAACCAAGATGGTTCGAAAGAACTTAGAGAAACAAATAGATGAGGCTATTCGCACAGAGCAAGAGGATGTGTCACACCAACACGTTAGGAACTGGTGCAAACACATCCAAATTCACCAAGAGAATGTGAGCCTCGTTGGGCAAATGGTTGGCCTCCCAATCGGGGCAAAGCGCGTCGATTGTCGCTTCCACCCCGCGTACACTGCCATGACTGTGAGACAGGCAGCAACAGCATTCATTGAAGCCAACTGCTGTGACTGTCCTCATCATGCTCTCATGAGCTCGGATAACTTCGGACAAGGCATCATCTCAAAAGTGCAGGTGCGGAAGCAAGCTAAGACCGAAATTGACAATGCAAGCCAGCTACTACAAGGTTTGAGCCCTTCAAATCCAGCAGAGGTGCTCGCAAAGGACATCGAATCAGATGTAACTGCACGCGAACTTGCTGGGCTCTTACCCAGTGATGAACATAAGCGAGAGGCTGCGGATAAGCTGTTGCAAGCCACCAAGCATAGGCCAACTATATTGTCCCGCAGCCTCGCATCTGTCCTCATTGGTGCCTTTCTCGATACGGAAGTAGGAAGTCAGGTGATGGACATCGTGCGCTTAGCTGGAGAACACGATGAGGGCATATTGGCAGATGCTGTCAAGGGAGCTTATATCGCTCTTCATGAGGGCCGAAATATAGACTCTGCATGTATGCTAATCGCGCAAGCTCTCAATGAAAGCCAAATCGCTCCGACGCCCGAGCTGGTGGATACTGTGATTTCTTGGCTCTCAGTGCCTATCGATCCGTTTCCACATATTGGTGCCCGCACTCGCAGAGAATATCGCAAAGGACCCGAAGAAGCTTTTAGAGCTCTTACTAGTCGGGATATGAAGCTCGTTCAAGATGTAGTTGTGAGTCGACTTCATTCCAATGAACCGTACATTAGGGCAACAGCGTGTGCAGCAGTCCAAATCCTGCTGGAGAGTGTGACCGACTCCATTACAGAGAAATATTTCCAACCACTGCTTGAAGCACTATCTATGGAAGATGAAGAGGGGTATATAGACGCATCAATATGCCAGACACTCGCGAAGATGCTGGCTCGTGAACCTGATACTGTTTCCAAAGATCTTTTTGGTGCAATTGAGAAGGCTCACGAAGATTTGCAAAAGGCACTGTTTCACGTCTTCATACATGATGAGGCAAAAGAAGTCGTTGAGGTGTGGATTGGGCCTTTTATTAACTTGCTGACAACTGACAACCTCGCTGATCAGACTAAGTTCGAGCTTTCAGACTTACTGTCACTTGTGTCCGGAGAATGTCCCGATGTTGCGTTTGCTCGTCTCACGTCGCTTTTTGGCATACTCGCTATCATTACGAATCGCCTGGATAGTAGGCGTGAAACCAGCCCTTCGACAAACAAAATGGACATTTCATATCTTCAATATCAAGCCGATCTTTCTGCTTTAGGCGGAACTTCGCGTAACTTGCGAGAAGTCATCAGCCATGTAGCGTTTGTAGATATTGATAAGACTCTTTCGGAGATTAGTCGGCTGATTCAGAGTTCCGATACCAATGTTGCGGGTTCCTTCAAAAGCGAACTCTTGCTACTTCTGGGAGACCTCGGTAGATGGAACGCAGAGCTTGCCCCAAGCATAGTGCCAATCGCGTTTCCACATCTGCTTGATCCGACGTCTGTTGTTGTTCGCGGTGCTGCGGCTGAGGCTTACGGGGAACTGGTTATGCGTGACCGAAGCTGTTTGCCAGAAGACGTAATAATTGCTTTAGCGGCCCTGCTGGGTGATCAGTATCTGTATCCTGTCAAAGCTTCGGTTCGGGCTTTCGAGTGGATCAGGGTAGAAGAGACTCGGCTGGCAAGCGAAGTTGTCCGTCGCCTCATACTTCTATATTCAGCCTACCGGGAAGATTTGGCCCAGTATGACTTCCTTGAGAAGATTGCTGCTGCACTCTTAAATGTCGGAATTACGCACTCTTCTTTCTTACCTCTTGTTGCTGGAATCATAAGAAATCTGGCAGATCACCAGTATCTCTATGCTGCAAAAGATGGTCTTCGTCTGTTAGGTAGACTTGCACGGGGCCATAGGGAGTATCAGCCCCTGTATCTTACAGTATTACTTGACTACTATTCTCGCTTTGACCTGCAGATAACAACAAGGGGAAGCGCATTCAGCAGTGACCGAACCGATACAGAGTTTGAAGAATTGTATGATCTCAGCCCTGAAACAATGCGAGACAACTCTGCGAAGTTGCTGACGACAGCTCAGGCCCAGCGAGAGCCCTACAACCTTATTCATTTCGCTTCCCTCCTAGTAACGGTAGGGTTGTATGAAGAAGCGGTGCAACTCTTCGAGAGGTACACCGCATTGTTGCCTTCAGAAGAACGATATGACTGGAAGCGTACGCATTACAAGGCACTGGCACTACTTCTACGGGTTGAAGTGGCTGTAGCAGAGAATGACCTTAACAAAGCAAGGCAAATAATCGAACAAACTCTGGAGGAATTGAAGGCAGAGAGAAAACCGGAAAGGCGTCTGCCATTTGGCTTAGAAGAAGTCATTCCGAAGGAAACGCAGCCTGACTTCCATATGCTTTGGGCTCAAGTGCGAAAGCTGTGGTTGAATCTTAGTGATGATCCAGCGGTCACAGAGACTGGGACGGAGGAAGTAATTAGCACGATTCAAGAACTTAAGCCACGCGTCGACAACCAAGTAGACGAAATTACGCTACTGATCCATGAGGAGTTGGCGTGGGCAGCTAAGTTCGCGGCCCAGTGGTATCAATGCGTACTGAATGGTGGTCCGGAACAAGATGCGAAGCGACAAGCAATTAAGGCTCGACTTTGGGAGGCTCTCAAAATCAGTACGGCAAATAAGCAGGATTTAGTTGAACAACGCATCAAAGATCTGATAGGAAGGGTCGATTTGCTCTCTGCAACCACAGGTATACAGGATTTCCTCAAAGAACTCAGCCTCGCTCCGATGCCCATGCCCAGACAGGATTTGCCTGTGGTACGGCAATGGCATCGACGTTATAAGCAGCGCATTGCTGAGGTTGAGGCTGAAGAGGAACCTGTTCCCAGTCACCCTAGGATAGCGTTCGCCAAAGTTTGGGTTGATGGTCAAGAGGCCCCCCAAGTGATTAACATGATTGCTGAGCGCGTTTATGATATGAAAATCGAACTGGAACTCCCTGATGTAGACGTAGAAGAAAAGGAACTTGACCTAATTCCAATGTCTACTCTCCCTAGAGAAGAATATCTCTTCCCTAGGCAAGCAGTCCCTATGTCGAAAGACCAAAAGAAATACGATATAAGTGGTCACATCCAATTCAAGCATGCCCAATCTGAGGCTAGCCAACCAATCGACATCCGGATTCATGCCTACCTGCATAGACATGATGGTACTAGTGAGCCTTGTACGGTCTTCGGACAATCCCAATTGAAATTCCGAGTGCTGGACGAAGATAGACTATCCGCACTAGGAACCGCAGAGGCCAAGGCAGTCGAGAAGGTATTACAGCATCTGGAGCACCTTATTCCTGGTATGTCACCGTCAAGCTATAAAGACGAAATAGAAGTTATCACGAGTATTATCAACTACACAGGCTATCAACTCGCTTATCCTAGCTTTACAAGATCGGAAACAAACGAGAAGGACTTTCAGAAAGATATGTCGCGGCACCTCCATTTTCATTTCAAGCGTACTGACGTTGTTCGCGAGGTTCAGTCAGGCAGAGGATATTTGGACGTGCTCGTCCATGGGGTACCAATAGAACTGAAGGTCTTCAAAGGACAGGAAAGAATGTCGGACTTTGTTGAGTCCAGCCTACCTCAGGCTACACAGTATGTTGTGAGTCAAGGCCGCAGGGTAGGCTTACTCTGTATTCTCGACGTTTCAGATCGAACCACCGCGGCGCCAAGACTTACAGATGATGTGACAGTTTGTAGAGGTAAGACAGAGGAAGGCATTGATCCTTCACCCGAGGGAATTGTAGGTGTCGTGGTCGTTATAGTACGAGGAGCACTTTACCCCGCAAGTAAGCTACGTGGCTAGGCTGGCGACGAGTGGTGCGCGCGAAGCAGTAGCCTCTTACCGAAGATGTGCCCATTAAGAAGGAGGAAACTCATATGCTCGACGAGAACGAGATAGTCCAGATAGCTAGAGGTGCCACCAACAACAGAGGGTATGCCGTGTACGACGATTACAATGAAGCTTTGAGAAGGGAAATCTGCCAAGAGAGATGGCTCGAACCTACACATGTAGGGTGGTTTCTTTTCACCATCAAGCGCACCCTGATTCGGAGGGGATGGAGCTTTGAGAAGCACCGCCCTGCGCGCTTCTATCCGCCAAGCTCTTCATGAGGCAGTGTCTACAAGGTGATAGTGGAGCCTGTCATGACAGTAGCTGCATCCACCGTCTTGGCGCTTGTAGTCTTTGCACTTGCCACCTTGATCCAGAGCCGAATCCTTCTTGACCCGATGGATAGACTTCCTTCCCTGGGACGAAAACTTCGGCGGCTTTCTTATGTCCTAGCGGCACTTGCTATCAGCCTACTGGCAGCTGGTCTCGTAGTATCTGGTTTGTCCGATTCCTACGTTTCGGTAGGCGTTACTCTTCTGATAGTTGCAGTCAGCCTTTTTGTTGAGAGCCAGATTCTGATCCGCCCCACGAGCAAGCTATCAATCGGCCGACAACTTCGACAATCAGCTTTCTTTTCGGTCATAGCGGCTTCTGTCTTGCTCGTGGTTATTCTCGTGATTATCCTTATTAGAGCAGTAATCTAAGCTCTTTGTCCCTAATGAGAGATAGTTTTGCAGCACTCTCATCCGCACGGGTGGCAGAACATACCTTTAACAAAATAGGTTATTGTTGAGCCCAGCCACACTCCAACTACGGACAAACCCTCATGTAACTTTCCTCGCTTTTGTTAAGCCACGCTTGGTCAGCACCGTAACAATAGGCAAGAAGCCCAGTCAGCAACGTTTCCGAGGTTAGTCAGTCATGTTCCGGTTGCACAGAATAGCGGAAAGTTCACTTCGGTAACCTTGTGGGACTCACATATTGCCTCGAAAGAACCATTGGCATAGAATGGAGGCCACAGAGAAAAGTATAACGGGGAGCAACCGACATAGGATGTTTTTGAGACTTGTACTCTTATTTGTTCTTACGCCACTCGTTGAGCTGGCAATTCTTGTCTATTTGGGAACCGTCATAGGCGCTTTGTATACCGTGCTCATTGTAGTGGCAACAGGTATTCTTGGTGCCGTTATGGCAAGGCATCAGGGCTTGGCGACCCTTTCTAGAATTCGCAGCAGCATTGAGCGTGGAATCATACCCTCTAACGAACTCTTTCACGGAGCCTTGATTCTTGCCGGTGGTCTGTTGTTGCTTACACCGGGAATAATTACAGACATTGTCGGGTTCGCGGTGTTAGTTCCTCAAACAAGGCGTATCATTGGAAGGTGGCTTCGTAGCTTGATACAGCGCAGGATTCAGAGGGAGGAGATTCGCTATTGGGAAGTGCGGTAGGCTTCTGGCAGGATGAGATGGTATAATACCGCAAAGCCTGCCGTTAGCCCAGCCAGCGGATTTGGAGAGCGAATGGAGCGCCTGTGGTATTCAGATGCCTAGACAGAAAGTAAGCACACCAAGCCCTGAAGCCCAGAAGGTTTTAGACCGCTGGGAGAGATTTGCTAAAAGGAATGGTTTGGAATTGGCAAGGTGGTGCCCCCTAGCAATGAGGGCACAGGAGGTTGTGGATGGGAACGGTGCTTGCCCTTGCCATCCCCACACGAGACCTCATTGCCCATGCAAGGAATGTATCCAGGAATGTCATGAAAATGGGGAGTGCAGTTGCAGAGTTTTCGTAGCCCCTGATTGGAGGGAGAGGTGGACAAAGAAGGGGGTTATATAGCAGTAGAAAGTGGGCAAAGGAAGATAGATTTCTAGTCTATGAGAGGGGTTAAGATGACAAAAAATTACGAGTTTCCCGAGGAGTTTAGATTAGTTACCGATGAACCAATAGAAGACGACGGTTGGGGGGAATTTAGAACAGAACAGGAGAGGGCTTCTATCGTAATTCTTAATATGGCAGAATTTATCACATGCCATCATTGCTTACTTGACCCCACTTTAGACGTTGATAAACATATTGCCGCCCTCATTAAGAAACGAGATTGCCCAGTTGGGAAAGAGAGAACCATGTGCCCATGCCATGAGGCTGCCGATGAGTTAGAGAAAGATGGTTATTCTTCATGTGGTGTCTTTGTTACCGAACGGTATTTGCAGCTGGGTCAATACGCTAATTATCTTCGAAGCTGTAAACAGAAAACCAAGGCGCTATTGAAAAGATACAAGGAGCTTGAAGGAGGGGGTAGGTAGCACGGCGCTGAATTAGGGGAGCAAAAGGTGGTTGAGCTTAGACCAATACTTATTTATCATGGTTTCCAGGAAGAAGTTTGATTAGGGCTAACAGGGAGAAAAAAGATGGAAACAAAGGGCGTTAATGAAGCTCAGCAAAAAGTAGCATCTCTCCTTTCACTATCAGAACACAAGCGGCAGAAATATATGTCTGGACTTCAAGAGGCGGAACTCTCCGAACTGCTTGAATCGCGGTGGTATAATTCCTCAAACGATATTCGGTTGGGAGAGGCCCAGCCAGCGGATTTGGAGGGTGAGTGTCTATGGATATTCTTGAAATAATTAGGACTAGAAGGAGCATTAGAAAATACGAGCCAGAACCCATCTCCGAAGAGGAAATAAACAAGATCCTGGAAGCAGGCAGGGGGGCACCACATTCTCGACCACATTGTTTCTTGCCTACGCCGATTATCGAAGCCAGGGCTCAGTCACCTTCCAGGTTACCTTACGGCAGATGGCAGGCTCCGCATAACAACCCGGGTCGAAGAGTTCATAACCCCTAAACTTAGTCGGCCTTTCCTGATAGCATGCCTGAGTAGCCTCTTTTATTACCTCAAGTGCTGTTTCATTCAGGAGGTCAACTAACCTTATCTGCCTGCGGAAACGCTGAATAGAACTAGGCCCGGTGTTGAAGAGATAGGCGGTGGGTGCCTTCGTGCCAACTATGGTCTTTTTTTTGTGCACGCCCCTACTTACTAGTGCCCTTAGCGCATCACCTGGCAGATGCCCCTCCGACTCAGGCCCGCACAATACTAACCATCTGATGTTTGGGTTCGCCACTATGTTGGCAATTATCTTTTCTATACCTATGTTTTCAGTCTGTAGCATCCCGGCGAGAGCAGCTCCAGCTTCGACCGCCACTCTCACTATCTGCTCCAGCTGCGGCGGTATGGCATAGTCAAAGGTATTGAGAATGACGACCACAGCAACAGGGGAGTAGTCATTGCCGCGCAAGTATCTGCCATCCTCGGGCGGGTATCCCTGTGGGGGTTTCACCTTTGGTATGCTGAGTGGACCCTGCGACTCCTTCATCGCTTAACCAGAGGGTGCCCTGCTCTCCTGAGATACTCCTTGAGCTTCGGTACCGTCGTTGCTTGAGCTTCGGTCGCTATCTTGTCCTTGAGTTCGGCTGGAATGCTGTCCGATACTTGTTCCTTCAGGGCAGTTGAGGCCCAAACAACGCGTTTCCAGCCTCCGTCCGCCTGAAGGAACTTGGGCGACTTTAGGTAATCCACACAGGTTCCAAGATAACCTTCCTTCTGTTCTCCACCTCCTGCCCGCCTTCTCAGAGCTGTCGCGGTTGTTCCAAATATTCGACCTTGAAACTTTCTGTCGACTATGGCAATGCCATCAACCGTCTTGAGATAAAAGGCAACGATCGAGAAGCATCCGCAGGAGGCATGCGGAAAGCCAAACATACTGTGAAGGAGGTATCTTGAGTGTTTCCCATTCGATTTGGCCTTGATCTCCTCATTAACGCCGCTATATTCCCCTTTTATTGGATCAAGACACTGACCCCTGTCAAATTGAGAGAGGTTCGGGTCTTTGCCCTCCTTTATCTTCTCCTGATAGGTGTCATAAAGGCAACCGCAGCAGCCTGGTTTTTCGGGCGTTATGATGCACACATGATTGGGCGCAAAACGCTGACACTGGGTGTGGGAGAAAAAGATTCTTACTTGCCCTTCTTGCATTTGAGCACCTCCTGCTTCCTGGCGACATTGTAACTGTTCGTCCACCTTCAGGCAAGCCATCCAAGGCTGCTTTAAGTCGCGGCTAAACTTTTGTCCATTTTTTTCAACCTCGCCGCCCGCCACGTTTAACCCCCAGCCCAGAGACGAGCCTCCATAAGAACCAAGCGTATTGAGCTCCCCCATCAGATAGTCGCTGAGGCTCTCCTTCCTCAGGACCTACAGCACCTACACTACCATGGGGGCGAGCGCCCCTGCCGGTGAGCCGATGGCAACATCGGGCTGCAGCCGATAACCCTCGGCGAGCCCGCCCAGGGCAAAAAAAGGGAGCTGGGGAATTCCCCAGCTCCCTCTAGCTTGCACATAAAAAGGCAAAGCGAGGGCTATCAAACCCCCGCTCTGCGTGGCTTTTTTTCGGGCTAAACGCTCTCTAGGCTTCGACTGCGACAGGCTCTTTCGCCTTGCGCTGGCGCTTTGGCTTCTCGGTTTGGGCTTCGCTCTCACCTTCAACCTCGGCTTGCGCCTCGGCTTCGCTGGCTACCGCTTCCGCCTCGGCTACCGCCTTCGCCTTCACTGGGATCACCACAGGCATAACCACAAGGCGACAACCGTCAACGGTAAAGAGAATCGGCGCTTGTGGCGTGTTGACTTTCATCTCGACCATCCCCCCTAGCGCCTTTAGCGCCGATAGGAGATAAGCGCCACTGATAGCGGTTTGGGCTTCCCCCTCGGTCTCGGCTTCGATTTGGGCTTCCCCCCGATCCTCATTTGCGGACATAACAACCGCCCCCTCTTTTATGGAGAGGGTTATCGCCGATGTCCTGTCGAGTGATAGGGCGCTCAAACTTGCGCCAGCCTTCATCATCTCCCTTGTATCGAACCGAGCAACCGCCATAAATTCATCGGGGATAACATTTTGATAGGCGGGGTAAGCCCCGCTTTCGCTCCCCCACTTATAGCGGATCGCCTCGGTTTCGACCACAAGGGCGCTATCCTCAAAGCCTAGCCTAACCCTATGCGCCTTTTTAAGCGCCGAAACCAACCCCTTTAGCTCATCGGCGGGGATAAGGGCGTTGCCTTCCCCATTCTCGAAGTCAAGGGTTACTTCGGCAAGGCGAAAGCCATCCGCCGATGTCAAGGTTAGCTTCCCATCCCTTTGGGCAAATCGGATACACTTCAAAACAGGTCGCTCATCCTTTTTACCCGCAACAAAGGGGATCACCCTTGATAGGGCTTCGGCAAGCTCCATGCTGCCGAGGTTGGGATTTACCGAGCCATTTGGCGATACCCGCACTACGCAAGTATCGGCTATCCTTATCTTCTCGGTAACCCACGCTCCATCGGCAAGATAGCCTGTATTGCTTCCGCAAACTACCCTCAAGCCTTTTGCGGTAGCCTGCGCTTCGCTAGCGCTACCGTGAGGGGATACCTTGACAACATTCGAACCCCCCAAAGCTCGAAGGTAACCGAGGAAGCCCTTGCGCCCTAGCTCGGTCTCTCCGATCCGAACCTTGGGCGCTTGCGCCCTCGATAGAGCGCCCACAAGCCTTTCCCTGTGGCAAACAAAGCCTTCGCCAGAGCGCTTGCCCTCGATATTAAGTTGTTCCACAAACCCCCCTTTGGGATATTAGGTAGTGGGCAAGGCTACCTCTATCCCCTAGTAGTGAGCGCCACTATGCTGCGCTACGCTAGCCATAATTAGCGCTCCCACTATATATACCGTTTTGGGGGGTCAAATCGTTACCCCTAAAAGAGCCTCTTTTGCTCCCGCTTGCGCCATTTGCAAAGGTATTTTCTATCGGCAAGCTCTAATGCTAGCCCCTTTTCCATCTTGTCAGCGATCGCCACAAGCCTCTTTGGGCAACCGAGTAACCAAGTCCTTGCGTCAACCCAAGCCTCCAGGTCTATGGCGCTATCATCGGCGATAGTGTCTATCAGCTCTGTGCTACCGCCTTCGCCATCCTCTACCTCGGTATTTAGGCTTTCGATAGGTCTCAAGGCTCGGTAGCTACACTTTGCACAGCTATTCGGCTTATGCTGATAGGTGCATTTGCCATAGTCGGCTTTCTTGGCTATA